>Ga0207116_10212_pt1 | contig 16471 bp, 8 predicted proteins | sample Alteio_BWMinHeat_44_FD_153550 | JGI IMG/M metagenome (GOLD analysis project Ga0207116, IMG submission 153550) | Enriched cells from forest soil in Barre Woods Harvard Forest LTER site, Petersham, Massachusetts, United States -... | ecosystem: Environmental > Terrestrial > Soil > Temperate forest >... | reverse complement strand
CACCACTTCCTGCCGAAGGGGAGCCATTATTTCGTGGGGATGCAAGAAATCCCAGTGTTGTTTTTAATGATGGGTTTAAAGCACGTGGCACCAACATGGATTTGTATAATCATGTTTTTCCTCCTGAAAAATTTACAAAATCTTATTCAAGTCCAGAAAGTGCATATATATCGACCTCAACATCCAAAGACGTTGCAGCAGGATTTCCACGTACCATTCGTCCAGAGACTCAATCTACTTATATATATGAATTACATGTAAATCAGCCGACAATTGATATTGCTACCGAATTGATGTCTCGTCCTAAGCTGTACCCATTGGATTTAGAGCTATTAAGATCTGAAAAAGAAAGAGCAGTTCCATTTCGCATTCAATCCAATGAAGTGAAAGGTGCATGGCGCGTTAATGTAAAAAAAGTTCAGCAATTGACTAGCGAAGAACTCAAATTACTTGAATCAGAGGGAATTAAAACGAGTGTTCATGAGAAAGTTCGGGTTATGCAAGATGAGTTTATACCTAATCCAAGATACCCTTCCTATACGATTTCAAAATTTTGGAATGTTGCAAAAGGTGCTACAAGAGTAATGACAGGTATTGGGCTATTTATGGATGCATCAAGTTTAAATAGCGAATATCAAGCGAGTCGTGAAAGCGGTGATTATAGCAATACACAAAGAGAAGGTGCGCGCATTGCAGTAGGATGGACAGGAGCTTATGTTGCAGGAACTGCGGGTGTTAAGTTAGGAGTAGCTGGTTGCGCTCCTATTGCCCCACCTTATGGATCAGCCGTATGTGGATTAGTAGGCGGTCTGGTTGGTTCAATTGCTGGATATCAATATGGCGGCGAGATTACGGCTCAGTTATTTGATGAAAATCAAAAACGAATTTCAAGTGCCCATATTTTTACTGATTCAGTTAGTGAACCTGCGGCAGGGTTATCAAAACATAAAACAGGAACGAAAAACATCATGTTTAGATTATTTGAAACATCAGCAGAACAAGATAAAAAAATACAAGAAGAATTCGATCAACGTGATGCAAAGTTAGCAGAAAATTATAAGAAAGAACGTGAAAAAGAAGAAGAAAGAGCTGCTCAATTTAGAGATAAAGTTGCCTCGATGATGGTTACTGGAGCAACCACTCCTCATCATCAAACAGCATCTCATTCTACTGAAGTTACAACGAGCACCGCTATAGATAAAGTCAAACCCAAAAAGCAAACACAATCTGATTCTATCTCTTCTACAGAGACTGTACCTCATCCCGATAAAATCATCAGTTTATCTCCCACAGAAGAAGATAAACAAACCGCAGAATTTCTCATCGTTCATGGCGCTTCCCCCACCCAAGTTGTGAGTATCTATCAGGACAAAAATTCATGGCAAATAGCTAAAGACGCTACACAAAAATTTTTTGAACATGAACAAAAATTAGAAGGTATCAAAAATCAAGAACAATGCATTCAAATTTTTCAAGGTGTAGGCGAAATTTGCAATGCACTATCACAGTGTAAATCAGCCGAATTACGCCACATTGGGAAGATTGGAACTTCTGTTATGACAGCGTTGGTGCATGTTGAAACATTATGGGGTGTATTTTCAGGAGGCGCCGGATCGCTTGCAACTGTAGGTATTGCAGGATCGTTTTTTGCTATTGGTGGTTTAGTCGCAGCCGGTATTGGCTTATTAAATGCACTGACGAGTAGTGATGATGAAGAACAACAACGACAATTGATGGAATCATTAAATATGATTAATCAACACATTTCTACGGTACGGCATGAAATGCATGAACGATTTGATCGTGTTGAATGTGCCATTGGTAATGTGGCTCACATGATGGCCAGTTATTGCAATCACATTATCCAAAACCAAAAAATGCTTTTCGAACAAAATAAACGTCATATGGAGCTGTCATTACAAGGATTTCGTTCCATGACCGCAATACTCGGAGATTTTCGCGCGGAAAATAAAAGCGATCATCAAAAAATCTTTAAACAATTTTCATATTTAATTAGCTTAAAAGAAAAAGAACCTTTACAAAAATTAAAAGAATCCATTGATACTTTAGTCATGCGTATCAAAGATAAAACTCAAATGTCAGCATCCGACAATCCTACTCGCAAAGAAATGATATTAGATCAATTAAGTGATTTGAAATCACAGTTGGGTCATTGTGCTTCCCCTGATTATAATGGGAAAGAAAGATTTTCTTTATTACAACATGATCCACAACAAGCAGCGCAATTTCTTTCGACCCGTAATGACAATCGTGATGACGCATTAGGTTTTTTAGCAGAAGAAATAGAAAGTATTACTGGAAAAAAATTATCTGCAGCAAAGATAAAAAAAGAAAAATTACCCGTCACTGCTTTGTGGTGTGGGGCAATACATGAATATGTTGCGTTGTCATCTTTGCCGATATGTGCAGAGCATAATAGAACACCGATGTTAAATGAAATAAAAGAACAATCCGATAATCTGTTACTATTTCTTCAATATATTAAAAGCAGCGGTGTGATTAATCAATTATTGCAGCGTCATACAAAATACTTGCATGATTTACAACAAGCGCTTCATCAAATATTTATACAACATCAAAAATTAAAACCAGGAATAAAAGATAAAAAATCAGATGATAGCCAACCAAGAATATTAACCGTTCGCGAATATTGTTTGGAAGGTGCTGCAAAAGTGGTGATTGATAAAATTCTTTATAAAATCGATTATAATTATTTATTGCTGAATCGATTCGCTTATTTGGGTGGATATCCTCAAGCATTCCAAAAACAATTAACACAATTAGATCGCAGCATTAATTTATTAGAACAATCATTTAATTTTAATGAAGTCCCTGTAGAGGCATATGGAAGTCAATTAAGTGATGCAAGTATGTCCACAATGGGTGATCATATCTATAGATATTCTTATCACAAAGAACAGTCAGAAACGCCCGGTGCTCTTTTATTGAGGGATAAAATAATATTTATTGCTTCAATGGTTTATTCAGAGGATTTTCCGGGTGGAGCTAACTCATGCTCATTAGGAGTGAATGAATATGACTTGCGTACTAATCAATGCACTTATGGTAAACCAGTGGTTAGTTATGGTCATCCTAATCCTGCACCACCATTTGATTTAGTAAAATATAAAGGCAACTTCCATCAATCGTTAAACCATGGTTGGGCTTCCACTCATATTATGGATCCCTTAGCAGCAAAACCCAAGCTTGTTTTCTTTACTGGGGGAAGTGGTTATGTCTGTCTCTACGATATGACGACTCAGCAATGGGAGTCCATCGATACGGCTCCAATATTATTGTATCAAGGAGATACCAGTAATAATCATGTGCTTTCGTTTACGGTTCCTTTACCTAAGTACGGTGCACCAAATACAACATCCTATACACATATGTTGCATAATCGTTATTTACATATTACAAAATTGAAGTGGCAAGGTCGTGATGCTCCAGGTGTTACTTTTGATGCGATCGATCTAATAGAAAAAAGAAGATTATATAAGCATGAAGTAAGTGGGTTATTTTCATGTTACGATTATAGTGGCGAGATTCGATGTCGACTAACTGGATGCGATCTTTTTTTAATGTCATCTTCTAATGTCACTCAATATAAATACTCAGATGATCAACATTTATATTTATACAAAGACAGTGATGGAAGTATTGTTTATTATGAAAATTGGTATTCTCCTTTTAATAAAAGCACTTTGGATGATAAACTTATAGTATCTATCAAAGGATCTCTTATCTTTAATCAGCCAGCAGATAATCCTGCTAAATGTACCGATCAACGTATAGTTGACATCATTTTAGCGATTACAAACAATAAAGGTTTCACTGAATTATCTTCTAAATCTATTTCACCCAATCAATTTTATATTACTACCATTACACCCGTAGGTTATTTTGATGCGTTGATTTATGGTATTTTACAACCCATGACGCATGTGTATACAAAAATCGATAGATTAAAAAAAGGCTATAAACAGAGTGAGCTTAAATTCGATAAAAGTACCTTAGCAATAGCGTTGGAAGGTGGGCAATTAAAAGCATTTTGGCATGCCGCCGGAATACAGAGTCAATCTATTTCGGAAGAAAGTGCTAGAGATATTATACAAACATTACCTGGAGAAGGCGAGTCAACCTATAATCGTGAAATAATAGCAAATATCGCATCAAAATTTGATTGTAGACATCAATTAAATGTTAGTTTTCATTATAAACCTATTGAAGAAGGAGAACCTCAAAGCATAGTGGATAAGAAAGCAATACCCTATGGAGAACGTAATTTTTCTATTGCAGCAAAAGTGATTCATCAAACGCGTTCTGAAGTGTTATATGTTGATGGAGAAAATAAATTATTTATACCCACTACATTTACTGATTATGATGGCATGACTAAATTAGCGATTATTTCGGTGGATTATTTTAAAAAAAGTTATGAGTCTAAGGTATTTTCTTTACCATCGATTCATCCTAACTCTGATTGGCAAGCGATGAGAACGGTTGCAGCACGGATAGGAGATCGAGATCATTTGCTTTTGACATTACTGAGTCCAGAGTATCAAATACTGATTTTTAGTTACGATCCGAAGACACAAGTGCTTTCTAGATTAACTCAGGGTCCACAGCTAAAATTTATTCGATTTGAAGATATGGACAATCCCACATTACGGGTAAGATGCATCGGTGGAACGGGTTGGGAAGGCGGACTAGATGAATATCTTTTAGATGCAAGAAAACAATATCCAGGATTTTATCCTGTGAGACCAATCGAAATTCGAGTATCGAATATCAATAATGTGAGTACGCTTCATATTGCTTATCCAACAGTGGTTTCTACAGGTGCACTCAATTATCAAATGCATGTAGCGTCTATACCATTAACACCCCATTTACATTTTAAACCTCTACCGACGGTTCCCAGTTTGCCTGCACCAGCGTTAACGACAACACCAACACCGGCAGCAATAGCTTCAGCCAGTTCATCGGCAGTAAGTTCTGTCCCAGCGATACCAAACATGCCTGCCAATCACTTAGGTATCGATTTATTTAAAACACAATTACTATTATCACTACCTCAGAGATTAACAACATCAAACCCTACTAAATCCAGCGTTGAAGTAACACCAGAATTGCCAAAAGAAAATGTTTTAAAACCACCCTATCATTCTTGCAAAGATATCCACGAACTCTTTTCTGCCGTTGTTAGCGAAGTCAAATTATCAGAAGTAACAAAAAAATCAGTTGAAGATAATTTAAAAGCAATAATCCCAATTATTGATGCATTCAATGAAAATGAAAAACAAACGCTAGATATTCTCAAAAAAGCACTACCCCAATTGCAAGACATTTTTAAAACGATTAATAAAATAGATGGTTTTTTAAAATTAAGCCAAACCTATTCATCAGGCATAGGAGTCAATATCAATCGACAAATAGAGCAATTAAAAGAAGAAATAGAAGTCATTAAAAATACCATCAATAAATCCTCTGCATCCATGACTTCTTTGAGGACAAATGGAATATTTTCTGGAGGAGCACAAGCGGAAGAGTTAAGCAAAAGACTATTGGAAATGATTACTAAAAATATTGATGCTTGGTCAAAGCTTTCTCCTCCTGCTTCTACTGCATCACAAAAAGAAGAATTGGACCATGAAGTAAAAAAATGGGGATTAACTTGCAAACCTACAAGCGAAGATGGTAACTGCTTTTTTCATGCAATAGCAGATCAATTAATATTACGTACAAAATATAAATCTGAAACACATGCAACATTAAGAGAAAAAGCAACCGAGCATATCCGGTCTCATCAGGAAGAATATAAAGATTTTATTGATGGTAATTTCAATTCATTTATTAATGCAAATAAGGAAAACCATGCTTGGGCAGATAATGTCATGATTGTGGCATTATCAAGAGCGTTGAAGAAGACCATTGTTATTGTCAGAAGCGATCATGCAGAACCAACGATTTTTAAACATCCTAAACAAGAAGTCCAACCTCCTCGTATAGTAAAAGATAGGCCGATTTTATATATTGGCTATGAAGTAGGTCTGCATTATCAATCATTAGTAGGTGAGTCCGGAACTCTCTTAGCAAAGGTTAAGAGTGCAAAAGAAGATAACTTGGTCGTACCAAAAAAACAGGTTACAATACAAACATTGAATCAATAATTCAGATGATATGTCGGACATTACTTTTATTTGAAAAACTAATCATTGGTGTTCTGGAGTCATATCAAAAAGACAGATAACAATGGGGCACCATGAAGAATTTAATAAAAATATTTAGTCTGCTTATTTTGGTGATTTATTGTTTTAGCGTTAATGCTTCCAATTCAGGAATAGCAGATACAAATCAAGTTAGAGTTATTACTGTCATCAAAAAAGCTGAACGCTACATCAGAAATAATGGAATAGAAAAATCAATTGCTGAATTTAAAAATTCGAACGATATTTTTATTGGTAACTATAGCGGTATTTTTTTTGTTTCTCCTTTACATCCCGAGTTAATTGGAAAAAGCCAATTTAATTATAAAGACCCATCAGGAGTCTTGGTTGTTCAAGAAGAAATTAATAAAGCTAAATCAGGTGGTGGGTGGTTAAATGGACGCTGGCGGAAAGACTCTCTAACTGGAAAATATCAGTGTAGAAGAATCTACATTCGTCCTGTAGCTAAAAATTATTTTATTGGTTCTTGGTATCATTATTCTTCAGATAAGCAAGGAATTTGTTTAATTTAAGTATTTTATATCATATTAGGTATGATGTAATTTTACATCAAGTGAATGGGGTGCGTTTTTTTCGTTGTACCACCATTTTTGGTGGCATATTTCTATAATAAGGAATTTTTATGAGCATAGATTCAAAAATTAATAGACAATGGATTTTGAAATCAAGACCTACGCAAGGAGCATTATCAAATCATAATTTTGATTTTATTCAAAGTCCAATTCCAGCTTTGCAGGAAGGGGAATTCTTAGTTAAAAATCGCATGATTTCTTGTGATCCGGCACAAAGAGTTTGGTTAGAAAGAGATAGTTATATACCTGCAATACCTCTAAACTCAGTAGTACCAGCAATGACTGTGGGTGAAATTATTGAGTCTAAGCATCCTCAATTTAAGGTAGGGAGTCGCATTTCTTCACCTTTGGGCTGGCAAGACTATGCCATTTCTAATGGTAAAGGACCTTTTTCTACATTACCTATTCCGACACAAGTCACTGATGAAGCTGCACTTAGTATTTTTGGCATGACTGGCTTGACCGCCTTTTTTGGTATGGAAGACATAGGTAAACCGCAAGCAGGAGAAGTGGTTGTCGTCTCTGGGGCGTCAGGTGCGACAGGCTCCATTGCGGCACAAATAGCTAAGCTTAAAGGCGCTAAAGTAATAGGAATTGCTGGCGGTGCAGAAAAATGTGCGTGGTTGCTTGATAAAGCGGGTATAACAGCTGCTATTGATTATAAAAATGAAGATGTGACTAAACGCTTGCGTGAACTAGCTCCTAAAGGAATAAATGTTTACTATGATAATGTCGGTGGTCCTATTTTAGATAGCGTATTAACACAGCTTGCCCTGCATGCACGAATTGTACTTTGTGGTGGTATTAGCAATTACGATGGTAAATCTAATTACAGCATTCATCATCATATGAATTTAGTGACGACACGTTCTAAAATGCAGGGTTTTTTAATTTCAGACTATGCTTCAAAATTTCAAGAAGGTATAACCGCGCTTGCAGCCTGGTTAAAAGCAGATAAAATTATATATGAAGTAGATGTGCAGGAAGGTTTAGAAAATGCACCTCAAACTTTGCAACGTTTGTTTGATGGTAAAAATTTAGGCAAGCAGCTTCTTAAAATATAATAGGAGAATAAATTATGTTAAGAACAACACGTCGCATTGTTGCAAGACCATTAATTACGTCAGCAGCATCAACACCAATATTATTTCATACTGCTTTACCAATAAATGTTCAGCTTACAACATTTAGACTTACTAGAAGTTTTACACCTATTTTAGGATCATTTCCGTCGCCAGTTGTTATTAGGTCACTTACAGTATTACCAGCGATGGCTAGACCATCGTTAACAATGGGTGCTCCACACGCATCATTTGGAACACTTCAAAGTGCTGCATTAACAGTTCCTGTAAGTATAGAAACTAAAACTTATCACTCTGTATCAAAAGCTATTCCAACTCCGATGCGACACAGAGTAGATAAGCGTTTCTTTACTACATCTAACCATGATAAAAACAAGAATGTTGAACCTGACACTCATCAAAAAATATTAACTTCAGTAAAAGATGAAGGGCTTTATAAATTCAAACAATCTACAATACAGAATTTGAAAAACGCAGGAAATGATTTTTATCGATCAACTGCCATGATATCAGAGCCCATATTCAATTGGTTATCCAAACGATTTATTACACCAGAAGCATTTGATATATTATCGGATGAGGATCAAAAAATATTATTACAGTTGCTCCATTCGAATATCGGTCAATATGCATTAACTAAAGAATATATTTCCATTCAAAAGTTTTTGATTCTTGATAAAGATTCACGAAATGATCTTATGGTTCTTCTGGAATATGCTGAAGCTGAGAAACATTACTCATTATACTGCAAAAATATTGTCGATAGAGTTTTTAGTGACAAAGAGTTTCTCCGCAAGTTTTCCTTACTTCCTTCTGAGTGTCGTCGGAATATTAAAAATGATCCAGATCGTATAATCGAACTAATGAATGGATCTTCAAAAGCTATGGAATTATATGGTATCTCTGTTGAGCATCAGAAATTATTGATAGCAAAATTAAAATCATCAGATAAAGTAGAATCGAAAGAAGAAATAACTGTACATACGCATAAGACAAAAAAAGCAACATTACATGGATTATTCTGCTTTCCTAAACTGACTGCTGCAGAATTAAAGAAAGATCAAGAAATTAAAGATATACAACAATATATCGATAAAATTAGAAATATTTCTATTCCCATGTTAGAAGGATCAGGAAATCTTGCTCATTATGCTGAGAGCATAGCTGTATATATCGAATATCTAATAGGACATAAAAAAGGTTTGCCAGATATTCCAGATCAAATTTCTGTGCTTAAAATGTTAAATAACACACAATCAAGTTTTGAATCTGAACTATTAACTCATTCTACACACAACCAAAAAGAAGCCATTAAAGTTATACGAGATGCAATTAACTTTTGCTGTTATGAGGATGAAGAATTAGCACACATACATGATATATATAATAAAGAGATTACTTTTTAGCACGGCTTGGAGCATAGTGATTATATACATTTAGTCAACACATAATGTATCAAATATGATTTCGATTGTCGTTTCACCCAGCGGGGTTTCATGCTGCTCGAGGAGCGTAGCCACCTGTACGCTTTTGCATTGGTCAAGTTCGCTGGATGGAACGACAGTCGAAGCCAAATATTTCATGATTAAATCTACATTGACCCCAAAGTTTCTGCCTTACTATGTAAATCATTAGGTATAATATGTTATGAGCTTCTAACTTAGGGCAACTTATGAATAGCCATTCATCAAATAAAGTAAAAATTTTACTTTTAGATCATGAACATGCAGAAAGTAAGGAAATTCAAGCTCACCTAGAAGCTATCAGAAAGCAATTACCGACTGGTGTTCAAATTGAAATAGAACAGAGATTTGAAAATGTCAATCCAGCTGTAACGACTGCAACTATCAAAGAAGGAGATTATGATTTTGCTTTAATCGGGGAAAATGTCACTACATCTATTTGGAAATTAATTCAAGAATCTGCAGACTTTTCTGAAAAACCCATTTTCTATTTAGCAGGAAAGATTGAATCTGTCTTAGATCGTGAAATTAAACAATCTGGTTTTTCAGGTACGGTGGCAATTGCTAAAGATTATCAGCCATTATTAAGAAAAGGTTATAGAGAATCTAATCGCGAAGGTAAAGATCAAAATTCTCCCGAAACTCAATTTAATATTGCTTCAATAATGAAAACCATAACAGCACTTGGTGTAGTAAGACTTGTAGAAGAACGTAAACTAGATAAAGATAAAAATATTTATAACTTTCCAATTCGTGAATTATTACCAAAAAGTTTTCCAAAACCAGAAGTATTTAGAGATTTTACTCTGCACGAATTACTGACTCACACATCAGGTTTGACTGATCAAACAATATTTGAATCGTATTCTGGATTTGAACCTTTTTATGGAGGAAGTGAAGTCTCATTTTCCAATGTAGAAGACTTTGTTTATAATGCTGCTCCACTGTATCAGAAGCAAGAATTAGAAGGTCGTGGAAAACATCAATATTGTAATTATGGTTTTTTTCTTTTAGGACTCGCTATTCAAGCAATTTCAGGCCAAGATTATTATCAATTTATCACTGATAACGTTTTAAAACCTGCTGGAATGTCTCATACCACCCCACGAAGATTACCTGATACGGCAGTTCCATTTATGGCTGAATCAACACTCTCTCTAGCCGAACAACCCACTTGGTTAGAATCAATGACACACGATGAATCTGATCCAATGTTAAATTTGATTGCGATTAATGCATTAGATTTATTTAAAAAGGTAAAAAACTTTATTTCTGATAATGAAGAAAATATTAAGCTAATTCACGCACTTTTTTCTGAATATCAAACCAAATTGAAATCCATTCAAAGTGAAGAAGATAATATTTCCTTGCGAAAGGACTTCACCAAAAAATTGGATCATGCTTATTCATTATTCTGCGAAAGTGCTTCTAAAGACAGTCATTTTCAATTTAAGCATAGTGAATTGAAAAGTCAAATAATTAAAAGTGATAGAATATTAAGACAATGGCTAGATACTCATAAAGAATGGGTACAAAACAATGCAGATAAAAAAGATCAAGCGGATGAAGTTAAGAAACAGAAGGAATTGATTGCAAAAGCAGAACAACTGATGAAAATAACAGGTCCCAACGGTGTATACAATCATTTAAGTTGGCCATTACAGGTTTTAGGTGGCATTCAGATTAATCTCAGCATAGGACACCCTGCGGGATGTTGGTTTTCTACCGTAGATGATTTACTCAAATTTCATCAAGCATTATGGAAGGAAGACGGAGCATTACATCAATACGCAGTACAATTATTAAAACCTAAAGAAGCGAAGGAGTTTGGTTATGGCTATGGAATCATTGTTTCAAATAGACCTGGAGCTGAGTTAGGTCATACGGGTAGCGCGCCTGGTGTAAGAACTTCCTGCTTTACTTATCCAAAAAAAGGAATCACCTTAGCCCTGCTTGCTAATGATGATAGACAGCAGAATCTGCAGTTTGATATAGAACATTTTTTTATTCATGAAAAAGTAAAATATCTTGATTTAAGTATTACTCCTGATCCCAGAAAAACATTATTAGATGACATTGCAGCAATGCATAAAGTGAAAACTTCAGGTATTAAATTAGTTCGCTAAGTCACAATCGAAGACTTTCTGGAATATACTGACAATTTATTTCATCCTATTTTTATGAACTGTTAAATGTGATTAAAGCAATATCACTTAGATTTCTAGGAGGTGACCGAATACTCCTGCTTTTGTCATATGTATCTTCTTGAGCGCTTCTGTGTCGGAAGATGTTAATTTTACGTTAAGCGCATCTTTAATCTGTTGCCAGTGTTCATTATTACTAGCCCTAATTGTAAAGCCAACACTGTCAAAACTATTAAGATAAGCGACTAGCACCTGCTGAGGAGATAACTTCATATGTGCAGCGATGGTTATGAGCAAGTCGTAGCTGTCTTTCTCCTTTTTAATATCAAGAATGGGCCTATAGGCCTGAATCGGTATCTCATGGCTCAAACAGAATTCATATGTACCTGAGGTTAGAATATCTCTATCGTTTATAGAAAAACATACCTGATTCAGTGCGATAGGTAACTCGGAAGTTTCAACAGCTATTTTCAGCGCATTAACTCCAAAATTACTTACCCCGACATTTCGAATAAGTCCATCCTTGTAAAGCTTATTAGTAGCCTTGAAAAAATCGGCTAGGTCAAAATCAGTATTTGGAGCGTGGCAAATAAAATAGTCGAGATACTCAACACAAAGTCGCTTCATGCTAGCATTGCAGCCTTCTATTACATCCTTATAAGAAAGGTGCGACTTCTTCTGTTTAGTTAGCACCTGGATAGTGTCTCTTGGGTAACTTGATATCGCCTGACCAACTAGCTCTTCACATTTTCCATCAGCGTAGTTCTGGGCAGTATCAATAAGCGTAACGCCCGATTCAATTGCTGTCTTAATTACTGAAATATCTTTTGCGTCATCATTATTGGGGTCTGGGTCTTTGGTTCCACCCATTAGCCAAGTTCCAAGAGCAAGTTTCGTGAGTTTAGTTTTCAAGTTTGCCTTGATTCCACACTTCATCAAAATATCTTCTGATAATTATTTCATTTTTGTGCATACAGTACCTTTTAAAAAATAAATATTATTTTATTTCATGCGCTTTTCTAGTGGCTTCTAAATCATAAATTGATCTTAATTCAATAAGTTTCCCATTACTGACTTTTCCTAAAACTGTTTCCCATACACTACTACCGTTTTTAGTGTGATATTGAAAAATAAGAGCAAAGTGTTCACTGTCTATTCCCTTGAATTGCAATAATGGATTGAATTTTGTGATATTAGATAAAGCAGTTTTGATATATTCGCTAGGATTTAAGAATTTTTTTAAGAATTCCGTTTTATCTGCATACCCTTTCCAGTATGGCGAATTAAATTGAAAATCATCCGCTAACATATCAGGATTTAACTCACCTGTAATTACCCATTTTTCTGTAAGATTCATAATTTCTTCAATTGTAAAAGTCATAACGATACGCTCCTATTTCATGAGAGATTTATTCAAAAAAATATAATATATCACTATTAAACTGTTGAGGTCTCTTATAAAAAATGACTACCCCACTGTATTATTCATTTAATTTCTTTAATAACATTTTTACTTCTTCTGTGAAATCACTTGTCTAGGACTCTCAATAAATGGATTATCCTGTAATAAAAATGCTGGCATTTGAGTTAAACTAGAAATGACAAGCTGCCAATGTTTTACACGGTCTTGATCTCCTTTTGCCAAATTCACATTTACAAACTCTTCACATAAACGCAAATAATGATGATCTTTGCACTCCACAGGGTCTTCTGGCATAAATTGTACTGCCGCAAAATGCTCTCTTTCATGGGAAAGCAAGGTGCTGGCTAATATAAAATTCATCACATGCCGTGTAGCATCTTCTATTTGCGGCAACAACAAGCGGTTCTCAGTAATTGCTCTAATGTAAGCAACACGCATAAATTGCAATGCTACCATGAGTTGACTCGATTGAGGATCATAGTCCATTACTGCTTCACCTAATAATAATAGACTTTGAATGGGTAGAGACATTGATATCTCTGGATAATTCATTCCTGCCAATTCATGCATGATGGTTCTGTGCGGCTTTTGCAAATCATATTTGCTTTCCCCTTTTCTTATACCCATACCATGGGCTAATTTAATCATGTTATCTGTGCCAATAATAGATAACAAAGAAGATTCAGGATCGGAGCTGTTATTATGAGCCTGCTGATACCAGATAAAAGCCTCGTCTTCTTCGTGGATAGATAAATAATGCTCTGCTAATTTAATGGCAGCATTCACATGTCCTTGCAACGCAGCATCCTTAAATAAGTGTAATACCTGCTTTTGCTGTTCTTTCAATTTAAAAGTCTTTTCACTCTCCGCAAGAGGAGCACCGCTAAGCAAAGGTAATGGTCGTTGTTCATTTTGAATTAATGCTTTTATCATCAATCCCCGTAAATATTGTATATTAGCAAATGAAAGCTCTTGAAATTTGTCTTTCTTTTTATAAACCAGTTGTGCAACCTGCATTAAAAAGCCTTGAGTTTTTTCGACGGCTGAGTATGGCGATTCGGTGTGTCCTTTGTTTAACGTGAATGCTAAAATACGCGGCGCTCGCGCACGAAATAAGGCTTTTAATTCTTCGGGGTTTTCAGGAAAAGTTTTTGATTCCAATCCTAACTCGGCCAAAGGGATATGACTTTCAAATCGCCTGCCACCCCTTAACCCACCCTCATGGGGACCCTGCACTATGTAGTTTCCTTCACTGCTAAGGTACAATCTATGTTTAGGAGGTCGGGGTGGGACGCGCATTGTTTCTGTCATCAGAAAGATTTCATATTCCACCAAAGGTACTTCAGCACCATGCTCTAATGCGAAAATAGCTTTATCAACGCTGGATTGGAACAACTTATTCAATGCGGTACCAGATGTAGGAAGCTTATTTTCCTTTATATCCTTCATAAACCGCCTAAGTGCAGAGTGTTCAGTGTCAAGTTCATATTCGTAGTCAATAAGATTAAATCTAGAATTGTAAATAATCTGGAGTGATATCAAGTCAATGAATTCGAAAATATAAGCAAGTGGTGTGCAATTACTACCATCACGGATATTGATATCAATGCCTTGCGTCAACAAAAATTTAGCTGTATCAATAGTCGCAGAACCGGCCAAAGCATGCATTGCTGAAAGCTGATCGATTCCTCCGCCCATCTTAGTATCCAAAGGAATATTTACACTTTTCAATCCTTTTAATACTGCTATATGATTATGTTTTGCTGAGTGAAACAATAAACCTCCTCTGCTCATACGCAAAAACAGTTGATATATTTCTTCTCTGTCGAGTGGATTACTCGTCATAATATCATTTAATTGGGAAAAAAAAGCCTGGATAAATAAGGGCGTAGCATTTTCCAAAAAATATTTTAACGGTGTAGAACGTCCCATCCCATTCTTCACGCAGATCGCTAGAATTCTTTTAAATATCCTTTTTTCTTCATCTGAGATTTTTTCACCCTTACTCATAGTGACTTTTAGGATAGTTTCTATTAATGGTTCACTACGACAGATATGTGTTATGCGGCTAAAAATGTCATTCTTAACTATTGACACCATAAAATAATTCGGCAGTCGATCACGATTCAATCTACCATCTTCCAGCATTTGAAGCAGAAGAGTATTAACATCCATAAATAACGCAGGATCATTGCTTAAAATAATATCGTACAATAGCTTAGGGTTCTGGCATTTTTTATCATTCATTTTTAATTCATTTAAAAACGCGTCTCGCTCGGATATTTTGCTTTTCATTTCTCGCATATTCATATTCAGCCCTCCTCGTTAGTTCATCAAAGCGAATATTATTTTAATCCTGAATTTCTAATGCTTTTTTAGTTTCATCTAGATCATAGATAGAACGTAGCTCTAACAATAAACCATCTGCAATTTTACCCAACACAGTTTCATACACATGAAACCCATTGTGTGTGTGATACTGAAGAATAATTGCAAAGTGATTATTATCTGAATCTTTTAGCTTAATAATAGGATCAAAATGTGTGATTTTAGATAAAGCAGTATCGTTATATGATTTTGGATCAGCAAATTGCGCCAGAAATTCATTTTTACTAGCTTTCTGCCAAAAGGGTGAGTTAAATTCAAAATTTTCAGCAAAAATTGTTGGATTTAGTTTACCCGTAACCAACCAAATTTCTGTTAAATCAAGTAGTTGATCAATCGTAAATGTGTCATTACTCATATTCTCTCCCCTATAATTATTGTATTAGAACGATATTGTATTAGAACGATATTATATTATGTGACATAATATTAATATATTGACGATTTTTTGAGTTATATTAACAAATAGTTAATAAGAGACTATGGACCTACTAGCCTGTATAAACACATTTATATGTATTGTAGAAGAAGGAAATTTGCATGGTGCAGCAGTTAAGCTGCATCAAACAGATGCTGCTATCAGTAAAAAACTTAATAAACTGGAAGAAAACCTTAATGTTATTTTACTTGAACGCAAACATGGAAAAATTATTCTCACAGAAGTTGGGCAACAGTATTATACTCTTTGTAAAGAAGCAACAGAAAAAATTAACTCCGCCAAACAGTATATTCAACAAGTCAATATTATTCCTACTGGCGAACTAAAAATTACTTGTGTAAAACCCAACTTTCAATACTACATTATGCCAAAATTAAAATTATTCCTAACGAAATACCCTGATATTAGACTTACATTGAACGTCTCTGAGCGTATTCCAGATTTTTCACGGGGAGAGGCTGATATTTTATTTGGACTTGCAATGCCCATACCAGAACAAGAAACTAATCTAGTTCGCAAAACAATCGGTCAAACAAGAGATATCATCTGCGCTACTCCTCAATATTGGGAAAAAGTAGGCTACCCCAAAAGACTCAAAGATTTACTTAAATTGCGATATATTTGCCATACCGCAAGAAGGCCAACTAACCTTCTTACTTTTGATAATAATATTGAGCTACAGATTCAGCCATATCTGAAGCTAGATGATCAT
>Ga0207116_10211_pt1 | contig 16514 bp, 11 predicted proteins | sample Alteio_BWMinHeat_44_FD_153550 | JGI IMG/M metagenome (GOLD analysis project Ga0207116, IMG submission 153550) | Enriched cells from forest soil in Barre Woods Harvard Forest LTER site, Petersham, Massachusetts, United States -... | ecosystem: Environmental > Terrestrial > Soil > Temperate forest >... | reverse complement strand
GCTCAATGCCCCGATCACAAAGTCTACTTTCCCCCGGAATATTTTGCGGGCAAAATTGTTATTCTCGGGGCCAGCGCCACCGGCAGCTACGACCATCATTCGACGCCGTTTGATGCGCAAGCGCCCGGCATGCTCGCGCACGCCACTGCCATCGACAATCTTCTTCATGGAGAGGCCATTCGCGAAGCGCAGCCCTGGGTCGGCGTTGTCGCCGTTCTGCTCATGACTCTGGCTGGAATGTGGCTTCTAGTTCGAGTACGCTCCATATCAATCGGAGTTCTGCTCGCACTCGCCCTTCTGCTGTTCTACGGCACGGGGTCTGTCGTCGCCTTCCGCGCGTTCCACTTCGCCATGCCCCTCGTCGCGCCGGCCTTTGCCCTGATGGTGTCGTATAGTTCATCTACCGCAGTCCGTTATGCCACTACGGGACGCGAGTTGCGCCGCACCCGCGGCATGCTCGAGCGCTACATCGCCCCTCAACTTGTTAGCTACGTCATGGAGAATATCAACACCTTATCCGGCGATAAGCGCGAGCTCACCATCCTCATCTCCGACGTGCGCAACTTCACCACGATGACGGAAAAGTCCGAGCCGACGGAACTCATTGCCCTCCTCGACGATTACCTTTCCGCCATGACAGAAATTATTTTTAAGTACGACGGCATCGTCGATAAGTTCATCGGGGATGGCATCCTGGCGTACTGGGGAGCTTTCACTCCGGGCAGTCCCCATGCGGAACAAGCCGCCCACGCCGCTCTGGAAATGATCGAACGCGTCAAGCAACTCAATCAGCAGTGGATTCTGCAAGGCAAGAACCCGATTGCCATCGGCGTCGGCATCAACACCGGCGTGGTCATCTTCGGCAATATCGGGCGCGGGAAAAAAATTGAGTTCACCGTGATCGGGGATGCCGTAAACTTGGCTTCTCGGCTGGAAGGCCTCAATAAGGATTTTGGAACCTCGATTATCGTGAGCGACGCAACGCGGCAGCACATTGGAGATGCCGCGCAGGTCAGGCCCCTCGGCGGCGTTACGGTCAAAGGCAAGACCGTCGCGACCACCGTTTACGAGCTGCAAGGAATGAGCAGCTCGGCATCCAACAGCATTCCCGGGTCCAGCAAGGCAAATCCCTAGGCGAGCTAATTGGGAAAGGATCGAATGAAATCGAGCCAGAATCTTCTCCTCTCAATCGCAGTGTTCTGCTGGATGACTGCGGCGCCGAGTTTCGCCTCGGTCCGTTCTTCCTATGCGCAAGATGCGCAGCAAACCTCGCCGGATACTCAGCAACCGAACCCGCCCAATAATAAGCAGGCCAGCAAGAAAAACCCGCCTCCGAACACGAACCAGCCTGCTTCTGGCCAACCAGGCAGCGCGACGGGCAGCCAGCCGGACACCGCCCCCAAGCCCCTCTTCGGCGGCCAGATCAATCTGAAGTCGTCGCGGCAATCGAAAGACACAGCGACGCTCGGCTTCAACGGCCTCGATCCGAATGGCCAAGTGCAGAAGGCATTCCTCAACGCCGCTCCAACGGCGGCCGACGTTGCCAAGGCACAGCAGCTTACAAAGACTGGCGTGACCAAGGACGAGCTTGCGTTCTTTGTGCAGGAAGGCGGATTGAATACGCCGGGAGGTCAGCAATGATGGCTACAACCAGGACGACGGGAACCATGAAGAAGCCGTATCCGATGCGTACCGTAACAACAATCTTGGTCCTTGCTTTGACTCTCAGCTTCGCCCCGCCACTCCAGGCACAACTCGGCGACCTCATTAAGAAAACTCAGAAAGTCCAGGATAAAGTACGCGACAAAGCCAAGAAAGCTTCTGACATCTACACTCCATGGACCGATGATCAGGAACGCGTAATTGGCGAGGCGTCGGCCGCCAAGCTAATCAACGTCTTCGGCCTTTACGAGCAGCCCGACATGGTGAAGTATGTGAACCTGGTCGGCTCGGCCGTCGCCCGCAACAGTACGCGTAACGTTGCTTACCACTTCGCCATCCTCGATACCGAGGCTGTTACCGCCCTCTCTCTGCCTGGCGGTTACGTTTTCGTCACGCGCGGCGCGCTGGCGAATATGAAGAATGAAGCGGAACTCGCCGGCACGCTGGCGCATGAAATTGCCCACATCGACAAGCGCCACCTGGAGAAGCAGGTACGCACGCAAAAAACGGTGCAGTTCGCTAAAGAGGAAACGGCCACGCACATCCCGCGCGGCGCGGAACTGGTGGCGGTAGCGGGTGAGGTTGTCAAGAACGCTCTAACCATGCCATTCAGCCGCGAGCATGAAAATGAAGCCGACCGTCTCGGCGTGGAATTCGCATCCAAAACAGGCTATGCAGCGTCCGGGCTGCGCGACTTTCTACAGGTGCTGGCAGCTGCCGCAGTCAACCCGTCCACTAAGCAGCAGCTGGGCCTCTGGGGCAGCACGCATCCGCCACTCGCTGAGCGCGTAACCGTATTGAGCGCGCTGCTCGCTGTCTATCCCTCCAACGGCCAGGTTCTGCAAGATCGCTTTAATTGGTTCGTAAATCGGGTCAACTTCGCCAAGAACCCCTCTCAAGGCGCCGAGTTCAATGGCCTGGTCACCAACGGAGTGGTCGTAATTCAGGACGGCACACTTCCCGAGGGAGCGAAGGTGAAAGTTCAGGTGATCCAGTAAACTGGCATCGTGACAAGCCAGATGCGGAAGGGTCACGTGGAAAGTGGTCGTGCGGGAGGGGTCATGTGGAGACAGCCGCCCTCGGCTGTCCAAGCGGAGCAAAGCTCCGCAGTTGCCCGCGAAATCGTGCAACCACTCAAGCTGCATCGCGTCTAATGCCTAAAGGATCCTAACTCAACAATGCACCCTTCCAGCGCCCCGGTTTACCGATGCTTCCTTCGTTATGTCCTTCCACCAGCATCTTTTCTATGGCTGGGCCTGGTCTGCGCCTGCGCAGCCAATGCGCCTGACACGATACAACCAACTAAGACTTCGCCCGACCAACCGCTCCCGCAAGATGTCGGTCAAGCCGGTCTGCGCCTGACATTCAAGCGCCTCTTGACCACCGCGCGCTTGATGCACACCACCGCGCATCCCGACGACGAAGATGGCGGCATGCTCACCGTGGAATCGCGCGGACTGGGCACGCATACCCTTCTCATGACACTCAATCGCGGCGAGGGTGGGCAAAATAAAGTAGGCAGCAGCTTGCTCGACTCGCTTGGCGTGCTTCGAACTCTGGAACTACTGGCGGCCGACCGCTATTACGGCGTCGAGCAGCGCTTTTCACGTGTTGCTGATTTCGGATTCTCCAAAAGCCCGGAAGAAACTTTGCAGAAGTGGCAGGGCAAAGACATCGCGCTCGGGGATATGGTCCGCGTGATCCGTACGTTTCGACCTGATGTTCTCGTTGCTCGTTTTACTGGCACCAGCCGTGATGGCCACGGCCATCACCAGGCATCGGCCATCCTGACCCGCGAGGCCTTCCGTGCCGCCGCCGACCCCAACCGCTTTCCGGAACAAATCAAAGAGGGCCTGCTACCCTGGCAAGCCAAGAAGCTCTACCTGGGTAAGCTCTGCTGGGACAGCACAGCGGAATGCGAAAAGGACTACTCGGTCAAGATTAACTCGGGGAAAGTGGACCCGGACTTGAAGGGCTCCTACATCCAGTTCGCCATGGCAGGGCTCCGCCACCAGATGTCGCAGGGAGCGGCGAACTGGACCGTCGATCCTGGCGACCGCTTCAGCTACTACAAACTCGTGGACTCGGCAATACCAAGCGCTGCTGATGCAAACGGCCACGAGTCAGACTTTTTCGCGGGGATCGATACCACGCTTCCGGGACTTGCGGAACGGCTTGGTGACGAAGAGAAGAAAGTTCCGTTCCTCAAACCGGCACTCGAAGAAGTTGAAAAAGAAATTCGCCAAGCCAGCATTGCGGCTGAAACAAATCCGGAAAGAGTCGCGGAACCCCTGTTGAACGCTTTGCACAGCCTCGACGAAACCGAGCATCGCATTTCATCGGTGGATATTAGCGAAGCGGCAAAAGCCGCTCTCCTCACGCCTCTGCACGAGAAGCGCGAACAGTGTGCCCACGCCATTGATCTCGCGCTCAACGTTTCATTGGAAGCGATGGCTGCACCTGCTCCAGTCTCGCCGGGAGAGACCTTCACTGTGACGGCACACTTTCATAATGGTTCAAAGCGCGACCTCACCCTGAACACCCTCACCCTCCAGGTGCCTGAAGGCTGGAAGATTGGCCCGCTCGGCGATGCTCCACAAGCCAAAGCTATGCGCCTGGTCCCTGCGGGCGGCGAGGCCGTCCAACGATTTCGCGTCACCGTCCCTTCTCAATCCGATTACAGCAAGCCTTACTGGCACCGTGAAGATCCTGCAACGGAGAGCCTGAACACAATCGACGATCCACGCTACGTGACGCTTCCCTTTCCACCGCCTCAGTTGTTCGCCACTGGACACTACTCGCTCGGGCAAAAGGCCACCGGAATCCAGACACCAATCCTCGCCAACATTAACGATGACCAGGGAGCAACGCGGGTCCGGCCAGTACCCGTAGCTCCCGCGTTTTCCGTGATCGTCGAGCCTATTACCCAGATAGCCCGCGTCAACGGCGAACATGCCTTCCCGGTGAAGGTTCGCGTGGAAAGCAAAACTAGCGACACGGGCGTACTCCGATTGCAGGTTCCCGACAAGTCCCGCGTCGAACCGGAACAGATCCCGGTCCACTTCGGCGAAGGTGGCGGGGCGCAGGAATTCAATTTCCAGGTGCTGGCATCCGTCAGCCAGGAGAGCCGAGCCACCATACGCGCTGTTCTCACGTCCCAAGGCAGAGACTTCTCCGAAGGCTACAGCCTCATCACCCGTGAAGACCTTGGAGCTTACTACTACTTCCAACCAGCCACCCAGAAACTCAGCTTCGTGACCGCCGCTCTTCCCGAAAAACTTCGCGTCGGATACATCATGGGTGCCGGCGACGAAATTCCGACCGCCCTCGAACAACTCGGCATTCGCCTCGAACTCATTCCCGCCGAGTCTCTCTCCGAGACGGATCTCGCTCGCTTCTCGACCATCGTCCTTGGGATTCGCGCCTACGACACGCAAAAAGATGTCATCGCCAACAACAAACGCCTCCTGGACTACGTAAGCAACGGTGGCACGCTCATCGTTCAATACAACAGCGGAGTCGGCGACTTCAACAAGGGCAAGTTCACGCCCTTCCCCGCCCAGATGAGCCGCGCCCGCGTGAGTGTGGAGGAGGCTCCCGTTCAGGTCCTCGCCCCTGATGATGGTATTTTCCATTATCCGAACGAGATTACAGCGAAGGACTTCGATGGTTGGGTGCAGGAACGTGGCCTCTATTTTATGGACTCGTGGGACTCTAACTTTAAGCCGCTACTCGCCTGCAACGACCCCGGCGAAGCGCTGCAGAAGGGTGGCCTCATCCGCGCTCAGTACGGCAAAGGCGTCTATATTTATACGGGGCTGGCGTTCTTCCGCCAGCTACCTGCTGGGGTGCCTGGGGCGGTGCGTCTCTATGTGAATCTGTTGAGCGCGGGACACGAACCCGCGGCACAGGCCAACAAAGCCGCCGCACACTAGCCGAATCGAATGCCCTCATTCTCTGCGCCGATTCCCGCTACACCAACAACACCGCAACCCACGGAGCTCGTTCGCGGCATCAGCCTATCCAGTGCGACCGCGTTGAACATGATCGACATGATCGGCGTGGGTCCGTTCATCACCATTCCGTTGATTGTCGGAGCCATGGGCGGACCGCAAGCCATGCTGGGCTGGATCCTGGGAGCATTCTTCGCCGTCTGCGATGGTCTGGTGTGGGCGGAACTCGGCGCGGCATTCCCCGGCGCGGGCGGCTCCTATCGCTACCTGAGCGAAATTTATGGACGAAAAACTCTGGGACGTCTGCTCTCGTTTCTCTTTATCTGGCAGCTTTCGTTTAGCGCGCCGCTGTCCATTGCCTCGGGCTGCATTGGCCTTTCGCAATACGCATCCTATTTCTGGCCCGGCCTTGAAACCGTTTACTCGAAACATGACGCCCACATGTCCCTAGGGTTTCTCGGAACTATTCAGTTGAGTTGGCTGGTGAACGGTGCAACTTTCCTGGCTATAGCAACATGCTTGCTGGCCGTCTTCCTGCTCTATCGCAAGATCACAGACATCGGCTGGATGTCTAAAGTTCTCTTTTCGGTTGTCCTCGGAACTGTATTTTGGATCATCTTTGCCGGCATCACGCATTTCGACCCAAAGCTCGCGTTTAGCTTTCCTCCGGGCGCATTTCACCTGTCATCGAGCTTCTTCACCGGCCTCGGCGCAGCCATGCTCATCGCAAACTACGATTACTGGGGCTATTACAACGTTTGTTTCCTCGGAGGCGAGGTGCGGAACCCCGAGAAAAATATTCCGCGAGCACTCCTGCTTTCCATTTTCCTGGTGGCGTGTCTATACATTGTGATGAACATCAGCATCCTGGGCGTGATTCCGTGGCAGGAGCTGGTGGCCACCTCGAAATCGGACACGCATTTCTTCATTATTTCGGTCTTTATGCAGCGAGTCTACGGGCACTGGGCAGCCTATCTTGCCACCGGCTTGATCATGTGGACGGCGTTTGCCTCCGTCTTCTCCCTACTGCTCGGCTATTCGCGTGTGCCCTACGCGGCGGCTGCGGACGGAAACTATTTCCGTGCGCTCGCAAAAGTACATCCAGAACACCGCTTCCCGCATGTTTCTCTGCTAGTGCTGGGATGTGTTGCGGCACTGTTCTGCTTCTTGCGGCTAGCTGACGTCATCGCTGCGCTCGTCGTGATCCGCATCCTGTTGCAGTTCCTCGTGCAAGCCGTTGGCGTGATCGTGCTACGGATACGCCGCCCCGAGCTGCCGCGTCCCTTTCGCATGTGGTTCTTCCCTCTTCCCGCGCTGTTCGCATCGGCGGGTTTTCTATTTGTTCTGGTAAAGCGGCCGAATGCGCTACGCGAAATCCGTTACGCCGTGGTTGTCCTGACTCTGGGACTGGTCATCTACTTCATTCGAGCCTGGCGTGGGCGCGAGTGGCCCTTCGCGGGCGCGGCGCAACCTACTGTGGCGGAGAGCTAGGGCAATGGCAACCAGCGACCAGGTAGCGTCCATCCCGCAAGCCTCTCGGCCCTCCGCGCTGGCTCCATTGCGGGAACCACTGTTTCGCTCGCTCTGGATCGCCGCCGTCATCTCCTACACCGGTACGTGGATGCAAAACGTCGGTGCAGGCTGGCTGATGACGCAGCTCAACCCATCTCCGTTCCTGGTCGGAATGGTTTTAGCCGCAGCCACGCTCCCAGTATTCTTGGTGATGCTGCCTGCGGGCGCTATCGCGGACATGATGGATCGCCGACGTCTTTTGCTCTTCACCCAATGGTGGATGGTGCTGGCCTCTGGGTCGCTCGGGCTGATGACGCTCACACATTGCATCCATCCCCGGACATTGCTGCTCTTCACGTTTTTGCTGGGACTCGGTGCGGTGATGAACGATCCGGCCTGGCAAGCAATCACGCCGGAAGTCGTCTCGCGCGAGAATCACGCTGCGGCAGTTGCGCTGAATTCGGCGGGCTTTAACGTGGCGCGCGCCATCGGACCCGCCCTCGGCGGCATTGTCATCGCCGTGGCGGGATCGGGCAGTGCCTTCCTGCTGAATGCGCTCTCATTTTTTGGCGTCATCATCTTCCTGTATCGCTGGAAACGCCCACCAGCACCCCGCGAGGACTCGAGCCGCATTTCTCCTCGAATACTGGAATCAATCCTCGAAGGGTTTCGCTACGTCCGACAATCTACGATCGTGAAGTCAGTATTGGTGCGAACAGTAGTCTTCAGTCTGGCGGCTACAGCGATCTGGGCGCTGATGCCACTCCTGGCGCAGCCTTTTGGCTCGACCGGATTTGGCGTACTGGTGGGCTGCTTCGGCGTAGGAGCGCTGGCGGGTGCCGTCGTGCTCCCGCGACTCAGGCCCCGATTGCCGCTCGATGGATTGATCGCCGGAGCCATCACAATCTTGGCCGCGGTCACATTTGTCTCTGGACACGTGCATCAACTTACGGAGTTGTGCCTCGTCATGTCCATCGGAGGCGCAGCGTGGATTGGAATCCTGGCGTCGCTCAACTACGCTGCCCAAACCATGGCACCCTCCTGGGTACGTGCGCGCTCCCTCTCCATGTACCTACTGGTCTTCCAGGGAGGCATGGCCGTGGGCAGCACTATCTGGGGTGCCGTAGCGGAAAGAATCGGAGTCCCGAACGCTCTGGCTTGCGCGGCGCTGGCTTTGATCGCTGGCCTGGGAACGATTCCCCGCCATCGCTTGACTTTTCACGAATTGGAACTGGCGCCAGCCGTAGTACGGGATTGAAGTTGGGATTGAAGATTCGAGACCTGAATCCCGTCGCGGAAGTCCGCAACAGAGGGGTCGCCGACGCCCGTCCGGCGTCCCGGATATTTCGACAAATACCTCAGCAATCCCGGGCTAACTATTGCATTTGAAAGCCTTAGCTGCACTCTTCTAATCCTTCGTGGAAACTCGTCGGTTCTGGCACGCGGGGGCCATTGACGACCCCACTTCCGGCGCTTAGACTTTCGGATAATCAGAGACAAAGCTTTCTCGAGACAGCATACGAAAAGCTAGTTCTGCGCGATTACGACTCATCATCTCCCCCTGCATTGCCGATGAGGCAGTGAGCGCCAGTCGATCTATAGGGAGAAATTCTAGTGCCGTATCATCTCAGAGTTTCGCAGAACCGAAAACCAGCCGACGCCGTCCATGTGGACGCGGAGTTGTTTCTGCTCGCGCTTCGTTCCTATCCGGAGATGTTCCGGAAACGACCGGGCGTGACCTTCGAACAGCACTTCCTGAGCCTGGTAGCCACCGTGCAGTCTGGCACGAGCCAAGCGCAGGTGGCGGGAAGATGAAGATAAAGATAACGCTGGCTTCCGGAACGCTGTCTCCGTAGACTCAGCTCGTAACTCCGCTGGGCCGCAGACTATCCCGCCCGTTTCGCTTCCATCCGCACGCGCAGCAGTTCCGCAACGCTCCACGCCTGGGCCATGCATCCGCAGGGATAATGGGGCGCATCGCCCGAAAAGATTTCAGGAACTTGCCCAACGCCTTGATCCATCAGATACAACTCCAAAGGCCCCAGCCAATCTCCCGCTTGCTGCAAAGCGGCATCGCTTCTCTCGTTCACCCTTAAGTACGCAGTAACAAATGGCCCAATCAGCCACGGCCAAACCGTGCCTTGGTGATAAGCAGCGTCACGCTCGGCGGCCCCACCAGTGTAGTGGCCACGATATTGCGGATCACTCGGAGCCAGTGTGCGCAAACCATACGGAGTCAGCAGTTGCTCACGAACCACCTCGACCACGCGCTGCGCCCGCTCGCGTGTCAACATGGTGTAGTCGAGACTGACGGCGAAGACCTGATTTGGCCGGATGGATGCGTCTTTACTTGAACCCTCATTGCTCAAACCATCGATAACGTCATAGAGGCAGCCCTCTTCCTCCCGCCAGAACGTCTGGTTGAAGCTCCACCGCGTTAGCCCCGCCATGGTGCTGTAGCGTTTCTGTCCGAGAACATCTCCGAATTCTGCTGCCATATCCGCCATGACACATAGAGCGTTGTACCAGAGCGCCTGAATCTCAACCGGCTTACCACGCCGTGGAGTAATTACGTGATCGCCCACCTTGGCATCCATCCACGTAAGCTGCACGCCTTCCTCGCCAGCATAGAGTAGACCGTCGGCATCGACCTTGATGTTGTAGCGCGTGCCTCGAACGTGCCAATCGACGATATCCACCAGACAGTTGTAAAGTTCGGCTCGCACAAAGCCGCTGTCCCCGCTCGCAGCGAGATAGGCGCGCACGGCCTCGAAAAACCACAGCGTAGCGTCGACCGTGTTGTACTCAGGGGTTTCTCCCGCGTCGGGAAAGCGGTTGGGCAGCATGCCTTGGCTGGCGGCCTGGGCAAATGTGCGAAGAATGCCCCGTGCCACGTCAAACCGCCGCGTGGGCAGCGTAAGACCTGGCAGCGAGATCATCGTATCGCGGCCCCAATCGCTGAACCAGGGATACCCGGCAACCACTGTCTTCTCACTCTGCCGCGCGACGATAAATTGATCCGAGGCTGTTGTTAAAGTCTGCGTGACTTCATCTGTGTCCGGCGCCTGAGCTACCGCGGCCTTCCGTCGCGAAAGTTCGGCGGCCAAGATGGCGCCGACCTCGGCCACATCGAATCGTCGCGTGGACGCGATGACGTTGGCCGGACCGGCCGCGAGATCAAATTGCAAAGTGCAGGGATTAAAAAGATCCTCGGTGAAATCCAGCCCCCGCTCGCGCTCCGCCTCGTATTGAAAATTGCGGTACCACGAGCCTTTCGGGTCGATGCCCCGCGCATCGTGGGCCAAATAGAGAGTCGGCAATCCGAAGTAGGGCGAGAAGCTCGCCATCCCCGCTTCGACCGCAACCGACGGATTCAGCGCTGCATTCTCCCGCGTCAGAGCGTGGTAGTCACGAAACGCAATCAGCGGGCGAATGTCCAGTTGAACCACCTTCCCCCTAGAAGCATCCTCGAGTTCGTACTGCACAACGGTTGCGTTCTCGCCATGGATCATGAAGATGGTCTTCACGACGCGGACGCCACCCGCTTCGAAAACAAACGTAGGGAAAGGATCAAGCCGGAATTCCTGAAGGAACTCAAATCCGTGCGGGTGGATGGAACCGGGATATTGATTGGCGGACAACTCGAACGACTGGCCGTCCACTGTCAAGGTCTCTTCGAGCTTCGACAAGAGCACCATGCGCCCGACCGGAGGCTGGGTCGCAGCCACCAGCAGGCCGTGATAACGGCGCGTGTTCAATCCGGCAAGAGTGGACAAGGCGAATCCACCCAGGCCATTGGTTTCGAGCCACTCCCGGCGTAGTGCGTTCTCCAGGTTGCCGCATGTGTTTTTGCTGAAGCGAATCATAAGTTGACGAGTACAAAAAACTCACGTTCTCGACGGAATCGGCGTCCGCTGCGGAGCCGGACAGCAATCCGCGGGACAAACGTCAGGGCCTGCACCGAGCATGCCGAACGCGGGACGCATGGGGCTCGGTCCAACATTCGTCACCGTTGTTCGCTCAGCTTCCATCCTCTCGACCACCAGCTCCCGAATCATCCGCACAAATTGTGGGTGCGTACCCGCACACCTCGACCGCACCATCCGCAAACCCAGCTCTCCGCACAGAGCCTGCGCTTCCGTATCCAGGTCGTATAAGACTTCCATGTGGTCGGAGACAAATCCAATGGGAACAACCACCAGAGGATCCATTTCACCCCGCTGCCTGTATTGGCGGAGGAAATCGAGAATGTCGGGTTCGAGCCAGGGCTGTGAGGGAGGACCGCTTCGACTCTGGTAGACGAGGCTAAAGTCGGCGCGACCACCACGCTCGGCAGCCACGCGTTCCGCGACCAGACGACTGGCTTCCTCGAGTTGCTGTTGGTAGCGGCTCGTCTGCGCCATCGACACCGGAATGCTATGTGCTGTGAACACCAATTGGGCATTGGCGCGATCCTCCTCGGGGAGTTGCCGCAAAGCCTCGAAGAAATTTTGGACAACAGCTTCAATAAATCGAGGATGATTAAAGAAAACACGGAGCTTATCTATAACCGGAGCACCCTCCCCCACTGCTTCGCGCGCAGCGGCAATATTCTCCAGGTACTGCCGGCAGCCAGAGTAGGAACTGAATGCAGAGGTCACAAACGCTAGCGCGCGCTTCACACCATCTTGCTTCATTTGGCCAATCGTGTCCGCAAGCAAAGGGTGCCAGTTGCGGTTTCCCCAGTAGACTGGCAGTTTGAGCTGGTGCTGTGCCAGTTCATTTTTTAGCGCGGCAATGAGCTTCCGGTTCTGTTCATTGATGGGGCTTTTGCCGTTGAAGAGGCGGTAGTGTTCCGCGACGCTGAGCATCCGCTCCTGGGGAACGTTCTTGCCGCGAAGGACGTTCTCAAGAAAAGGCAGGACATCGGCCTCCTTTTCGGGACCACCGAAAGAGACCACCAGAATTGCGTCGTAGGACATAGCTGTGACCAACAAGCGACTCGTAGAACTTTCTCAGACTAACAGCTTCATCGGCCTCCATGAAAACCGCGGAAACAGCCGCAAGGCGGACCTTGCGGAAGCAAGTACGGCCAATCGTAAGGACATGCTCGCGCTTAAAGAGAGCTAAGATTTTTATGGAGAGTTCCGGATCGATCCAGACCCCCTGGAGTCGTTGCGCCGGATATCAGAGAGTCCATCGAGTATGGCGAATTCAACTTCCGACGGCGCGAAACCCCCGGCCACTCCGGGGAAAACTTCTTCCGTGGGCACGGGAGGAGCGGCTGCCTCTCAGGCTCCGGAAACGTCCTTGCGGACGGACGAGGGATTGGGCGTCGGGCGGCGCAGGAGTGACCGTGTCGTCCTCGCTTTACCGATCGAGTTCTGCGGAACTGATTTGGCCGGGGTCCAGTTCACGGAAGCTTGCCACACCGAAATGGTCAGTCTACACGGGGCCAGCATCGTACTATCCCGCCGCGCTTCTTCGGAATACCCTGTAAGTTTGCGGCGCCGCGTTTTAGACGTCGCAGTCCATGCACGCATTCTGGGGCAGTTGGGCATTCGCACCGGCTTCCATGTCTACGGAATCGCGTTTACCGAGGAACTGCCCGATTTCTGGGGTATCTCGTTCCCTCCGTTGTCCGAGACGAACGACTCCCTGGCGCGGACTCTGCTGAGATGTTCCAGTTGTGGAAAGAAGATTATTTACGCGTTGAACGAAATCGAGTTTCGTGTGTTCGACGCGAACCAGCGGCTTTCGCATCCCTGTGAAACCTGCGGACGCACTGTGCTCTGGCTGCCGGTTCCCAATGAGGTCAAGGCTCCCGAAACCGGCCCAGGCGGCACCGCTCCCCAGGACCGCAAGCATCTGCGCACCAAGATGAAAACGGTGGCCTGCATCCAGGAACCCGGCGGTGGGGAAGAAATTGTTCCTGTTTTGGATGTATCCCGTGGAGGCATCAGTTTCCGGGGAACCCGCATCTTCGAAGTGAACTGTTGGATTCACTTTGCCGTCCCATATACGCCGGGAGCCGCCAACATCTTCGTGCCTGGCCGCATCGCCTGGAGAAAAGACCTGGAAGATGGTCAGTACGATTATGGCGTGCAATACATTAAGGGGTAGAGTTTGCCTGATGGCGACCGATCGAACTTTCCTGTTTACCGCTCATCTTCGTGCTGCCGCAATACCTTGTAAGTAATGTCTTCGATGCGGGAGATGACTCCGTCCTTGCGGTTCTTGGCGCGCCGCTCCGTGTGTTCCGGAGAGTTTATGGACTGCAACGAGTTGTCTTCTGAAGTTCGTCCGAATTCATCCATACCGTGGTCTATACCCCCATCCTCGTCCCGGGAATCTTCCTTCATTGCCCTGTCTAACGATCGCGATTCAGCAGTTCCACATTATGGATGCCATATCGTTCTATGGCAAGTTCACAACGTGATAACAATTTGGTAACGATCCTCCCGAGCAGGATTCAGAATCAGACTTATTTCCCCGATACCCTGACTTCACTGCAATATTTTTCACACCGCAAGTGCGAATATCCTAAAGCCTCCCTGAAAATTTACACATTCTTAACACTCGCTTGACCGTGCAGAAACCTCGCGGGAGCAGTGTTCTACGGGGTGCTACTACGTCTGTTTCTTCGTCTGCACCTCTCGGAGGCAATTGTGAAATTTCAGATTCTTGGAAAGCGGATTTCTCCGCTCCGGCTCGCCGTTTCGGCAGCCAAGTCCCTGCGACCGGTGATAGCCGTTGTGCTATCTTCCGGCCTTCTATTCGCCCAGTCTGTCACCATCACGAATTCCAACTGGGGCACGGTTACGGCTCCGGTGTATGGCAGTTCGGACCCCAACCCGAACTATTCCGCAGCTGAGCTTCAGGCCGGCCCAAACAAATTGGGCAGCTATTACGCTGGCGTTCTGCCCAACGGCAGAAAAGTCACGCCCGCTGGAACCAGCATTCAAATCGGCATGAATCCGCTGGGAATGGCCGTCACGCCGGACAGCCACTTCATCGTGACCAGCGACGATGACGAACGCGAGGGCAGCCTTTCGTCCTACCAGAGTTCCGTCAACAAGGGCGGGTACACCCTTACCGTCATCGACTCCACAACGTTCAGCGTGGTCTCGGAGTTCAAATCCACGACGCATTATTTTGTTGGTATGGCGGCTACCGGAACAGGCCCCTATACGATCTGGGTTTCGGGCGGTCCTGACAACGATGTAAAGCTGTTCTCGCTCTCCACGGCGGGCGTGCTAACCGCCGGAACTCCAGCCAGTATCCACATCTTCCCGATTACTCCGAGTGCCCAGGGATTTGTTTCGAACTACCTTCCAGGCGCGGCCCTGAACACCCCCGACGGCAGTGGCAATTTGCCACCGGCTCCGTCGCAGATCAACCGCACCGCTGGCGCCCAGATTACCTTCCCTGCCGGGATGGCGTTATCCCCGGACGGGCGCACTGTGTATGTAGCCTGTAACGGCGACAACAGCATCGCGGCCATCGACACAAAAACCAAGAGCATCTTTGCCCAACTCCCCGTGGGCTATTTCCCCTATGGCGTTGCTGTCCGGTCGGACAGCCAGAGCGTTGTTGTTTCCAACTGGGGAGTCATGGCCTATAAATTCAAGAACCCCACCTATGACAGCACCGGCAAACTGGTGGCTCTGGGCTCGCTGGGTAACCAGCCCGACGGATTCTACCTTCCACCGGTCAGCAAATCTGGACTATTGCCACAGAGTTCCTCCATAACCATACTGAAGGTTCCCGGAGGCTTCCCATCGCTGATGACTGTGTCGAAAGGGCGGTACCTTGGCGTAAGCCCGGATGCCACCACCAAGATTGGCGGCACCCATCCTTCGGCAACGGCAATCGTGAAGAGCGCCAGCTCAGAAATTCTCTTTATCACCAAGACCAACATTGACAAACTGTCGCGAATCGACCTCGCCACCGGTTTGCCTCTGACAGATATCGACTTGAATCCAATTTCCATCTCCCTCAAAGGCAATGCAGACGGATTGAAAACCCCGCGCGGAACCTACCCTAACGCGATGGCCGTCTCTCCCGACCAGACGCGACTGTATGTTGCCGAAGCCGGCCTGAATTCCGTAGCCGTACTCGACACCACCGACCCTGTGAACCCGTCGCTGATCGGACGCATTCCAACCGGCTGGTACCCGGCAGCGGTGAACGTAAGTCCTGATGGTCACTTCCTCTACATTGCCAACGCCAAGGGCGTCGGTGAAGATATCAACCCCGCCATTGACACAACGGCGCCTTCGGCCCCTTCCGGCCTAGCTTCCGATCCGAGCGTGGACAGCAACTACATCTTCGGCAGCTTGCAACAGGTGGATTTGACGAGCTACGTGGTCGACAACACCACGGTGCTGGCCAACAATTTCGCCATCAACCCCCCAGCGGACACCAGCGTCGTGCCCGCCGGCCTCACAGCTTCGCCCCGCATCAAGCACGTCTTCTTCATCATGCACGAGAACAAAACGTTCGACTCCATGCTGGGGAATCTGAACGGGCTCCCGCAATTCGGATTGTTCGCGGGCAGCACCTTCAACAACGTTGATGGCTCAACCTACACCAACAACCAATTCACGGGCGTTTCGTTGAACACCCAAGCCTTGGCATCGGCGTTCGCTACCGGCGTCAACTACTATTCCGAGTCAGAAGAAAGCGATGCGGGTCACCAGTTCGCCATGTCCGGCACGGCTAGCGACTACACGGAGAAGACACTCTTGGTGAAGAGTGGCCGCGGTCTACTGGTCAACAAGAACTTTGAACCTGAGGATTATCCGTTTAACGGGTACATCTTCAACAACGCGGCTCGCAACAGCATCAGCTTCAAAGACTACGGCGGTTTCGCCCGCGTTCAAGGTACGGACACTGGGACCAGCAAACCGACCACGGTCAATGATCCGGATAGCGGCAACCTGGGCTACCCAACGCTGGTACAACCGGGCAACACCAACGTTACCAATCCACTGGTGAACTTTGGCGACACCACCACCCCGACCACTAATGCTGGCCTGGGCCAGTCCTACTTCATGGCGCAGCCGATCCTGGCGATTCTGGGAACCAACAACAAGAGCGGCGAACCCCGTATGGACCTACACTATCCGGGATATAACTTCAACATCTCGGACCAGCGCCGTGCCGCAGAGTTCAACGCGGACTTCGATCGCATGGTTGCGGCCAACACGCTGCCGCAGCTCATTTTCCTCTACCAGCCCAACGATCACACTGGCGGCGTACAGGCTCCGAACTCAACGGACCCCAACTTGACCAACCTCCCGTTCCAGGAAGTTGCCGACGGCGACGTGGGTCTGGGCACGGTCGTGCAGCACATCATGAACAGCCCGGTGTACTACGATTCCGTGAAAAATACCGGCAGCGCGA
>Ga0207116_10051_pt1 | contig 16567 bp, 16 predicted proteins | sample Alteio_BWMinHeat_44_FD_153550 | JGI IMG/M metagenome (GOLD analysis project Ga0207116, IMG submission 153550) | Enriched cells from forest soil in Barre Woods Harvard Forest LTER site, Petersham, Massachusetts, United States -... | ecosystem: Environmental > Terrestrial > Soil > Temperate forest >... | reverse complement strand
GCGCTGATCATCGAACTGGCGCCGTAGGCAAACTCGTGGAGATTCTGTTTTCCCAGAAGCACGGCACCCGCGGCTTGCAGGCGGCGTACGATTTCAGCGTCTTGTGCCGGAATCCGATCTTTGAAAAGCAAACTGGCAGCAGTAGTACGGACGCCGGCGGTCTCGATCAAATCCTTAAGCGCGAGAGGAATGCCATGCAGCGGTCCACGCCAGTCGCCGCTCCGAATCTCGGCTTCGGCCTGTCTCGCAGCCGCCAGCGCGGATTCCGCCGTCACGCTTATGAACGCATTCAGCTTCGGATTCAGCCTTTCAATGCGCGCCAGGCAGTCTGTGGTCAGCTCGACGGGGGAAAGCGCACGTTTACGAAACTGTTCGGCGATTTCACGAATCCCCATGGCCCAGTCGTCTCGCGAGAGTATATCGTTGAATCCGTTCCCCCGGTCGTGCTTAGATCGGGCCGCGGCATTGAGCGGTGGTACCATCGCTTTTCGCCGATCATGAAGCGAGTCGTCCTCATTGGCGCCCTGATCATTGAGATCGCGCTGGCCCTGATTCTGTTCCCGCGCACGGATCGCGCTAGTCTCAAGAGCACGGACTTCGTGAATTTCTACGGGGCTGCATCCCTTGTCCGTCAGGGCAAGGGCGCTCTGCTATATCGGAGGGAGACTCAGGACCCAGTTTTGCAGTCCATCCTCGGTCACAACTCCCACCAATATTTTCTGCATCCCCCCTTTGAGGCAGCCGCACTCGTTCCCTTTTCGTACTTGCACATCGAGCAAGCCTTCGTGGTGTGGACCCTGGTGAATGCCGGACTACTGGCCTTGTTTCCCCTCGTACTCATGCCCTGCGTGCCTTCAGTTGCAAAAAGACCTTTCCTTGGCCTTCTAGGATTTGCCTTTTTCCCGGCGCTCACGGCGTTGACTCTGGGACAGGATTCCATCCTCCTGCTATTCATCTTGAGCTCATGCTATTTACTGATGTGCAAGGACCTGGACGTGGCGGCAGGACTGGTGTTGGCGCTCGCAGCGATCAAGTTCCAATATCTTTTGATCCTCGTACCCTTGCTGCTGCTCTGGCGCAAATTCCGGCTGATGGCGGGATTCGTCGGCGGCGGAGTATTGCTGGTTTTCGTATCCGCGCTGATCACCGGGATCCGCGGGCTCATTGAATACGTCCGGTTCGTACGCACTTTCGATCTTCACGCAGGATATGGAGGGCTGAATCCAAGTTTAATGGCGAATTGGCGCGGCTTTCTGGCAGGAGTCGGGCAGGCAAGTAGTTCACGGGCCTACTTCTGGGCAGGAGAAATTATTCTTTTCCTGCTCGCGTTGGTTTGCCTCGGAGTTCGCGAGAGCGCGCGAGCTCGTGGACTTATCTTCGCGCTCTTCATATCGATCGCCGTGGCTGCGGCACCCTACGCTCATTTCGAGGATATGACGATGCTGCTCCTCCCCACTTTCATTGCATGGGACTACGTCAAAAGCTCGCCCACGAGGACGGCTGGCACCAAACTGATCGCTGTCTGCTGCGCGGCGTTGTTCGTTTGGCCCTTGCTGCTTCTGGTTTTGGGAGGACACTACTGGTGGAACAGCCGAATCTATCTGACCTTTCCGGTGCTTCTGTTGTTTATTGCCAGTCTGGTGGTGGAACTTCGCATTTCCCCGGAACGAAGGGCCGGCGCGGCTACCGACCAGCCGTAACTCGAAGAACCCGAGGGGACTCACCTCCCAGTGCTGGCGCGGTCGGCCGAGGTTTGTGGCGAAGGCCTATAATTGATCCAATCGACTCCGGCGGAGGTCTAAGATAACGCCATGGCCCAGATGACTGCGACTCCGGTCAGCACGCAAGGCTTTTTTGTCGATGGCAAGTGGATCGAGGAAGGCGACCCGGTCGAGATACGTGCTCCGTATGACGGCGGTGTCATCGCTTCTGTCTTCCAGGGCCGGCGGGAGCACGCAGAGGCCGCTATTGGCGCCGCGGTCAAAGCTTTCGGCACCACCCGGCGGCTCCCGGCTTTCGAACGACAGCGCGTGCTGCGGCGGGTGTCGGAGAACATCACCGCGCGCAAGCAGGAATTTGCCCGCACCATGGCGCAGGAGGCGGGCAAGCCCATCAAGGCCGCGCGGACCGAGGTCGAGCGCGCCATCTTCACTTTCAATGTTGCTGCCGAGGAGAGCACCCGGATTTACGGCGAGTACCTGCCCCTGGACTGGCAGGAATTTACCGCCGGCCGCTGGGGCATTGTGCGCCGCTTCCCGCTGGGACCGATCGCCGGAATCACTCCGTTCAATTTTCCTCTGAATCTGGTGGCCCACAAAGTTGCGCCCGCCATTGCCGCAGGTTGCCCCCTAGTGCTGAAACCCGCGCCTCAAACTCCTCTGACCGCTCTGCTCCTGGCGGAGGCAGTCCAGCAGGCAGGCTGGCCGGACGGCGGTCTGAACGTCCTACCACTCTCGAACGACGATGCCGGACTGCTGGTGACCGATGAGCGTATCAAGTTGATCAGTTTCACCGGTAGCGCGGCCGTGGGTTGGCAGATCAAGAAAAATTGCGGGAAAAAAGAAAGTGGTCCTGGAGCTTGGCGGCAATGCCGGTGTGATCGTGCACAGCGACGCCGATCTGGCTTATGCCGCTGACCGTTGTGTGGCCGGAGGTTTTGCCTACGCCGGTCAGACCTGCATCTCGGTGCAACGCATCCTGGTGGAGCGCTCTGCCTTTGCCAAGTTCACCGACCTGCTGCTGGAAGGCGTGAAAAAGCTGAAGACCGGAGACCCGCTCGATGATTCCACCGATCTGGGCCCGCTGATCCGCGAGAGCGATGCGGTTCGCGCCAGCGACTGGATCCAGGAAGCGCTACGCGGCGGGGCCCGCCTGCTGTGCGGCGGACAGCGCCGCGGGCCGGTGCTTGAGCCCAGCGTGCTTACCGGCACCCGCCCGGAGATGAAAGTGAACTGTCAGGAAATATTTGCTCCCGTAGTAACGGTCGAAGCGTATGACGATTTCAACCAGGCGCTGAAGCAGATCAACAACTCTCCTTACGGATTGCAGGCGGGACTTTTTACCCGCGACGCCAAGCTGATTTTCAATGCCTACGAAGAATTGGACGTAGGCGGGCTGATTGCGGGCGATGTGCCGGCGTTCCGCATCGACCAGATGCCCTATGGTGGGGTCAAGGATTCCGGATTGGGCCGCGAAGGATTGCGCTACGCGATCGAAGAAATGACCGAACCCAAGCTGCTGGTGATGAACCTCAAGTAGAAACTGCGACAAGCGGACCGTGGCGCAACAAATCAGGGATTTTTTCATCGGGTTGTAACATTTGCAGATTCGCTGGGAGCGGCGGCGATGTTTTCACAATCTCTTGCTGCTATAATCACCATTTTTATTGCTCCCTAGGTTTGCGGTCTATGGCCGCTTAGCGCAACGCTGCACGAACCGGTTGCCTGGTATGTGGCTCCCGCGGTACGGAACGCTCCCATTCGATGCAGATTTTTCACCGCAGCACGAATACTCTTTCGCGGGCCACGATCTATGGCGCCATATTCGTGGTGGCGGCATTGTTCTGGGCTGCGGCGGAAATCCAGCGGTCGCCCTACGTAACTTACGCCGGAGTACGGCGGCCGCAACCGGTGCCGTTCAGTCATCAGCACCATGTTGCCGGACTCGGAATCGATTGCCGCTACTGCCACACCTCGGTTGAGACTTCCAGCTTCGCGGGCATTCCGCCGACCAAGACCTGCATGAACTGCCATGCGCAGATCTGGACCAACGCAGCTCTGCTGGAACCAGTTCGCGAAAGCTTCAAGAGCGGCAAGTCGCTGGTCTGGACCCGGGTGAATGACTTGCCCGACTTCGCCTATTTCAATCACAGCATTCATATCAATAAAGGTGTAGGCTGCAACACCTGCCACGGTCCGGTGGACCGCATGCCCTTGATGTATAACGAGGCTTCGTTGCAGATGGAGTGGTGCCTGGAGTGCCATCGGGCGCCGGAAAAAAATCTACGGCCACGTGACCAGGTTTTCAACATGCGTTACCAGCAACCGTCGAGCAGCAAGCCGGTTGCCCTGGATGGCAAGGAGTACACGGATCAGCTTGCTCTTGGCGCTGAGCTGGTAAGGAAATACAAGTTGCGCACGGTAACGGACATCACCAGCTGTTCAACGTGCCATCGGTAGGTGTTTTGATGGAGCACGATCGTCTCGCCCGCCTGGCCGGGCGGGGATGCCCGGCTTCCCTAAGCAGGTCATGAAAATGGGAGAACAAAACCGCGAGGACATTTGCCCCAGCAAGAAGGGCACGCTCGATCTGGATGCGGCCCGCGCCCGCCTTGCTGAGAGCAAGGGTCCGGAATACTGGCGCAGCCTCGAGGAACTGGCGGGCAGCCCTGACTTCCAGGAGATGCTGCACCGGGAATTTCCCCAGGGCGCATCGCAGTGGCTGGATTCGGTTTCGCGCCGCGGCTTCCTCAAGCTGATGGGCGCATCGCTGGCCATGGCGGGCATGACCGCCTGCACCAAGCAACCGCTCGAACCGATTGTCCCTTACGTGAAGCAGCCGGAAGAAGTAGTGCCCGGGCGGCCGCTATTTTTTGCTACCGCATTCACCCTGGGCGGATACGCCAGCCCGGTCCTGGTCGAGAGCCATCTATATCGTCCTACCAAGATTGAAGGCAACGACCAGCATCCGGCGAGTCTCGGCGGCACCGATATTTTTTCCCAGGCCTCGATCCTGGGAATGTACGACCCCGACCGTTCGCAGACCCTGACCTACCTGGGTGACATTCGCTCCTGGGGATCGCTGGTCGAGGCTATGCGCGCGCCGTTGAGTATTCAGAAAAGTTTGCAGGGAGCGGGCATCCGCATCCTGACGCCGACGGTCTCCTCGCCCGCACTCGCCGACCAGTTGCAGTCGTTTCTCAAGCTCTATCCGCAAGCCAAATGGCACGTGTACGAACCGGTCAACCGCGACAATGTGCTCGAAGGCGCAAAGCTGGCGTTCGGGCAGCCGGTTGAGACGCAATACAAGCTGGAAAATGCGGACGTAATTCTCTCGCTTGACGCAGATTTCCTGTACGCAGGATTTCCTGGCTTCACGCGCTACACCCGCGATTTTGCTAAGCGGCGCAATCCCGATGCTGGCGAGATGAATCGGCTCTACGTGGTCGAGAGCACGCCGAGTTCGACCGGCGCAAGGGCGGATCACCGGCTGCCGCTGCGGGCGGCGGAGATTGAGTCTTTTGCGACGTCGATTCTGAACCTGCTCAATAACAACGGTGGTTTCCCCCCTGGGGCCACCGGTCCCAAAGGATTTTTCCCCGCCATCATAGCTGATCTGGTCACGCATCGTGGCTCCAGTGCGGTCATCCCAGGCGATCATCAACCACCGGCTGTTCACGCGCTGGCCCATGCCCTCAATCAGAGCTTGGACAACGTCGGCAGGACTGTTTTCTACACCGACCCGGTGGACGCCAACCCATTGAATCAAACCGAGTCCCTGAAAGACCTGGTAAAGGACATGCGAGGCGGCCAGGTCGATATCCTGATCATCCTGGGAGGGAATCCCGCCTACAATGCGCCCGCCGATCTGGGTTTCGCTGATGCGCTCAAGGGCAGCAGCATCCCGCTGCGGGTTCATCTCGGTCTTTACCAGAACGAGACGGCTGAACTCTGTCAGTGGCATGTGAACGAGGCGCACTATCTCGAAGCCTGGGGCGATGCGCGCGCTTATGACGGCACCGTGAGTATTGTGCAGCCGCTGATCGCGCCGCTGTACAACGGCAAGAGCGCGTATGAACTGGCCGCGATGCTCTCCGGACAGGCCGATTCGAGAGCCCATGAAATTGTGCAAGCCTACTGGAAGAAACAACATTCCGGTACCGACTTTGACGCGTTCTGGCGCAAATCACTGCACGATGGCTGGATTGAGGGCACCACGTTCGCGCCGAAGCAAGTCGTGAACAAGACAGCAAGCTTCCCGGCTTCACCCCGCTCCGACGACAAAGCCATCGAGATCAATTTCCGCCGCGACCCTTCCATCTACGACGGCCAATTCTCCAACAACGGCTGGTTGCAGGAACTGCCCAAGCCGATGAACAAGCTCACCTGGGACAATCCGGTGCTGATGGGCCCGGTCATGGCCGAGCGTATGGGGATCAAAACCGAAGATCTGGTCGAGCTTGAGATCAACGGCAAGAAGGTAACCGCGCCAGTCTGGATCCAGGTGGGCCATCCCGACAATTCCGTCACTGTATTTTTGGGTTATGGGCGCCGCCGCGCCGGGCGTGTGGGTACGGGCGCCGGTTTCGATATGTACCCGCTGCGTACCAGCGCCACCCCCTGGTTTACCAGCGGCGTGACGATTCGAAAAGCCGGAGGCACTTACAAGCTGGCTTCCACCCAGGGCTACCAGAGCATGGACACGCCCACCGGCACGCGACCCCTGGTGCGCACCGCGAACCTCGAGGAGTACCGCAAGGAACCAGAGTTTGCGCGAGAAGAAGAGCCGCCCAAGGAACTCACGTTGTATAAGCCCTATCCGTATGCGGCCGAGCCTTACGCTTGGGGCATGACAGTCGACATGAACGCGTGTGTAGGCTGCAACAATTGCATCGTAGCCTGCCAGTCGGAAAACAATATTCCCGTGGTCGGCAAGGAGCAGACTGTGCTCGGCCGGCACATGCACTGGCTGCGGGTGGATGCTTACTACCAGGGCGACCGCGACAATCCCAAGGCTTACTTCCAGCCCGTGCCCTGCCAGCAGTGCGAGAACGCTCCCTGCGAGGTGGTCTGCCCGGTGGGCGCGACAGTGCACAGCAGCGAAGGCCTGAACGACATGGTGTACAACCGCTGTGTGGGCACGCGTTACTGCTCCGACAACTGCCCTTACAAAGTGCGTCGGTTCAATTTCCTGCTGTTTCAGGACTGGGAGACTTCGCAGTACAAGATGATGCGCAATCCGGATGTGAGCGTGCGCAGCCGGGGCGTGATGGAAAAGTGCACTTACTGTGTGCAGCGCATCAACCAGCACCGGATCGATTCCGAACGCGACGATCGCAAGATTCAGGATGGCGAATTGCAGACGGCGTGCCAGCAGTCGTGTCCGGCAAACGCCATCGTTTTCGGCAATATCAACGATCCCAACAGTTGGGTTTCAAAACTGAAGGCCGAGCCACGGAACTATAGCCTGTTGGGCGACCTGAACACTCGGCCTCGCACCACATACCTGGCCGACATTCGCAACCCAAATCCGGAATGGGAAGTGGCGAAAGACACGCACAGGGAGCGCAGCTAGATCATGGCAGACCCAGTCGAAAATGAGCGCGCCCCGGTCATCGAACCCGGCTACACCCTAGGCTCGGTCACGGACAAGATCAGCTCGATCGTGCTGACTCGTCCTACGTCCAACGGGTGGTTCGTCGGTTTTGGGGTGGCCTTTCTACTCTTGATGATGCTGCTGTTCGCCATGTCCTACCTGTTTGTCAAAGGAGTGGGCATCTGGGGCGTGACCATTCCCATCGGTTGGGGATTCGCCATCGTCAACTTCGTGTGGTGGATTGGAATCGGACACGCAGGCACGCTGATTTCCGCCATCCTGCTCCTGCTGCGGCAGTCGTGGCGCAACTCGATCAACCGTTTTGCCGAGGCCATGACGCTGTTTGCCGTGGCTAGCGCGGGAATTTTCCCTCTGATCCATGTCGGACGCCCGTGGCTGGCGTATTGGCTCTTTCCCTATCCCAACACCATGCGGGTGTGGCCGCAATTCCGCAGCCCGCTAGTCTGGGATGTATTCGCGGTCTCGACCTATGCCACCATCTCGGCGCTGTTCTGGTTCATCGGACTGATTCCCGATCTCGCGACTTTGCGCGACCGCTCCGACCAACGCTGGAAGAAGATCATTTACGGAATGCTGGCCATGGGCTGGCGCGGCTCGGCCCGGCACTGGCATCGTTACGAGACCGCGTACCTGCTGCTCGCCGGTCTGGCCACGCCGCTGGTGCTCTCCGTCCACACCGTGGTCAGTTTCGATTTCGCCGTGGGCATCGTACCCGGCTGGCACACTACAATCTTCCCGCCTTACTTCGTCGCCGGCGCGATCTACTCCGGCTTCGCCATGGTGCTGATGCTGGCCATCCCCATCCGCAAGGTTTACAACCTGGAAGACTTCATCACCGAACTGCACTTGCAGAACGCTGCGAAGGTCATGCTAGCCACGGGCTTGATCGTGGCTTACGGCTACGTGATTGAAGCCTTCATGGGATGGTATGGCGGGAATCGCTACGACGCCTTTCTGCTGTGGAACCGCCTGCACGGGCCATATTCGTTTTTCTACTACATGCTGCTGATCTGCAACATTGTGATACCCCAAGTACTCTGGATTCCCAAACTCCGAAGCAGCCCGCTCTGGCTCTTCCTGATTTCAGGCGTGGTGTTGGTGGGCATGTGGCTGGAGCGGTTCATTATCGTGGTAGTCAGCCTGCATCGTGATTTCCTGACGTCGTCGTGGGGCATGTACTATCCGACGCGCTGGGACTGGATGACTTACATCGGAACCATCGGGCTCTTCCTGTCCGCGATGTTCCTGTTCGTGCGCCTGTTGCCCATGATTTCGATCTTTGAGATGCGGACTCTACTGCCGGAAGCGGAGGTCGAAGAATGAAGCGCACCGGGATCTACGGAATTATGGCGGAGTTCGATTCGGTTCACACTTTGCTGGCTGCGGCCAATCGTACCCGCGAGGCAGGCTACAAGAGAATCGATGCCTATAGCCCGTTTCCGGTCGAGGGCCTGGCTGAAGCCATCGGCTTCCACCACGATGAGGTCCCGCTGGTCGTGTTGATCGGAGGATTGATCGGGGGCCTGACCGGCTACCTCATGCAGTATTGGATTTCTGCGGTCAGTTATCCGGTGAATGTAGGCGGCAAGCCGTATCACTCCTGGCCCGCGTTTATCGTCGTGACTTTTGAGATGACCATTCTTTTCGCGGGAATTTCTGCGGTGTTCGGCATGCTGGCGCTCAATGGCCTGCCCATGCCTTATCATCCAGTGTTCAATGTGCCGCGCTTCGCTTTTGCCACCAAGGACAGATTTTTCCTGATCGTGTTCTCCTCCGATCCCAAGTATAAGCCCACTGAAGTCCGCAGTTTTCTCGAGAGTCTGCGGCCACGCTCCATTTCGGAGGTGCCCGATTAAGACGGCTGACATGATCGATGTGGGCGCGAGCGCCCTCGCTCGTGCCGTTGCTGACCCGGCTGTCGATATGGCCCCAGCACGAGCGAGGGTGCTCGCTCCTACATCGCGTTTCGTCTTGCTCTTGGCCTTGCTGGCGCTGGCCGGATGCCGTCAGGATATGCACGACCAGCCCCGCTTCAAGCCTTTAGCCGAAAGCGATTTCTACACTGATCTGCGCTCGGCGCGTCCGCCCGTTGAAGGCGCGGTCGCGCGCGGCCAGCTGCATGAAGACAGCTATCTCTACACGGGAAAGCTTGGCGACAATCCCGGAGACTACATGCCCTTTCCCGTCACCGACGAACTTCTCGCCCGCGGACAGCAACGCTACGACATTTACTGCGCTCCCTGTCATTCCCGTGTGGGCGACGGCAACGGGGTGATTCCAGCGCGTGGCTTTCCGCGCAAGCCGCCTTCGTATCACATCGAGCGTCTGCGCAAGGCGCCTCTGGGATATTTGTTTGACGTGATCACCAGCGGTTTCGGTTCCATGCCTGACTACTCAGCGCAAATCGCGCCACGAGATCGCTGGGCCATCGTGGCCTACATCCGTGCTTTGCAATTGAGTCAGGCAGCGACCGCCGCGGACGTTCCATCTGGACAGAAAGTTCCCTCCGAGCCGCCACAGTTTGAGCCCCTGGGCTCGGGCGCCACCCCGCCCGTGGTCGAGCCCAAGCCCCTACCTGAGGAGCCGAAATGAGCTCGGTTCCCATGCGCAACATCGACCTGATGACGCCGCCGGTGGTAAAAACCATCGCGCAGCGCTCGTTGATCATCGGTCTGGTGTTCGGTGTCATCGCCGCGCTTGGCGCATGGCTTCGTCCCGACGAATTTTTTCGCGCTTACCTGATGGCTTTCATGGCATGGCTGGGAATAACTCTGGGATCGATGGCGATTCTCATGCTCCGCCATCTCACCAAAGGCGCATGGGGAATGGTCATCCGCAGAATTCTGGGAGCGGCCATGCGTTGTGTGCCGCTGATGGCGGCCTTGTTCATCCCGCTTTTATTTGGAATTCGCAGACTCTATATCTGGGCCCGGCCACTGGATGCCATTGCGGACAAGCACCTGCGCGAGCACCTGCAGGACATCACCCCGACTTATCTTACGGTCAATGGATTTGTCATTCGCGCCGCGATCTACTTCGCCATCTGGTACGTGTTGTCGTTTTTCCTTACCAAGTGGTCGGCGGAACAAGACCACCCGCCGATGCGCGACCACAGTGGGCGCTTCAAGGCGCTCAGCGGGCCGGGACTGATTCTCTACGGCTTCACCATCACGTTTGCCGTTATCGATTGGATCATGTCCATCGACCCCAGTTGGATTTCTACCATCTTCGGCCTGTCGTTCCTGATCGGGCAGGTACTATCGGCGCTTTGCTTCGCCGTGGTGGTGGAGCGAATCCTGTTCCGCTACAAACCGATGTCGGAGTTGCTGAAGCCGGAGCAAGTGCACGATCACGGAAAGTTCATGCTGACTTTCATCATGGTTTGGGCCTACTTCTCCTTTTCGCAATGGCTCATCATCTGGGCAGGGAATCTGCCCGAAGAAATCACCTGGTACATGCGGCGGTTGCATGGCGGCTGGGGATATGTCGGCCTGTTCCTGGTGCTGTTCCATTTCGCGGTGCCGTTCGTAATGTTGATATCGCGTCCCTTCAAGCGGGATATTACACGCCTGGTCTGGCTCGCGACTTGGCTTCTGCTGATGCGTTACGTGGACCTGTTCTGGGTCATCGAGCCCAACTTCTCGACGACTTTCAACATCACCTGGCTGGATGTGGTGGTCCCGATTGCGATGGGCGGGCTGTGGCTGGCGTATTTCTTCCGCAATCTGAGCGCGATGCCGCTGGTCCCAGCGTATGACGTCTTTGCTGTGGAAGTTCTGGCAGCGGCGCACGAGTAGCGAGTTATGGGTCTTGTTTCATGAGCGACGACATCCACATCGACGGGCAAAACGAGGAGATCGATTTTGAGCGCCAGGATCTTGGCGCCAAGCCGATCCTCATCTTCCTGCTGGGGCTGATCATCGGCTGCGTGCTGGTTGCGCTCGTCCTGAAGGGACTGTACAGCTATCTGGACGGGTATGAAAACCGGCGTCAACCGATACAGAATCCGTTGGTGCAGCAAACCACGGCAGACACGCGGATCGTTGAGCCGGGCGACATCACGAAATTTCCCCAGCCGCGACTGGAGACCAACGAACCGGTGGAGATCAACGAGTTTCGCGTGCAGGAAGAAAAGACACTGCACAGTTACGGATGGATAGACCAGCAAGCCGGCGTGGTACGAATTCCCATCGACCGGGCTATGGAACTGGTGGCGCAGCGAGGACTCCCCACCCGGCCGCAAGCCGGCGTGGTTCCGCCCTCAGACGTGAACGTGGCGAAAGAAGCGGCGAGGCGCTCGGACAACAATCGCCAGCCCGTGAAGAAGAAATAGTGGAACGGGAGGGCACGCCTTCAGTCGTGCCAAAACAGGTCACACTTTGAGCGGCTTTAGCCGCCGAGGAATGCAGTGTCAAAGAAGGCGTTGGTCAACTCGAAAGGAATTCTGACGACCATTTTCGCCGCGCTGTTAGTGTCGGCGCCAGCCTCGGGTCAAGGCATGACCAAGGGCATGATGTCGCCGCCGGCGAGCGTGCGCCCGCCGGGCCTGAAGAACGTCGGGATCGAGCAACATCTGGATGAACAGATTCCTCCCCACCTCAACTTCAGTGATGAAAGCGGCAGGCCGATCCGTCTGAGAGATTACTTCGGCAAGAAGCCGATGATCCTCAACCTGGTCTATTACAACTGCCCGATGCTTTGCGGTGAAGTGCTAAGCGCTCTCGAGAGTTCGTTGCGAGTACTGAAATTCGACGTAGGAAAAGAATTCGACGTCCTGACCGTAAGCTTCGATCCGCGCGAAACCCCGGACATGGCCACGAAGAAAAAAGCCGAATTCCTGAAGCGTTACGGACGCCCCGGCGCCGCCGAGGGCTGGCACTTTCTGACCGGCCCGCAGGAATCGATCGACGCGCTAACCAAAGCCGCCGGCTTCCAGTATCAGTACGACCCCAAGACCGGCCAGTTCGCGCACGCTACCGCCATCATCGTGCTGACCCCGGAGGGCAAGATCGCGCAGTACTACTACGGAGTCGAGTACGCGCCCAAAGACTTGCGGCTGGGGCTGATCCAGGCATCGGAGAACAAGATCGGCACGTTGGCGGACCAGGTGCTGCTGTACTGCTATCACTACGATCCGACGACCGGCAAATACGGAGCGATTATTTCTCGCGTCCTGCAACTTTCCGCGCTGGCGACCATATTGGCGCTGGGAATTTTTATGGCGGTTTTGATCCGCCTTGGATCAGGGCACAATGAGCCTGCGGCCAGATGATGGCGCGAGTGATGAAGACTAACCATCGACGACTGAAGACCGACGACTAGCACATGTACGATACTTTTCCACTTTGGCCCGCACGGGCCTCGACGACAGCCGGGAGCGTAGACACGCTTTTCATCTTTCTCGTCATTTTGTCCGCGATGGTAAGCGTGGCCATCTTCACTGCGATTGTAGTGTTCGCGGTCCGGTATCGCCGGCGCCGGGGGGTCACAGCCGAACAGATTGAAGGGTCGACCGCACTGGAAGTGACCTGGTCGGTGATTCCGCTGGGTATTTTCTCGGTGATCTTCATCTGGGGCGCGGTGATCTATTTCAAGGAGCGGACACCCCCGCGCGGCGCCACGGAAGTCTACGTCGTGGCCAAGCAGTGGATGTGGAAGCTGCAACACGAAGAAGGCCAGCGCGAGATCAACGAACTGCACGTGCCCGTGGGTCGGGATGTGAAGATGATCCTCACTTCGCAGGATGTCATCCACAGCTTCTATGTCCCAGCCTTCCGCATCAAGCAGGATGTTCTGCCCGGCCGCTACACGACGGCGTGGTTTCGGCCCACCAAGGCGGGAATTTACCATCTGTTCTGCGCGGAATATTGTGGCTCGCAACACTCCGGAATGATTGGGCAAGTCGTAGTGCTCGAACCGGCACAATATGAAGCATGGCTGAGCGGCGGGGGAGCGGCGGGATCGATGGCATCGAGCGGTGCGAATATTTTTCAGCAGCTGGGCTGCTCCACCTGTCACCGATCGGATATCCAGGGCCGCGGTCCCAATCTGGTTGGCGTGTTCGGCAAGCCGGTGCAACTGGAAGATGGACGCGTGGTCACCGCCGATGAAAACTACATTCGGGAATCCATTCTGACCCCGGGGGCAAAAATCGTCAGCGGCTTCAAGCCCATCATGCCGGTGTTTCAGGGACTGGTCAGTGAAGAACAACTGAACGCACTCGTGGCATACGTGAAATCGTTGAACCCGAATCCATCGGGAGCGGCGGGCGGTCCGACAGTGGTTCCATCGGGCGCGAAGCCGCAGGAAATCAAGGTGCAATAGCAATGGCTACCGCAGCAATCACCGCGGAACGCGAGAATTATCTCAACCAGGAATATGGCATCAAGTCCTGGCTGCTTACGGTCGACCACAAGCGCATTGCGCTGCTCTACCTGCTTTCCATCACTTTTTTCTTTTTCATCGGAGGATTTTTTGCCCTGCTGATCCGACTGGAGTTGCTGACTCCGGCAGGCGACCTGGTGCAGGGCGATACTTACAACAAGCTTTTCACCATGCATGGACAGGTGATGGTGTTCTTCTTCCTGATCCCATCCATCCCGGCGGTGCTGGGCAATTTCTTGGTGCCGCTAATGATCGGCGCCAAGGATCTCGCGTTTCCTCGCATCAATCTGCTGAGCTGGTACCTGTACATCATCGCCGGTATTTTGATGCTGCACTGCATGCTCACCGGAGGCGTGGACACGGGATGGACGTTCTACACACCTTTCAGCACCGCTTTCAGCAATACCAAGGTCATTGAGGCCGGGCTCGCCATCTTTATTTCGGGATTCTCATCGATCCTGACCGGACTGAATTTCGTGGTCACCATCCACCGCATGCGTGCCCCCGGGATGACCTGGAATCGTTTGCCGCTGTTCATCTGGGCCCATTACGCCACCAGTATCATCCAGTTGCTGGGCACACCGGTGATCGCAGTGACGCTGGTTCTCGTGGTTCTCGAGCGTGCTCTTCATCTGGGGATTTTCGATCCGACGCGAGGCGGCGACCCGCTTCTGTTTCAACACCTGTTCTGGTTTTATTCCCATCCCGCGGTCTACATCATGATTCTGCCTGCGATGGGGGTGGTTACCGAGATTGTGCCCTGCTTCTCGCGCAAACGCATCTTCGGCTACAAGTTTGTGGCTTTGTCGAGCATTAGCATCGCCGTGTTCGGCTTCCTGGTGTGGGCTCACCACATGTTTGTGGCGGGGATCTCACTTTATTCCGCGCTAATTTTCTCCGCCCTCAGCTACCTGGTTGCCGTCCCCTCAGCCATCAAGGTTTTTAACTGGACCGCGACCATGTACAAGGGCTCGATCACCTTTTCGACGCCCATGCTTTACGCCTTCGGATTCATCGGCCTGTTCACCATGGGCGGACTGACGGGGTTGTTCCTGGCGGCGCTGGGCATCGACGTTCACGTGACCGATACCTACTTCGTGATTGCCCACTTCCACTACATCATGGTCGGCGGCGCGGTGATGGGCTATCTCGGAGGCATGCATTTCTGGTGGCCGAAAATCTCAGGCCGGATGTATCCCGAATCGCTGGGACGCTTGGCCGCTCTGATCGTGTTCCTGGGATTCAACCTGACTTTCTTCCCCCAGTTCATTCTGGGCTACCTGGGGATGCCGCGTCGCTACTGGCAATATCCGCCGGAATTCCAGGTGCTGAACGTGCTCTCGACCGCCGGGTCCACGATTCTCGCGGTCGGATATCTTTTGCCGATGGTGTATTTCCTCTGGTCCATGCGCTATGGAAAAGTTGCGCCGGACAATCCCTGGGGCGCTTCCGGCCTGGAGTGGATGACTTCTTCGCCGCCACCAACTTTTAATTTTGACCGCCCCCCGGTGGTCGATTGGGAAGCTTACGACTACGAGAATATTCCCGCTCCGCAGGAGGCCCGCAGTGGCGGATAGGCCGATCGCGGTCGAACAACACAATCCGGCGCTCAAGCACCACTTTGTCGACATGGAGCAGCAGCGCGAGGCCTCATCGCTGGGCATGTGGCTGTTTCTGGCGACCGAGATCATGTTTTTCGGCGGCATGTTCTGCGCCTATCTCATCTATCGCTACTGGTATTTCCCCGACTTCGCCGCCGCCAGCAGTTCGCTCGACATCACGCTGGGCACGGCAAACACCGCCGTGCTCATCTGCAGCAGCTTGACCGTCGTGATGGCCGTTCGCGCCGCCCAACTCGGTAAACGTCAGCAGCAAGTGGTTTATCTGGCGCTCACCCTGGTATTGGGGTTGGCCTTCCTGGGGATTAAAGGCATCGAGTGGACCAGCAAGTTCAAAGAGCACCACATTCCCGGCCCCACTTTCAATTTCGAGGCCAGCCTTCCGGGCCATCCTGACCAGCCGGTGGACCAGCATCACGCGCAGCTTTTCTTCTCGCTGTACTTCGCCATGACGGGAATGCACGCGTTGCACATGATCATCGGAGTCGCGATTTTCACTTACCTGCTCTACCGCGCATGGAAAGGGGCGTACACGCCCGAATATCACACGCCGCTGGAAAACTCCGGCTTGTACTGGCACTTTGTCGACATTGTCTGGATTTATCTGTTTCCGTTGTTGTATCTGATAGATCGTAAGAAATAAGATCGAAAAAAGTAAGATAGTGAGCCGCGCATGTCTGAACCCATCGTCCCCACGATAACCAACGTTGCCGTCTGGCTGACGCTGCTGGTCTTAACCGGCGTGACCGCGGGTGTCGCCTTCATTGATCTTGGCCCATTTAATACGGTTGTGGCCTTGGTCATCGCAACCGTCAAGGCGCTGCTGGTCGTGTTGATCTTCATGCACGTCAAATATACCAGCGAGAAACTGGTCAAGGTGGTGGTGATTTCTGCAATCTTCTTTCTCGCGCTGCTGCTTGGCTTAAGCCTGGCGGACTACACCACCCGGCTGCTGATGTGAACTTGCGATATATTTCGCCGTCTGTGAAGAAAAATTTGAGGACGAGGTAATCCCATGGCCTTTTGCAATTCTTGTGGCGCTACCCTGGACGGCGGAGCAAAGTTTTGCAACAAGTGTGGCACCACCCAGCCCGGCACCGCATCGGCTGCTCCCGTCTTCACTTCTCCCAGGGCCGCTCCCGGCGCAGCGCCGAACAACAGCGGCGCCCTCAAGATCATCCTGATCGTGGTCGCGGTGATTGTAGTTTTCGGCATTCTGGCAGTCGGGG
>Ga0207116_10209_pt1 | contig 16604 bp, 12 predicted proteins | sample Alteio_BWMinHeat_44_FD_153550 | JGI IMG/M metagenome (GOLD analysis project Ga0207116, IMG submission 153550) | Enriched cells from forest soil in Barre Woods Harvard Forest LTER site, Petersham, Massachusetts, United States -... | ecosystem: Environmental > Terrestrial > Soil > Temperate forest >... | reverse complement strand
GGTGCCTTAACTCCTCGGGTACCAAGCCAAGGGTCAAGCCCTTTTCCAGCACGCGCACGCGTTCCTTTTGTCGATACTGCTCTTCCTCGAGCTCATCGACCCGCGACCAAAGCTTGGCAAGTTTCAACTCCTGCTCGTCAATCACCAAAGGTGACTTGGCTTTGACCTCTGGAACGTCCGGCTTGACCGGCTCGACTTCGGCCGATTTTGGATTATCATTGCGCCAGAACATGAGTGAACTACAGCCGCTCAACCAGCACGAGCCGAAGGACACTGCAAGCAGTTGAACGATTCTCACTTTCGGCCCCCGTTGGCGACGGTGATGCGCACGTGGCGGGTTAAATGGCTCCGGCCTGCGACAGTTGCTGAATAAATTGACGGACACTGAGTCGAACCTGGTCAGTTTGAGTGATGAATTCGACACCAAAGCGATAGGACCGCATGAAGGATTGCTCCTCCTCAGCGCCCTTAACATGCTCCTTGATGCGTTTGAACCAGCGAATCTCAACTCCCACCTCGAGCGGCTCCTGCATGGGCAAAACCAGCTTGGCGCGATCGTCGATCAGGCCGCGGCGAAGTACCGCGTTGATCGCCGGAAACCGGGCCACGGCGCAAAGGCCGCCAAAACTCAGATCGGCGATGGCGATGTAGGAGGCTACCTTGCTGCAATGGGGGTAAAAAGGTGGGGCAATGGGATCTTGCGCCGAAGGCTTCCACAGGCTCAAATCAAGAAAGGCGGTGAGCGCATCGGTGCAGGTAAACCGCGCATTTTTCCGTCGCTCAATGCTGACGAGCGATGCCGGCAGATTGACCACGATGCTATTTTGGTCGCGAGCAACAATCGTCGAGACAAAAACGACCTTGGTCGACATCATGACAAATTCGACTTGAACTCGACCGTTGGCGCCCAGATGGGTAATGCCCATATCGGAAATATTCGCGATGCGCATCCCGGGCATCGCCGAATCCAAGATAATACTGGCGGCACGGCCTTTGACGGCCACTGCGGGCGCTCCAGCCGAACGCACCATCACCTGCAGACTAGCCTGGCAGATCCGACGCAGGATCCGCGTGACTCGCTGGGGGTTGGAAATTTTCAGCCGATTTTCGTTCATTGTCGTCCAGCTGCTGGCGGCGTGCATTGGGGATTGCTGGGTGCACGAGCCACAAGCTTGAGATGAGCCATCACGTGAGGGAGTATTCGGAATTCCATAGACTGGAGAAAAATATTAGGGGCTGTCTCCATATTATCATGGTAACCAGCCGCCGTGTAGTAGGTAGCGAGGGGATGGTCTAACCGGTCACCCAACCGGCGTCCACTGGCCGGCTGCTAGTCATAAGCCATAAGCCGACCGGAATCGATGGACCGGGATCGGCGCGCAGATATTGGGGTCATGCCTCGTCTATCCAGACAATTCTTCTTGGCTTCATCGCGATTTTTGGGGGTCGCCAAAAGAACTCATGACGGCATTCACTGAAGCGGCGGACCCCTGAGGTCCTATCCGAACTCCTTGCCAACTCCTGAGCCAAGGGTCCAACATTTAACCACGTCGCCCGCCTCCCCGCGTTTCAAAGCAAGCGTCAAAAATATGACGATGGGGACAAACCGCGATACCCCAACGAGCGGTCCTCACGGGAGACCTCGCTCTGCGTCCACGTAGTCGGAAATAGTGCGTTTTTTCAGGTACATATGTTAGGGTGGGGTGATTTGCGACGGGGATTTGAGGGAAAGTCGATGCGTGCACGATGCTTGATCCTGAGCGCCTGCATCCTGTTGGGTGCCGCGGCCGGTCACGCCGAAATGGACGCTTGGCAGGACGCGGAGATCAACCCCTTCCATAAGACCTACCTCAGCCTCGAGCTTGCTCGCAACTATCCCCTGGCGCAGTCCCTCGCCCACTTCGAGCCTGGGGAGCTGCATCCCATGCTGACCTATCGGCATAACCTCGACAGCCACTGGATGATGGGCATAGGTGGCCAGTTTAAGTTGCTCAACCGGCGCAGCGACGACGACACTCCGCCACCGAGCCAAACGCTCGCGCTGCTCACGGTCAGCCATGAGACCCTCTATATTTTGCGTTTGAGTCACCCTATGTACGCATTTTTCGGCCCCAAAATCATGTATATGCTCCCTGCCTTGACCGCCAAACTGCCACTTGAGCGCGACACTTCGACCGATATGGAAATTGGCGGCGCCTTGTCATTTCAACTGGCGCGGATGCTCAACGACCGGTGGATTTTAACGCTGCGTGTCGACCTTTGGCGCGGCACGAAAACGATGCGCCTCCATGGCTTAGAGGCGGCTTTCGGGGTGATGCACGCATGGGACTAAAAAGGGGGGTTCGGCGCTTCGTGGTCGCCATGTGTGTCGCGGCCGTTGCTATCGCGATGTTGTTTTTGCTGCGCGCTCCCTTGATGCAACTCGTCGGCAATATCCTCGTCCGCGATGACACCCCGCGCGAGCCCGCCCCGTTTATCGTCCTGCTCATGGGCGACGGCTCCCATACGCGGGCCTTGAAGGCATGCGACCTTTATAAGGCCCACCTTGGCCGCAAAATTATCTTTGCTGATGAGCATAGCGACGGGCTTGCCGGCGAGGGCTTCATGACCAGCTTGACCCAGGCGACCGAGGAATATTTGCAGAGCTGCGGCGTCTCCCCAACCGATCTGATTCGCTTGCGCAGTTGCGATGCCGGTTCAACTTGGAACGAAGCGCATTGCGTCCGAGACTTCCTGCTCGGCCGTGACATTGCGGAGAGATCGAAGATCATTTTAGTCACGAGTTGGTACCATACCTCGCGAGCTGGATGGCTGTTTGGCCAAGTGCTTCAGCCGGTCGGCACCATCGTCGAGGCCGTGCCAGCGACATCAGCTGACTCGCTGCCGAGTGGTTGGTGGCGGCGCAAGGGTGATTTCTTGGCCGTCTTTAATGAGTACCTTAAATGGGCTTATTGGCTGGCACAGGAGCAGCGGCGGGCAGCCGACTGAGCGCGAACCGCGTCATTTGGCGAGTGAGATAACTTGACCGCTTCTCAAGGCGGAACCTCGCGCCGCACATCAGTCAGCCGCCGTCTGGACCCATGTGTTCCAGCTCGTCATTGCGGCACCGCGCGAGTCGCACTTGCGCCACCCAGCCAAAACGTTGCGTCGGCCACAGTCGTGTCAGGCCAAAATCACGCGCGTAATGGTTGCTCGCATCCGATTCCTCAAAATTGCGGGCGCTCGTATAGATGAAAGCGGATTGATGCACGAAAATCCTGTCGGTCCGAGTCGGACTCTCATCGCCTACCGTCGCCATGAACATGTCGTTTGTCGGTGTGGCGGTGTAGCAACGGCTGGCGATTTGACAAAATCCAGACGACACGTCTTTGAGCTGCAATGACCCGACAAACTCGGCAAACCGCCGAGCATTCTCGTCTCCAGGGAGATAGCCACCGACTACCAGTCGCTTGGCACAGCGTTTTTGTTTCTTGAGCTTATCTAGAATTCTTTCCTGAACAAAACTGTACCAAAGGTAGCTGTTATCGGAGCCCGCTGCCGGCATCTGCACATCGAAGACCGTGACCGGTTGGTCTTCATAATCGATTGACGTCGCCATTAGGTAACCGTCCTTGCCCATCACCCACGTCTCGGGCCGGAGCGGGGAGTCACCAGAAAATTTCGCCGGCAATAAGGCGGCGACCGCTAGCGCCTCTGTTTCTTGGGTATCGGCATATTCGTCGACTTGCTGCTGCCGCCATTCGTAGTCCGATAGGGAGCCGGCGGCAAGAATGCGCCAGTCCGACTCGCTCGAACTTCCGATCTTCTCGACCATCTCCTGCAGCAGGAGCACGTCTGGCTTGGTGTTCTTCAGTTCCTGGTCAATAAGCTCAAGGCGATCGCGACGAAAGATCCAGTCACCTTTCCACGACCGCTTTGCCAGGCGGCTTGGCGTTCGCTGGTTGAAGAGGCTGATTGTTTGGAGCGTCAAAGGCCTCGAATCGAAAGCCGTGGATCGACTGAAGATATCGAAGGCACAACCCGCGAGTCCGCAGGTCCACCCGCATAAAATTGCGGGTAAGGCGACCCGGCCCTTAGCTGCGAAAAAATCCATTAGCAACCGATATAGCGAGAGATGACCAATCTTTGGATTTCGCTGGTGCCCTCACCGATCCGGAGCAGCGCCGCGTCGCGATAAAAGCGCTCAATCGGATACTCCTTCATGAGACCATAGCCACCAAAGGTTTGCTGGCCCTCACGAGCACAGAATTCGGCCACCTCGGAGCAATAGAGTTTGGCCATGGCTGCCACCTTTTGAAACGGCTGTCGGGTCTGTTTGAGCCAGCACGCCTTATAGAGCAGTCCTTCCGCAGCCTCAATGCGTGTTGCCATTTCCGCCAGCTTGAAACCCACGGCTTGGTGCTTGGCAATCGGTTGACCAAATGTTTGGCGCTCTTGAGCATAGCGCAGCGTCATCTCGAGCGCGCCCTTCGCGAGCCCAAGCCCCATGGCGCCAATTGACAGTCGCCCGTTATCGAGCGTCTCCATCATTATCTTGAACCCTTGGCCACGCGTACCCAGCATATTTTCTTCCGGCACGCGCACGTCGTCAAAATAGAGTTCGCCGGTGTTGGAGGCTCGCCACATCATCTTGCCATGCATGGCTTTCGCCGTTAGGCCTTTTGTCCCGGCGGGCACGATGAAACAAGACAGCTCAGCCTTGCCGCTGGCGCCGCGACCCGTTACCGCTTGCACGGTAATGCCTCGCGTCAGGCTACTGGCACTATTGGTAATCCACAACTTGGCACCGTTGATCACCCACTCGCGCTTTTTGGCATCGTAGACCGCGGTCGTCTTGCTGGCCTGTGCGTCACTCCCCGCTTCTGGCTCCGTCAGACCGAAAGCCCAAAGCCCTTCACCGGTGCATAGGGGCGGCAGGTACTTTTTCTTTTGTTCTTCGGTGCCGTAGTAATAGAGCGGCCCGGCGCCGAGGCTATTATGCGCCGCAATCGTTGCCGCCTGGGAGCCGTCGACCCGCGCCAGCTCCTCAACAGCGACAATATAAGACGTGTAGTCCATTTCCTGGCCACCGTACTGGCTTGGAACAATGGTGCCAAAGAGCCCCAATTGACCCATGCTTTTGGTGAGGTCGACCGAGAATTCCTCTTTTTCGTCGAGCGCTTTGGCGCGAGGGGCAATCTCGGTTTGAGCAAATTTTCGTACCGATTGGCGCATCAGCGCCAGCTCTTCACTATCCTGAAACTCGTAGGCCATCGTGCGTGTCCTCAACGTTCTGTGATTATCGGTTATACACGCGGAAGAATGGCTAAAAAAGGCCTTTCATGGGCTGGCGCGGCACCGCTCGAAAGGTCGTGGCAGCGGCGAAGAGTACGACATCAAGGGTAGGTCAAAGGACCCTTTGGCCATCGACCTACCCTGATAAATCCTAAAGGGCTCAACCTTACTGCTGTGTTATCGCCTGTTGAGCGCCCGTCAAGGCATTGTTTTGGCTCGTGCCGCTGACGGAGAAGGTCATCATGCCGGGGGTAGAGTCTCTGTAATAGACGGTCAGGTCACCTGCACCCACCCCAATGTTCTCCCCAGAAATTCCGTCGATGCAACCGGGGTCGCTGAAGAATCGACCGGTGGTCGAGCTTGATTTGAAACTCACGGCGGTCTCGTTGCCTGGAGCGACGAAATTGCCGCCGGCATCTTGGATCTGAACCGAGACGGGGGTGCAAACATTCACGATGATGGTCGCGGGTAGATTGTAGAATGCAACCCTAGTCGGCGTCCCCACGCTAATAATCGCGCTCTGGATAATGGCAGCGCTCCCATCGGAAGGGGTCACAGAGACCATGGGATAGCCCATTTCCGCATCTTTGTAATAGATGGTGGTCTGTGGGAAAGCGTAAGCAATACTGTTAATCGCCAGGCTACATCCCGCATCGGAGAAGAAAGCGCCCTTCGCCGAGTTACTGCTGAGGCTGAAAGTGACGTTGGTTGGCGCGGCGTTGCCAGCCGGTGCCTGGACGATTAAGGCGCCACATGCACCAGCCGCCTGGGTCAACGGCGTATTCGTAAATGTGTATTTTCCATTGCTCGGCGATCCCACCGGTGCCGCCGGAGCCGGCAGCGGGGCAACGCCGCCAATACCTTCATTTTGTGATCCGGGGGCCATAAGGCCGCCGGCAGCGGTCGCGGTCAGCGTCACGGCCTCTGCGACGGAGTCCTTGAAATAGACCTGCAAGAGAGCGCCACCGTTGGAGATGATACTCGAGGTGATGGGAGCGCTGCAGGCAACGTCGCTATAAAAGGCGCCATTGGCCGTCGATGCGGTGAGGCCAACGGTCAGATCAGCGGTGACGGCCATGACCGAGTTATCAGATTTCTCAGGTGCGATGGTTAAGAGGCCACACGCCCCGATGCCGAGATTAAGGGGGAAATTCGTGAAAGCAAGTTGGGACTGATTGCTGCCAGGAAAGCTCACCTGGATGCTGCCGGCGCCGGCGGATTGCGGGAAGCTCTCGCTCGTCAAGACGATGTTAACGGAGGACTCGTTGTTGCCGTTGACCGTGACCGACGAGATTCCCGATTGCTTGGGGTTGCTGGCGTCATCTTCCAATGAGTAGATCAAAGCATAGTTGCCGGACGCGAGACTGTTCAAATTCACGTTTGGAGCATCGGCCAGAGCCACGTCATTGTAACTGATGACGCAAACGGTTGTCGGCGGGGTGAAAAAGGTACCCGTATTACTGGTGAACCAAGCTTGATGCTGGCTAAAAAATGCCGGGAAGGTGGCGTCCTCCAAGGCTTTCCAGACGGGGTGGCTTTGCCAAGTTAACGTGGTGTCATGGACGGGGTATTGAGCGCAGTTGCCTGACTGCAGCAGAAACACGCGCAACCGAGTGACACCAGAGTTTGGCGCCAGAGTTGGCGTGTTCAGGGCGAGCGAGCCGCCTGCTCCAGCTCTCGCCGACTTGCCCGTCGTCCCCGATTTTCCAGACTCATTACACGCTGCCAAACTAAGACCAAGGCCTAGGCCTAGCGGCAAAATCAGCCGGAAGTGCATCGTCCCCTCCGCGTAAAAAATCGCAATGATCTATCGTGACTACCCTATCGGGAGATTGCCGAAAAACTTTAACCACGCCACGTTAGTTCCCTGGTTTCATCTGGTTAAAGCGGTCATTGACGCCGCGCCCGCGAGGCCGTTTAGAGTGCGGAATTGAAATGGCAACCCGTCATCCAGCCGGTCGGCTGGCCCGACCGGCTGGATGACGGGTTACTAAATGTTCATCAGTTGCCAGCCCGCCAGCTCGCCGCTACACTCGCCCGTGATGATGCCGACCCTCGCCACCTTGCCCACTGAAGACTACCGCGGCCTTGGACCACCCGTCGGACCAGAAGCGTCAGGCCAAAGGCTTGATATGTTCTTGGCTCGGCATTTTCCGTTTCACTCCCGCAACCAGTGGCGGGAAATTTGTCGACAAGGACATCTTTTGGTCGATGGCCGGACCGCACGCGGTTCGCGCCGTTTACATGCCGGCGTCCGTCTCGCCGTATTCCATCCCCTAACCGCTGAACCGCCCGTCGATGAGCGCGTCGAGTTCATTGCGCAAACCGCCGGCGTCTTGGCCGTCTACAAGCCCGGCAATCTGCCTATGCACGAAAGCGGCCTCTTCCGGCGCCACACGTTTCGGGCGTTACTGGCTCAGCATTTTGGTCCGGAGTGGGAGCCAGTTCATCGCCTTGACCGCGAGACGAGCGGCGTCGTCATTTGCGGCGCAACGACCGACCTGCGGCGCCAACTCAGTCTTGCCTTTGAAACGCGCGCCGTCGAAAAACGCTACACGGCGATCGTCCGCGGCGACCCGGCATGGGAGGATTTGGTGGTCGATCAACCGATGTCGCTTGAGGTCAGCACACGCCGACCGCGGTACGTGATCAGTACTCTCGGAATGAACGCTTGCACAGAATTCAAGGTGGTCGCGAGAACCGCGACCAAAACAGCCTCCATGATCGAGGCGCGACCACGCACCGGTAGGCCCAATCAAATTCGCGTCCACGCGCTGTGGACGGGCCATTCGCTCATAGGCGATAAGATCTATTGTGAAGATGAGCGGGTCTTTGACGCTTATCACCTTTGGGGGGACACGGCCAAAGTCCAACAACTTGCTGGATTCACCCGTCATGCCCTCCATGCAGCATCGGTCGTCGTCCGGCACCCAGGTACCGGTCAAGATTTCCATGCGCAAGCACCTTTGCCGGCGGACCTGGCGGAGCTTTGGCGACGGGTCGCCAATGACCATGACCATGATTGGGGCTTCGGCGGGATGCCTTAGAGGCAAGCAAGGCTAACGCGAACGCCGACCGAGCATGCATGGGTTTCATCAAGGACGAACCCGCTCAATCTTCAAGCGGCAAATCCCTGATCCGCCCTTCCCGTCCAGTCGCCCCGAGTAAGATCCCTAAGTAAGACTGATAACGCCACTTGGAAATGAGTCCCTCTTCAACCTTTTTTCTGATGAGGCATTCCGGTTCGTCAAGGTGACGACACTCCCGGTATTTGCATTGGCCAAGCAATGGTCTGAACTCCACAAAACAGTGACTCAGCTCGATGGCACCCTTCTCCTCAAAGGTAAAACTGCGGATGCCTGGCGTGTCGATGACGTAGCCGCCTTTACCAAGTTTTATGAAGCTGGCAAAGGAAGTCGTGTGGCGACCCTTGTAAAAGATGTCGTCATCCTCCTCGACCGCCTGCACGATCTCTGGCCGATAAAGGTTCACCACCGACGACTTGCCAACGCCTGAATGGCCTGAAAGTAGGGTGATCTTGCCTTTGAGGAGTCTCCCCAGGCGCAGGAATTCGGGTTCTTGTTCGGCGAATTTGGCGTTGGCTTGCACCGACAAAACTTCATAACCAAGGCCACGATATATTTCGACCATTTGCTTGCAGTCGGCGACAAACTCCTCTTTGGACTGAGTCTCGAGCAGGTCGGCCTTATTGAGAACGATAATGGCATCGATTCCCTCGCTTTCGGCGAGAACCAGATACCGATCGATGAGCCCCCATTTCACCCTGGGGCTTTGATAACTGGCAACGACGAGCAGCTGGTCCATATTGGTTGCCAAAACGTGCGCACGGCTCGGCGTATGGGGATCGAGTCGAGCTATTTTCGCGGTGCGCGGCGCCAGATTTTGGATCACGCATTTGGGCAGGTCCAACTTGGCTTGCACGGTTTGTTCGCGATCGGGAGTGCAGAGCACGCGATCGCCGACGGCGACGAAATTGCGCTCGGCCCGCTCCGCCACCAGGAACTTGCGAGCCACCTCCGCGAGCCAAACATCGCGCGTATCAACCTTGCCGGCCTCAGCCTCAGTCGAGACAAAAGCGTAGCGCTTGTGCACCTCAACGACGCGGGCAGCAAAGGCGCCGTTGTCACCGCCCAATTGCCACTGGCTCGGCTTCAGCTCGAAATTTTCGTGGAGATCACCGGCATGGGTTTTCTTGCGTGATTTCTTGCGGATTTTGCCGATCCGCTCGAGGCCATCGATATCTTTGTGGCGCCACCTGGCCATGGTTATCCCCCTGACCCGTCCCGACCGCCGTCCCCGATTCGCTGGATGCTTTGTCGAATATCGCCGCTGAGCAGATTGACTGAAGTATTGGCCAAGTCCTTGACTCGCGGATCGATCAACATATTACCGCTGTTGGCGTTGCTCACATAGCCGAGATCAGTGAGCTGATCAAGGTAGTTCTTAAAGAGGTTTTTGTCGAAAAACTCCGGTTCGTTGACCCCATTGAGAATGGCGATGCGCTGCGCCATCAACGTGCATTGCGCCTCAAACTCCTTCCGATTGAGCGCGCCGCCATCGGCGTGCCGCGCCAAGAGCGCGGTTGAAATCGCGTAACGCTCCAATGTCTGACCGAGCACACGGCTCAAAATCATGAGCGTCGTCAGGTCGCGGCTCGTCACCTCTGGTCTCCTGATGTAGCCACCTTCCCCGTGGAAGAGCAAGCCTTCGCGAATGAGTGCCTCGATGACGCTAATAATCATCTTGCGGCTATCCGCCACGTCCCACCGCAAGAAAAACTCGGACTTCAGAAACGGATAAAGTTGGAACGAACCGTTGATAAGATCCTCTTCCCGCAGCCGATCATTGTGCTGGAAGAAGCTCGCCACGAGCGACGGTACCGCGAGCAGGTGCAGGACGTTGTTGCGATAATAAGTCAGGAGAACGCTTTCCCGCTCATCCATGAAAATGACGTCGCCACCTGGGTGTTGGAACCTTTCGATTTTGGCCACGGCGGCAGCGGCGCGCAGATAGTCCCGAGCCCCACCCTCAGGCAGGACAATGTCCCGACTATAGGGCGCCGCACGCATCGCCGAGACGAGTTTGTCCATAAGGTAGATGAGGTCGTCCTCCGCCACAGCTTTCGTCGGCGTCGACAGAATGACTAGAGAAAAGAGCGCCAGCGGACTGACGACCGCGGTGCTATTGACGCGGGTCAATACTTCCGTCGCCAAGTCAACGACCAGGGGATGTATCCATTTGGGCTTGGCCTCCGCATCGGCCACCTCGGTCCGCCACTGCGGGTGCCGAGCCTCGAGGAAGTCCTTAAGGTAAACCGGTTCCCCAACCCCGATATAGGCCTTGCCGAAATTCGCTTTCAGGAGCCGCCGTGCCTTGAAGAGCTGGCCAATTGACTCTTTGTGCTTAGTCCTGCCTCGTAGTTCGGTCTGATAGGTGCGGACCTCCATGACCTTGTCATAGCCGAGATAGATGGGCACAAAGGCAATCGGGCGCTCAGGATTACGCAAATAGCTCTGCACGACCATTGCCAGCATACCGGTCTTCGGGTGCATCAGGCGACCAGTCCGGCTGCGACCACCCTCTAAGTAAAATTTAACCGGGTGCCCTTTCGTTAAGAGGTAATGGACGTACTCATTGAAGGCGACCGTATAGAGGCGGTTGCCGCCAAAAGACCGGCGGCCGTAGAAAGCACCGCAGCGGCGAAGGATTGGCCCCACCGGCCAGAAGTTGAGGTTGATGCCGGCGAACGTATGGGGCGGCACGAAGCCTTCGTAGTAGATTGAGTAGTTAAAGAGCAGGTAGTCGAGGTGCGAGCGATGCGACGGCAGATAGACGACCTCGTGCCTGAGATCCATCTCCCGCAGACGATGCGAGTGCTTGATAATGACGCCGTTGAATAAACGGTTCCATAGCCAGGTCAAGAAGATGTCGGCCAGCCGCACCATCGAGTACTTTTGTTCGGAGGCGATTTCGAGCAAATAACGGCGAGCCCGCAGCTGGGCGCGGTCCAGCGGTATCTTCTTTTTACGCGCCTCCTCTTGAGTGGCCTCCTTGAGCGCGCGAGTTTTCATGAGAGTGGCGACGACGCTGGCCCGGCTCGGCAGCGAAGGCCCCATGGCGCCCGTCCTTTGGCGCCGAAAATGGACCCGCAGGACCCGCCGGAGTTTCTTGGCGGTTTGATCGGCGGCCGCGCCTTCATCAACGAGCGCTCGCAAAGAGATAGGTTTGCCGAAATGGACGAAATTGGCACGACCTTGCGCCAGCACAATGAAAAATTTCTGGAGCAAACCCGCATGCTCATCATCGAAGAAGAGCAGCTTCATGATCGAACGTTCCTCGCGGCCAGGGTTCCTCCCCCAAAACACCGCCGCCGGCACCAATTGGACCTCCATGGTCTTGTCGTTCATGGCTTGCTGCACGAGCCGATAGAGCGGCGACGGCGGCGCCTTACTTTGATCGCGCTCAAGGTGCAAGAGCCCCATTTTCTGGAGATAGACAAACGACGCCGAGCCCGGAAACTTCAGGGCCGTCGGTTTGTGCTGCGGCAAAGGCAATTTTTCACGACGACAAACATGATCGAGGACGAGCAGATCTGAAACTGATCGCGAGTACAGGATATAACAGACGGGAACGCCCGGCTTGAGGCCGAGCTCGGGACCCGGACTTGCGGGCACAACTTTCGTCTTGACCCACAAAAAGAGAATTTTCTGTAGCCACCAGAAGAAATTCATAGGATTGCGGGGCAGGTTCGCCAAGAGATTAATCCATTTCCATGTTGTCAATGAGACGCGTTGAACCGACTCGCCCCGCCACAAGCAGCACACAGGGCGCATCGATCTTGCCGGCAAACGGCGTCAAATCATGCTGCCGCCGCAGCTCGCTGTACTCGAGCGCGATGCCCGCAACATCGCCGAGAACTTGCCGGCAAGCGTCGACAACATTCTTCGGTTCGCGACTGCCAGCTTTGAAAACCTCCTTCGCCGCCGTTAAACCCTGACAAAGGCGCACCGCCAATGCCCGCTCCGTATCCGACAAATAGCGATTGCGGCTGCTCAGCGCCAAGCCATCAGCGTCTCGCAAGATTTCGGCGCCGACGATTTGGAGCGGTAGGTTCAAGTCCAGTGCCATGCGTTCAATAACCCGCCATTGCTGATAGTCCTTCTTACCGAAGACAGCGACATGCGGTTGAACCAAGTTGAACAGTTTGAGGACGACCGTTAGGACTCCATCAAAGTGGCCCGGACGAATGACCCCGTCAAGGTCTTCGGCCATCCCCTTGTTGTGCACGTAGGTTTGGAAGCCGTCCGGATAGATCGTCGCCGTATTGGGCAAAAAGACGGCGCCTACCTCTAACCCGCTTAGCAGTTCAAGATCGCCCTTCAAAGTTCGGGGATATTTCGCCAAATCCTCGTTGGGGCCAAATTGCGTCGGATTGACGAAAATACTGACGACGACCTGGTCAGCCAGCGACTGGGCCATCTTAACCAGGGACAGATGCCCCTGATGGAGGGCACCCATCGTGGGCACAAAAGCCACCCGAGCGCCGGCGGCGGCCCACGCGTCGCGTTGCACCGCAAGTTCTGCCAGCGTGATGATGGTGGTCGGCGTCATCTTTCCCCTGCGGGCCGCGCGTTTAAGGAGGTGATCACCCAGGTGATGCAGCCGGTACCATTACCGTAATAAGCGGCGGGAAACAACGCCGGAGGACACCGAATCAGCCAAAGGCAGGTCGGACAGTCAGGTCTTTTCGACTAAGCTGGGCAGCAAGTAAGGAGATCTTAAACTGCCCTCATGGCAGTCTGGTCCGTCATGGACCCGCACATTTGAGGCCGATGGCCTCCCCATCTCCGCAAGAGCTCAGACCCTTTCGAGTCCTCAAGCCCGTCCCACTGAAGTCCCTGCCAGGCCTCGTGACCTTCAGAGGATGAATCGGCGGGTGCGGACTGAACTTTAGCCGGCGAATAGGCCCATGAGACCCGTTGGGCCTCGGAGGCGCCAACTTGGGAGCCAAGTGTATTGGGAAGATAAGAGGAATTAAAGTTTTTTGTCAGATTGCGGCTTGGCCTGAAAGGAGATCCGTCGAATGCGGCCTTTGTTGCCGAGTACGCCCAGCGGATGGCCATTGAAGCTGATTTTCACGGCGGCGGCATCGTAAATCATCATGTCGGCTTTTTGCAGGAACGTGAATCGGTAGGTGTCGGGCTTGAGCTCTTTTGTAACCGGCGGGTTCTGATCGACGTCAAGTCGTATGCGCACAGGTTCCGTGACGGTGAGTTCAAGAACCTGATCCGTCTCGCCCGCGCCCGTCACTATCTCGGGGGTCACTGAAACTTGCGTCACGGCTTCGCCCGCGTCGGCGGCTGGGGTATCTACTGGCTGGTTGACAGGTTTTTCACCAGGTGCCGTGGCGACGGTCGTCGTCGTTGCCATGGCTTTAGGCTCAGCCGCCGCAGAAGGTGGCGACGCCCCATCCGCGACTTGCCCAAGGGGAGAACGTGAATTCGTTAACTCCAGCTTTTTTGCCGGCGTCGTCGACATCGTGGCGGCCGCTCCCCGCCAAGGACGCGCCAGCTTCTGCAGCACGGGGGTCGCCACTAGCCCATAGATCACGCAGGCGATGGCGAGGATCGGCAAGGCGACCTTGACGACCACCCCGCGACGGACCAGGCTGCGACTGCTGGCGATCAGGTTCGCCCAAGTCTCGTTGCGCGGGCGCACGGGTTTGTTCTTGATCTGCACTTTAAGGACCGACCGAGAGTTGGCTTTTTCCCACAAAGAATCGAAATCTTTCAATAGGTCAGCGCTGTCAACTCCGAGGTTCTTTAAAATACTGCCGACGAATCCTCGGCCAAACACTTGGCCGGGCAGCTTGTCGAACGCTCCGGACTCAAGGGCTTCGATAAAAACCTGACCAATTCGCGTTGTTTGCGCCATGGCGGGCAAAGTCACCGAGTGGCCCTCACGCTGAGCACGCAGACGAGAGCCAAAGGCGGCGCGGCGCTCAGCTAGGGGCGGCTGAGCGGCTGAATCCGGCCAGCTTTGTGCAGATTTTGTCTCGTTATCCATAGTCTTGCAGACCTCTCAGGCGTCCCGGCGTGATGCACGGCGGGATGCTGAATTTCCGGGACCTCTCCCCGGGGATGATACGACTCTCGGAGACGAATCTGCTACAATTACTGGAGGCCTAATCAATCTAGAGAAAATATGCCACCCAGGATCACTTCGAGGTTCCGTATGCACGGCAACCCTAGGGCTTTTCACCGGTTCCAAATTTGCCGAAGCTTAGCGTGGGCATTTTTCAGTTTAACTTTGGGGTTGGTGTCGTGTCAAACGCCCCCCCCAGTCCGAACCAACATCCAAGCAAGAGGCCTTGCTCGAATCGCAGAAGGCCATTGTGCGCAACGCGCTCGACGCCGGGAAGCCTGAGGCGGCCCTCCAGAGCCTCCGCGGCATGCTGCGCGAGTCCCCGAACGACCCCTCACTCAACAATCTGATGGGACTCACGCAGCTGGCACTGAAAAACGGCGTCCGGGCCGTCCGGCACTTTCAGGTCGCCTACAAAATCGACAAGCAGGTCGCCACTGGTCTCAACCTCAGTTCCGCCTTGATCGAGACCGGCGACTATGACCGTGCCGTTCACCTGCTGAACCAGCTCATCAAGCAGGCTGAAAAGGACGACTACGCCTATAAAGAGCGCATTCTGCACAATCTAGGATACTGCTACTTGAAACAAAATCGACTGGCGAAGGCCGAGCAGTGGTATCACCAATCCCTCGAGGAGAATCCAACCTTCTTCCCGTCCCACCTCGAGCTAGCTCGTCTTTATGAAAGATCGAAGCGGCCCGCCATGGCCCTCAAGGCCTATCGTCGATCAATGGACTACTGCCTCGTGTGCTTTGAGCCAGTACAGGCGCTTGCCACCTTGTACCTCAAGATGGGCAAGCCGGAGGACGCTCGCCGGATATTGGTGCAATTCGGTAAAGTCGAGGGCGTCGCTCCCGAGGACCGCTCCAGGGCCGGAGAGCTCCTTACCCGCATAACGACGGCCGGCCTAGTGAACGTCAAAACCCGGCGTTAAACGCCGCGTGGTCGACCGTAATTTCGCCATCAACCTCCTAGAATTTTTCCATAATCCAGTCTTCTCTTAAGCGTTGACCCTCACTTACCGATAGGGAATGTAGACTTCTTGCTAACGAGGTGCGTCTTGCCATCGACTCATTGCGCCAACTGGGCGTTGAAGGCTGCGGCCTTGATGCTCATCACTCTCGTCGCCGCCTCTTGTAAAATCGGCTCGCCAACCAGCAAAGTTGCGGCTGACAGCACCGCGGTGCCAGATGCATGCAAGGCGAAAGCCGACCTCGTTACTACGCTCGGCAGCCAACTCTCCCAGATCGGCGCAGCAGACAGTGACGCCTGCGTCAAAGCCGGCGCCGCCATGAACGGTGAGGTTTGCGCCTGCGCCAAAGACGGCGTCGTTATCGACCCAACCAAAGGCGAGAAGTGCGCCGATGGGAAGCAACCGGTCGACGTGAGCAGCGACCCTTGCGCCAAGGCTGGGGCAGTCCTGAATGGAGAACTGTGCACTTGCGCCAAGGATAATCTGACTGTCGATCCGACCAAGGGCGAAAAATGCGTCGACGGCAAGCGGTTGGTCCAGGGCAGCCCAAGCAATGCCCCCGCCGCGCCCGACACGAGCGTCTCAGATCCTAACAAGCAAAATGCGGACCTCTGCGCGAGCAACAAAGGCACTTGGGATCCTTCGGACAATGGCTGTGACTGTCCCGGCGCTGGACACAAAATCTATGCGACAGAGGCCATCCGAAACGCCTGTGAGGCCGGCTCGCCGACGGACAAAGCGGCGTTTTGTGATAACGCGCATGCCACTTACAACGCCGCCTCGGATGCCTGCGACTGTCCGGCAGGTGCGCAGGTCACGACCGCCCTGGCGCGCAGCAATGTCGATGCATGCAGCACCACCGGCAATGCCAGCCTGGCCCTCACACAGATGGCCGGACCCGCCGCGTCTGGACCGCCGCTATGGCGCAATCCCGCGACCAATCGTGGCGGCCTCGGTCTCGCCGATGGCGCTGCTTCGACCGGCGGGATTGCCGACCAATTCCTGCAGGCCCAGAGAGATTTGCAAGCCTGCATCGCCACCAATGCCACGCCACCCGATTTCAAGGCACAGTGTGAAGCCGCTGGCGGCAAGTTTCAGGCGGACCAAAGCCTTTGTCTCTGCGGGACGGACAGCTCACGGAGCGCCCTAGCCTTTGACAAAACAGATTGCACTCAAAAGGCCCAGGCCCATC
>Ga0207116_10206_pt1 | contig 16634 bp, 12 predicted proteins | sample Alteio_BWMinHeat_44_FD_153550 | JGI IMG/M metagenome (GOLD analysis project Ga0207116, IMG submission 153550) | Enriched cells from forest soil in Barre Woods Harvard Forest LTER site, Petersham, Massachusetts, United States -... | ecosystem: Environmental > Terrestrial > Soil > Temperate forest >... | reverse complement strand
CCGGACGGCAGTTGCAGCCGCGCCATCACGCGCTGCCAGCCGGCGCGCACCCTGCGGTCGCGGCGGGCGATTTTCACCTACATGGTGGTTGCGTTGACGACCGGGCTGCTGCTGCTGGCGCTCGGCGGAGAGCGCCGCTGGAAATTCGTCAGCCCCGGCACGCTTTCTTCGCAACATTCCGGCTCCGGTTTTCAGGATGACTTGCGGACGATGCACGCCGGAACGGGGCCGGGCGATCCCGGCTGCGCGGCCTGCCACGCCGCCGCCCGCGCTTCATCGGACGGCTGGGTCCGGACCGCGCTGGAAGCCAATCCAGGGCCGTTGCACTCTCACACGCTGGCCCTGATGACCACGGCGCAGATGACGACCATTGACGAGAATTGCGAGCGCTGCCACCTGGGCCACACGTTTCATGAGCCAAATGTGGTGGAGGACCATTCCTGTTCCGCCTGCCACCAGGAACACATGGGCGGCGGGCTGATGAAAAGGCCTGTGGATGCGAATTGCGTCATGTGCCATTCGAGCGCCGAAATCATGGAAGCCTCATATGAAAAAGGCACACATCTGGACGCCGCGCTGTTTGATTTCCGGCCCGATAACGGACGCCATTTGTTCCGCGCGCCGCGGCCGGAGCGCGGTTACACGATGGTGATTCATTCCTTTGCGACCGACCATCCGGAATTTCAGGTCGTGTCGGAAAAACTCAAGGATCCCGACACGCTGCGCTTCAATCATCAATTGCATCTTACTTCCAACACCGTGCCGCCCTCGCCCTTGACCGGCAAAAAGCTGGAGTGCGATGATTGCCACAAACCCGCTGCCGACGGGAAATATCACCAGAAAATTTCATTCGAGCAGAATTGCCGGTCCTGCCATTCGCTCCAGTTTGACACCCATAACCCGGACCTGCACCTGCCGCACGGCAACCCGGAATTCACGCGGGATTTTCTGCGCAGCCTGCCGGTGCAATACGCTGAAAAGGCGCGCAAGGAAGGCAAGATTACACGGGGAGATGTGGAAAAGTTTGTGCGGGAACAAATGAAGCAGATTCGCGCGCAGGCCGGGAGCGGCGAACAGTTGGAGCACTCGGTGTTTTTTGGCGATTCGAGCGAACAACGGGCGCGCTTCCCGGCCTGCACTTATTGCCATATCGTCGCCGAGGCCGCCAAAAGCAATTGCAAGGATTGATGATAATCGAGCCCGTCCTTCTGCCGCACGAGCGCGGAAATCTTGTCCAGCGTTTCGCGCTCGCGCGCGTCCAGGTAACGGTTCAAATCCGCAATGCGGTTTTGCAGCACATTCAGCGGCCGGCGCACTTCAAAAAGGTGGAGGGACAAATTCCGCGGCCCATCAAAAAAATCCTGCAAATGCCGCGTGTAAAAATCCGCGATGGTTGAGGAATGAAATTCCGGCATGGATTTCAAAGCCAGGGCTTCGACCTGGTCCTGCAAGCCGCGTCGGATGGCCGGGATGCGCTCGAATAACACCTCGCCGCCGCGCGTCGTGAGCCGTTTCGGAATCGAGCGCGTCACGAACAATCCGGCAATGCCGCTGCCCGTGACCAGCACATACAGCCAGGCGAGAATGATTTCAAACCAGCCGGTGGGCAGCCGGAAACGGATGTGCGCCAGAAATAAAACCACCGTAAAAAAGCCCGCGTAAATGTGAAATTGCAGCCAGCTTTCGCTCGTTCCCAGCGGCAGGAATGGGAGTTTTTTGCGGCCGTTGTACAGGGTCAGGATGACCATCACGAAAAAAAGCGCCGCGCCGGAAAAATAACTCAGCCGCGGATATTGCGGCGCGTAATGCACGTAAGCGGCGAGCGTCGCCGCCGAGAACACCACCAGCGCGCTTATTCCAAGCCAGCGTTGTTTGGTAAAGGAATTCATCGTTTCAACCACCGGGCGAAGGCATCCAGCTCATTGAGATTCACGCGCACGAGCGCGCCATGGGGACAGGCGCGCTGGCACGCCGGTCCGGTCATTTGTTCCACGCACAAATCGCATTTTGTTGCCTTGATAATAGGTTTCATGTCCTTGTCCACCATGAACTCGCCGTCCATGTCGCGGATTTCCACCATGCGAATGGCGTCGTACGGACAGTTGTTGTAACAAGCCTTGCAACCGATGCAGGTAGAGGGGTTGATGACCACCTGGCCGCCAAAGGCGTCGCGGTGGATTGCGCCCGTCGGGCAGCCAATCATGCACACCGGGTCCACACAGTGCATGCAGGCGTTCGCGACCATGATGTTACCGTTGGACGGCCCGTGCCGAAGGAAGCGGGGATTGTTATCATGCGCGGTCGCGCAAGCGCGGACGCAATCATCGCAGCGCGTGCAACGATCCAGATCAATCACCATGGACGCCGTGCCGTTGAAGAAACGGTTCTCCGTCAAAAATTCCAGCGTGTCCGCGCCAATCTTAGCCGCTGCGTCCGCATTCGTCACAATTTCAACGCCGTCGGTATTTTCGACAACCGGCGGCGGCAAAAGATTCTTGGGCACGGATGGCAGGACGATGGTTTCCATGACCGACGTGGGAATGACGAGGACGTGCGTGTAGCCGATGACGCGCAGGGAATGTTGCAACGGCACGGGCGCGGCGACATTGCGCCAGTTGTGCGCGATTTCCTCCAGCCCGTAATTCTGCCCGGAGCCGAGATAATTCAGCGTGCGATTGCCGTTGCCAAATTTCTGGCTCAACCGCGCGAACCCGGCGCGAATGACAATGACGCCATTGGGATAATCTCCTTCCGCCGCAATAATGGACTCCGGTTTTTGCGCTGCGCCGCCGGATTGCGCGAGCCGCTTGTATTCGCCGGACCAATCGTAATCCCCGTAAGTCGCAAACTCGGTTTGCGCCATCACCTTTTTCAGGTTCTCGTCGGAGAGATGGCTGAAAATGGGAATTTCCCGCAGGGCCGAGGACAAGGCGCGCGCGCGATAAATCCGGTCAATATGATCGTGCAGTTGATTGTCATATTTCATCAGGTCGCGCAGACCCTGCCAGCGGATCTCCAGCAATTCCGTGTCGTCCCCTTGCGCGAAAGCCGTGGCCGTGCGGGGCATGCGGCTGAGTGCGGCGATCTCTCCAAAAAACTCGCCGGACTCCAGCGTGGCGGTTTTGTTTTCATCGAGCAGCCGCGGGACATCCTGCAAAAACACCCGGACCTGGTCGTCCTTGCCTTTGCGGGCGGTGACGCGGGAATCCTGCTTGAGCTGGGACGCCTTGAAACTTTCCTGTTCCTTGCCGCCGGCGAAGATTTGAGCGAGCACCTTGAACAACCCCTTGCGCGTCGGCTCGCGGCGGCCCAGCACGGACGCCGGGAGGCTGCCCAGCACGACCCGCACCGCGCCGGACATGATCATGAAGGCGGACGTGCCGTAATCACCTTCGCGCACCACGATTTCGCCTGAGCGAAAGCGCCGGATGCGGACGTCATGCTGCAAAATATCCGGAAGCGAGAGCCGTTTCGGAAAATTGTCCGGCTTCATGTCGCAGAACGGCGCGAGCTTCAACAGGCGCGCCACGGCCTCCGGCGTCATCTCGGGATCGAAAGCGGCATCCCACCGTTGAGGCCGGTCCAAAACACTTGAGGTAGCGACAGCCATAGCGCTCAGGCGTCCAGCACGATGTCCCCTTTGGGCCGGCAGATGCAGGTGAGGCACGAGCCGCTCTCCGGTTTTTCACCCGGCTCGCTCACGTATTCGACATCCCCGGATTTGATGGCTACCAGACAACTGCCACAGCTACCGGCTCGGCAGCCCGAGTCAATCCGCACACCCTCGCCCAGCGCGAAGTCCAGGAGGGAGCCATTGCTGGCGACCCACTGGCGCTTTTTGCCGGACTTGCTGAACGTGACCGCGAAGCCCTTGGTGATGGCGATATGCTCGGTGGGATGACCCTCGGTCTTCTTTTTCACGGTGGCCGGACCGAACGCTTCAAAATAAACATTCTTGTCCGGCACGCCCCAAGCGGCGAGGCCATCGGAAATGGAGGTCATGAACGCGCCGTTGCCACAAAGGAAGAATTCATAATTGTTCGACGGCAGCAATTCCTTGAACAAATCCACCGTGACACGCCCCTCGTGATGATAATCCACGCCCTTCTTGTCTTTGGCGTCGGGCCGGCTGTAACACACATGCAGTCGGACGTTATCATGTTCCGCCGCGAGCTTGAGCATTTCATCCTTGTGAATATGCTCGTTAAGGCCGCGCGCGCCGAAAAAGAACCAGACTTCGCGCCGCGTTCCGCTGGCCGCAATCGCATGTGCCATGCTCAACATCGGCGTCACGCCCACGCCGCCGCCCACGAGCACGACTGGCGTTTCCTTGCCCATATCGAGAAAGAAATTTCCCGCGGGCGCTTTTACATCCAGGATGTCGCCTTCCTTGATGACATCGTTGAAATAACTCGAGGCCAGGCCCGGCTTGAATTCTGGATGGTCGGGTGGCGCGGGTTCCTTTTTGATGGTGACGCGATAATAATCGCCGCGATGCGGGCTGTCAGAAAGGGAATAGCAGCGGACGCAGGGTTTGCCAGTGCCGGGGATGTTCAACTGGAAGGTGACGTACTGGCCGGGCTTGAACATCGGGAGCGGCTTGCCGTCGTGCGGCTTGAGATAAAAGGAGGAAACGCCGTGGCACTCGACGACTTTTTTCGCGACCTGGAATTTGCGATAGCCGTTCCAGACGAGTTTATTTTGCTCGATTTCACGGCATTGCATGGCCGCCGCCTTGACAAGAAATTGCAGCCGCTCGCGCGAAAGCCGGTGGTATTCGCGTTGAGAATAAATGCGCCGGAGCGTGAGATAAAGCAACAACAGCCCCTGAAGCAGCAACATCCCCAGAAGTACGTACCCGATGACTAAAACCGTGTTTCCTTCCAGAGCCGCCTGTAAACTGTGGAATAGTGATTGCATTCTGGTCGCAGCTTGTTTAACAAACTCGTCGTGCGGAGTAAACGATTTAGTTTAAGCCGATGGCCGGGGGGGCTTCCCGGTCCCAAACCGTTCTGTTTTTTCCATAGTGTGACGCTGGCTCTCGTAGCCCTAGTGACGGCGGCACTGCCTGTTTGTGCTCAGACCAACAGCGCTGACGCGACCCCGCCGATCGGGCCGTTTTTGGGCCAGTCATCTTGCAGCTCCTCCGGCTGCCACGGAGGCGCGGGTGAAAAGCGCGGCACACTCATTCGTTTCAACAAGCTGGATTATCATACCCGCTCGGCTGCCACCCTCAATCTGGCCCGTTCCAAGGTCATCGCGAACGTATTGAACATTGACGACCCTCCCACAAGCAAAACCTGCACGGTCTGCCACGAACCATTCCAGCCCCTTGCCACCGATGCCGCATTGGTAAAGGCACTGGATCCCGCCAACGGCGTTTCCTGCGAAAACTGCCACGGCCCGGGCGAAAAATGGCTGCTCACGCATACTCGTGATGACCTGACCCACGCGGACCGTGTCCACGCTGGGATGCGCGATTTGCAGAATCTGTATGTCCGCGCCAATAGTTGCGTCGCCTGCCATCAAAATGTCAGCGCCGATTTGCTCCAGGCCGGCCATCCGGAATTGATTTTTGAACTCGACGGCCAATCCGTCACCGAGCCCAAACATTGGCGCGAACAACCAAATTGGTCCGGGCCGCAGACCTGGCTGGTCGGCCAGGCTGTGGCCCTCCGCGAATCCGCCTGGCAATTGACCCAGGAAAAATCTCCGACGGAAAAAGCCTTGAATCGCGCATCCGCATTGCTGTGGCTCGTCCAAACCGCAAGCAAGATTAACGACGTGTTTCCCGCTGCGTCCGGCCTGCCAACCGGATTGACCGCCGACAGTGCGGACGGCGCGCAGAAATGGAGTGACGAATTCGCCCGCGCCGCCGCCGCCGCGCCGTGGCCCGCCGATGCCACGCGCAAATGCCTTGACCTGCTTGCCGGCACAGCTTCCAACTTCCGCGAAACCTCCATTCCCCAGGCTGCACAAGCCCGCCGTGCCGAGCGCCTGGTGCTCGCGCTGGACCGCCTCGTGGCCGGCTTGAACGACGATGCCGCCTGCAAACGGCTCAATTCACCGCTCAACCAATTATTCCACGACGCGCAATCCCTGCCCGACTTCGACCCGCAAAAATTCGCCGCGCACCTGGACGAATTTCAAACGGCGCTGGCTGCATCAAAATAATTTACACCTTCCCACGGAGCGCAGAGCATCGCTCTACGCGAAACTGCTGACCCGTTTGGAAATTCCCGGCGGCGCATCATGGTCACGCAGAGCGATGCTCTGCGCTCCCCCCTAGCCGTGTGCAAGCGATGAATCATCTCCACCTTCCCATCGTGCAAATCGTGTTCGTCCGGTCGAAATTTCAATGAAGAAAACTCCTTCGCGCGCCGTCTATTAGATGAATTGATGTGGCGCGACCGCCGGAAGGGAGGCTCGCACACTCAACCCTGCGCGGGGAAGGCTGAACGGGCCAGACGTGCCTCACGCAATAAAAAAATGCATTCTGGCGCAAAATTAAATTTCGGAGCCTCGCGGCGAGATGCCGCCTTCACGTTGATTGAACTGCTCGTGGTGATTGCCATCATCGCGATTCTGGCGGCGTTGCTGCTTCCCGCGCTGGCCAGCGCCAAGCAACGCGCCTGCACCGGCCAGTGCATTTCCAATATTCACCAAATCAGCCTTGCGTATCGCATGTACTCCGATGATTTTAACGGCCTGTACCCTGAATCCGGCGGCATCATCCCATGGAATTTTATTGATTCCAGCACGCACAAATTTAGCTGGATGCAGCAACTCGTTTCCTATGTCGCGAATACGAACGTTTACCATTGCCCCGCCGACGTGAATTCATCCTACAGTTATTTCAACGGCGTCCGGGCGGCTTATGTGGCGGCGAATGACAATCTCGCGGCAGTGGACAGCCGCCAGATACTGTTTTCCTCCGCCTATGTCTTGTCCGGCGACACGATTGACTTCGAGATCTACGATGCGGACAAAGACGACTACAGCCAGAATTGCGTGGGTGGAGGGGCAAACGGCACTCCCGCCGAGGCCTGGCAAACTCACAGTCTGGGCCAGAACATCCTTTTCGACGATGGCCACGCTAGATGGTACAGTGGCTACGTCACGAACGAAATGACCTTCCGCTACGACTCAATACAGGGCTGGCAATAGGGTAGGAATCCGAGGTACAGGAAAATTCTACGGGCAGAAACTCCTCTGAATTTGTTCTGGTTGCGCGGGAAAGAACCGCCGAAGCAGTTGGAGAGCCCATTTATCAGAAATCCTGAGCCTCAAACACCCGTGAAGTTTTACTTGGTCTGCTCGCCGGTCTTCGCCGCGGAAGTGGCGGGTTTGCCGTAGCTCTGCGATTCGCCAGCTTCACTATCAATCACGATGCTATCGAAACTCTTGCCGCTGCTTTTCAGGATTTTCAGCAATTGCGGGGACACATGCTTCTGGTTGCGCTTTTTCTTGTCGTCCTGCGCTTTGAGCTTGAAATATCCCATATAATCCGACTCCACCATCCCAAGCCGAACGAGTTGCGCGAGAATGGGAATCGCCCAGCCGCGGTCTTCTTCATACCGCTCCCTGCCCCCGACCTTCCGGGCAATTTCCTTGCCGGAAACGAAGGATGACGGCCATCCCTTCAAATAATCAATGATGGCCTTTTCGTCAGCGTGCATAACTCAAATTGGTCAGATGGCAGCAACAACCATGCCATTATTACGGCAAAGAACTGGCTTTCAGCGTATTGCACACGGAAGCAACGAGCCGTTTGGCCATTATTTCCACCCGGGATTAATTAAGCCGCCAAAACGGCTGCCTTCCACGCTATGAGCCAACTTTCAATGAGGCACAGGGTGGACAGCTTTGGGACGATGACCTGATCGCGCCGTGCCCGCTCCGCTGGTCAACTCCGTCCTAAATTATGAAAACTCTGAGGGCGATCATTTCCTATTCGATGGTGACGCTTGATTTTGAATCCAGGCCTTATTGTGCGGGTGTCAATTATATGATTTTCTGTGCGCTCAAGCGCAAGCACAGCGTCCTTTCCGAATATTTGGAATGACAACCCACCTCCGTTGGCGATGATGGAAGAAATTTGAACAACCTTAAATCTCGAGCGGCAATTGGCAGGCAAATCGGCTCGGATTAATTCGGCACATTTTTAACCGGTGTGCAACACCATGTCGAGATTTTTTTCAGGATTTTTAAGTTACATTGTTGCGTCGTCAGGCGGGCATTCAGATTCGAACTTCCAGGCGGGCATGGCATATTGCGACAAAGACGCAACTGGACCGCGTTTTGTCGCTTTCTTACCTCCCACGCCTGCCGCATGGCACCCCGGGCTCACCCGTTCTAATTCCAATTACTTATCTTGACGCTACCATATTTGGTATGTTAATTGTCAGTTACCACCATAAGAAGTGGCAATTTGGTTTATGCGTTGCCCCAAATGCGGATGTCAGGATGACAAGGTGATTGATTCTCGCGCTTCCCGCGAGGGTGCTACCATTCGCCGACGCCGCGAATGCACCGGGTGCAAGCATCGTTTCACCACCTACGAAGAGGTTGAGCGCGAAGACCTCATGGTGATCAAACGGGACAATCGCCGGGAGAGTTTTTCCAAGGATAAGCTGCTTTCCGGCCTCAAGAAAGCGTTCCAGAAGCGCCCGGTCAGCCCGGCGGTCATCGAAGATTTGCTGGAAAAAATCGTCAACGAGATCACGGACAAATACGACCGCGAAGTGCCCGGCTCGGTCATCGGCGAGTTGGTCATGACCGGTTTGCGGGGAGTGGACGAAGTGGCTTATGTCCGTTTCGCCAGTGTTTACCGGCGGTTTCAGGAAGCCACGGATTTCGTCCAGGAAGTCAAAAAATTGGAGAATAACCACCATGATACAACTAGCTGAGGATTATCTGGTTTTTCGCACCGCCCAAGGGGACAACATCCCGTATTCGGCCGAGACGATTTCCGTGGAGGTCATCGGTGAAAGCGCCTCGCTCTTCGACACCGAATTCATCAAACACGCCGCCGCCGCCGTGTTCCATTATTACCGCGACGAATTGAACCGTGAATCCGTCACTGTGGCGGAATTCTCCCTCGCGCTCGAAAAAGTCCTGCGCGGCTTCTCCCTGGCCGCCGCCGAGGCGCAGGCGGACCATCCCACCCCGCGCATCGTCCGCTCCGACCTCTGCCGGTTGGTGACAGAATCCGATGAAGCCGGCGAACTGTTTTTCTTTCCGCGCCTGCGCGACGAGTTGCGCGCGCAACTTCAGCAATCGCCCCAGATGCTTTGCTTCCAGGGCCTGCGGGAGTGCGTCAAGCAACTCGCCCGCTCCCGCCGCTGGACCACCCGCTGCCAGGGTCTGCACGATCAAATCGTGGAATTTCTCCGCACCTGCATGAGCCGCGAAAATTCCGGCACCAGTTGCGCACTCGTCGTAAAGTGAGAAGTAAGAATGCAGAAGGCGGAAACTGACCCGTTCAGATGTCTGCGTCGTGGCCGTGCGCAAGCACTTTAAACTTTGAAACTTAAACCTTGAACTTCCTCGCCCATGACTTTGTTTGAAAAAATCATCGCCCGCCAGATTCCGGCGGACATCGTCTATGAAGACGATCTCGTGCTGGCGTTTCGCGACATCAAGCCCCACGCCCCCACCCACGTCCTCATCATTCCCAAGAAACCCATCGTCCGCATCGCCGACGCGAAGGCGGAGGATGAAAAACTCCTGGGCCATTTGCTGCTCAAATCCGCGCAAGTCGCCGAGCAGCTTGGTTTGAAAACCACCGGCTACCGTCTCGTGATCAACAACGGCCCCGACGCCGGCGAATCCGTCCCGCACCTCCATTGCCACATCCTCGGTGGCCGCGCCCTCGCGTGGCCGCCGGGTTAAGCGGTTTCTAGCTGGCGTGAGGGGTTTGGTTGAAGGCGATTGGGCTGGTAGCGGCGGGTGCATTTGCTGGTTGAAGATCAACGCGCGAGTTTGCAAAAAATATTTTCCCCAGATAGCTGACCAAAGGTGACTATATGTGAATTTATCTGACTTTATCTGAACATAGCTGGCACCCAAATTCAGATAGTGCCACATCGGGTGCCAGCTTTTGCCAGATCCCAACCCGGCAATTTTGCCGACCCCGGTGCGATTGCATCGCGAGACGGGGAGCAAAGGTTGGCAAGGTGGTTGAAGCGCAATTTTTCATGGAAGGTTTGTCGCAGAAAAAATATTTTTATTTTTATCCCGGAATAAGCCGGAATAGCCCGGTTTGTCCCGCTTGGGAGTCGTTCTGCCTCACATAAAAAACCATTTATTATCAGTTCAAGTAGTGTGTAAAGGAGTGGGTTCGGCCAGCCAACTGGCTGATTAAGAGCACGGAGATTTGTTTCCGGCATTGGACCTTGCCGACTATCGCAGACATCTGGCGATGCCTTTCTATGCGTTCCTTGGCTCACGCACGAAAAGCATCGCATGGCCGTCTGAATTTGTCGAGTTTTTAGTGGCGTGTTGCCATGATTTGGCTTTGCGTATCAGAATCTTTCATTGACATTTTGGAGCCAAACGCCCATCATCTTCGCGGATAATCGATGGAGGGCGTTCCACAAGGCCTCTAAATTGCGGTCGAACACGGGAGTTTTACCAGGAAACGCTATGCAACAAAAATATCAATCAAGATTGCCTCTTTGGTCCAGCACACGCCTCGCCCTTATTGCGCTGCTCGTCTTCGCGCCGCTGGCCCAATTCGCCCAGCCGACCGCAAATCAACCCGCCTATTCCATTGTCCAGAACGGTCCGCACTCCCGCGTCTGGCAGGGCGTCACCACCACGACCAATGCCGATGGTACCCTGTATTCCAAGACCAGTTCATACACCGAACTTGCGACGGGTTTGAACCATCTCATTGCCGGGCAATGGGTTGAATCTTCCGAAACCATCCAAATCACTCCTAATGGTGCAGCCGCCACGAATGGCCAGCATCAAGTCTATTTCCCGGCCAATATCAATACCGCTGGCGGGATTCATCTCGTCACTCCCGATGGCCAGGACCAGCGCAGTCAGATCGTGGGCCTCGCTTATTTCGATTCCGCCACCAGCAACAGCGTGATGATCGCTGAAGTGCAGGATTCCACCGGCCAGTTGCTGCCCTCACAAAATCAGGTTCTTTATACCAACGCGTTTACTGGCAATGGTTTGCAAGCGGACACTCGATACAGCTACACCCGGGCTGGCCTAGAACAAGATGTAATTTTAAGGACTGGCTTGCCGTCGCCCACCAACTGGAATTTGAACACTCAAACGACATTGCTGCAAGTTTGGACCGAGTTTACCGTAACCCCGACGCCACAAATCTATTCCCTCACGAATTCCGACGACTCTCCGCCTGACGAGTGGTTGAATTTCGGCACGATGCAAATGGGACCGGGCAAGGCGTTCGTCCTCGGAGACGAGTCTGAACTGTCACCCGTCTTTAAGCAGTGGCAAGTGATACAAGGGAGCACCTTTCTGGTGGAATCGGTTCCCTTAGACTCCGTTTCATCGCAACTCCAAAATTTGCCACCGTCAAATCCGGACGATTCAAATCCCGGCTCATCAGGTTCGTCATCAAGCGGCAGCCACAGCATGCTTCATCATCTTTCTAACCGTACAGCCCTGTTGGCACAGAAACGTATTAGTAAGCCGGGCGGCCCCATCCTGATCGCGAGCAAACAATCCGACGCCAAAGGATTGGTTCTCGACTATTTCACCATCAACAGCACCCTGACCAACTTTACCTTTCAAAGCGACACGACATATTACGTCAGCAGCGTAGTTAGTTCAACTGGCACGAATACGTTTGAAGGCGGAACGGTGATAAAATTTGCGACCAACGGGCTAGTTGGAATATCCAGCTCCACCCTCAACTGGAACGCGGGACCATACCGCCCAGTTGTATGCACCTCGCAAGACGACAACTCCATTGGGCAGCCAATCTCCGTCTCTACCGGGAATCCAACAAACTACTATTACGGCTATGCGATGCTCGAACTTGTCCGCATCCCCTCGCCCTTCACCTTGAATGGCTTGCGCATGAGCTATGCGCAAATCGGATTGCTCATCAGCTCTTGCCAGGGCAGTGTTTACAATGCCCAGTTTGTCAATTGCATGGTTGGGATTGATGATTCCTTTGCTTCGGTGCTGGTGGCCAACGCGCTTTTCGGAAATGTACAAACTAATCTTTGGATACAAAAAGATACCACCAACAACGTCGAAAACGCCACCTTTAGCGGCTCCAGTTGTTTAGCCAAGGGGCCGGTGGCTGTTTTGTTATGCCCGCTCGCATTGACCAATTGCATTTTAGCCAACGTGACCAACCTCGTGGCTGGCAGCCTCACCTCGACGAACGGCAACTACAACAGTTTTTACAACTGCGCCGAATTCGGCGGCAATACGCTGACGAATCTTTCGAATCCCTTTCAGACGGTTGGCGCGGGCAACTATTATCTGGTCAACAACAGCACCAACCGCAATGTCGGGACAACGAATATTGATCCCACGCTTCTGACCGATCTCCAGCAAAAGACCACTTGGCCGCCGCAGGTGATTTCAAATAATATTTTCGCCCCGCCACTCGAATACGGCCCCGGAGCGAACGGATACACCTATCGCGATAATGGCACCAATGTGGACCTTGGATATCATTATGATCCCATTGATTTTGCGTATGGGAATATCTCCATCTTGTCAATCGGAGGCACCAACGGCAGCTTTATCCTGTCGCCCGGAGCGGTCATTACTGCCTATTCCACAAACAACAGTAATTCTTCGTGTGGATTGACCTTGGACGCCAATACCACGTTCCAGACCTTCGGCACCGCGAATGCGCATTGCGGTGTCGTTGCTTTTAACACCGTGCAAGAGCAGTCCGTCAGCACGTGGACCAATCCCGCTGGCAGCATGATTCTGGTCACGGGGGCTGCCGCGACAAACACTTATCGTTTCACCGAGTTTGCCAGCATGGCCCAGGATGTCACCTTTATCAGCAACAGCAGCGGAGCGACCGTGCCGATCGTGCTGCACGATTGCGAAGTTCATGGCGGAGTGCTATATTCGGGTGACGCAACCTTCAATTTGATCAATTGCCTCATGGAACGAGTGGCTGTGACCAATGTATCCAGCGACAGCAATGCGCTTTACATCCGCAACTGCTTGTTCCGGGGTGGAAGCCTGAACATCACTTTCACCAATCCCAGCGCGGTGATTCGGGACAACCTCTTCGACGGAACGCTCATCAATGACCGGGGATATACTAATTACTTCGGCGATTACAATGCTTACATCATCAATTCGAACTACCTTACCTTCACGAACTCGACGGATGTTTTTCTCAGCAGTTCCCCGGCGTACCAAGCGGGAGTTCTGGGCAATTACTATCTGCCGACCAGCGCGACGAGCCTGATTGACAAAGGCAGCGTGACCGCCGACACGCTTGGGCTGTATCTGTATTGCACGACCACGAATCAGTTGGCCGAAACCAACTCAACCAATGATATTGGCTATCATTATGCTGCTTTAAATCCGATTGGCGTTCCAAATAATGATATAACGAACAATCTGCTTTTGTACTATAAGTTGAACGAATATATACCAATCACTTTGCCGATTGTTTCCCCAAGTGCGACAAATTTTATTCTGCCACTGGCAGACAGTTCCGGGTTTACGGGCGATAGCGGAGCGATCGGGACCGCGACGGGATATTCCAACAACCCAATCATCTGGAGATCGAATCAAACAGGTTTCTACTCTGGTGCCATTCATTGGCGGGAAACGGTGGTCGATACGGGCAACAGCACCCGATTCAATTTCGGCAGCAATTTGTTCAGTATCAATTTTTGGATACAGCCTTTGATAAGTTCAACGACGAATATTGCGATAATGGGTAACGGAGGGTTAAATTTCGATGCTGGATGGTGGATAGTATTTGGAGACGGTACACTGCAGCTGGGATCGAATACAGGAACTAATGGTACTCAAGTTATTGGAACAGCGAGCACTGCGGCCTTACAGAACGAATGGACGATGTTAACCCTTGTGCGAACGACTACCGATGTCAGTGCAAATAACGTTTCGATCTATGCCAACGGAGGCACGCCACTTCCATTGACAACCGTTCTGGGATATACTATGACATTTGAAAATCCGGCGTCTTCCACTAATACCTTAATATTCGGGCAGTATAATCTTGACCCACTCGTGTATGGAACTAATGCAGTTCTTCCCTTGGACGGGGATTTCGGAGTCATCCGTATTTACAGCAACGCCTTAAATTCAAACCAGATTAACCAACTTTATACAAACGGCCTGATTGGTCTCGTCCGATAGTGCCCCAATATCGCCCAGAGAAGTTATTCGCTTACTAATTTCTACACAGTTATTGCATGGGATCGCAAACACACAGATCTTTAGGCCTGTTCGCGTTGGTCAGCGGCGCCATCGTATTCATGGCTTTTAATTCGAAACCGCAGACACTCTCGAACCTGTACAGCTTTCAGTCTCTTTCCGATGGAGCTACAATTTATGCTGGGGTGACTTTATCGGGGAAGACGCTTTATGGTGCGACAGTTAATGGATACGGAGACGAGGGTGGAGATACCATCTATGCCATCAATACCGACGGCAGTGATTTTAGGGTCGTCCTTACCGACGCGTATGTAGAATTTTATGGTGGCGTGATTGTCTCAAGTAATATTCTTTACGGTACGAGTACGGGTGGCGGAAATTCGGGTTATGGCATGGTGTTTGCAGTTTGCACGAACGGAAGTGGACTTGGATTTACAAATCTGCATAATTTCAGCCCGTTTGCGCCTCAAACAAACACTAACAGCGATGGGGCCTACCCTTACGGTAACTTGATCTTGTGGAATAACACTTTGTATGGAACCACCTCTCAAGGAGGCGCTGCAGGCGTCGGCGTTTTATTTGCCATAAATACCGACGGCTTAGGATTTACAAACCTCCATTCTTTTAACGGACGTGACGGATCGTATCCACGCGCGGCATTGATCGCGTTAGGCGATATTCTCTACGGCACCACGGAAGAGGGCGGAAGTAACGGATTGGGGACTGTATTCGCAATGAATACCGACGGTACAGGCTTTACGAACTTGTATAGTTTTTCGTCGGCTTCGGGCGCCCCCTACTACACCAATAGCGATGGAGCATCGCCAAGATGTACCCTGATTTTCTCGGGCAATAGACTGTACGGGACGGCTTATGAAGGCGGTGCCGGGGGCAATGGAACCGTGTTCGCCATCAACATTGATGGTACCGGCTTTACCAACCTTCATAGTTTTGCTGGTCCATTCCATTGGCCACCTTTTGGTACAACGATTAACCTAGACGGAGCTTTGCCTTATGGTGCCTTGGTTGTGTCGGGTAATTCTCTTTATGGCACAACGACCGAAGGCGGGTATGCGGGAGCAGGCACGATCTTTTGCCTCAGAACTGATGGCACCGGTTTTACAAACCTTTACATTTCTTCCGGTGGAACCGCCCCAAACTATTTTGAAGCCGGGTTGACTTTGTCAGGAAATGCCCTCTACGGCACGTCGGTTAATGGAGGCACTTATGAATACGGCACGGTGTTCAGCATCACTTTTTCTCCCACGCTGGCCATCACCGCATCCGGCACGAATGTGATTTTGACTTGGCCGACGAATGTGGCGGGGTTTGATTATACCGGTTACACGTTGCAATCCACCACGAACCTGGCTTCACCGTCGTGGAGCGCCGTTTCGCCGTCGCCGGTCATCGTCAACGGTCAGGAAACCGTGACCAATCCCATTTCCGCCACGCAAATGTTTTATCGGTTGCTGCAGTAAAAGCCGGGTGTCGCCTTCATTCTAAGGTGTCGGCTGGGCTTGAGGGCGGTTCCGGTGGCTGGATGCGCGAGGCCTGCCAGAGCAGCCAAATGATTTCGTGGTAGAACGCAATTTTGTTCGGATAAAAAAACGGTTGCTCGATATTTTCGGCCACAAAATTCGCGCCGCGGTTCAGCGCCGCGTGGGGCGCGTGCCGGACGAGGTCTTGCACGACGAGGTTGAAGTTTTTGGAAAAATCCCCGGTCCGCCGGTCCGTCAGGTAAGCGAACAGCAATGGCGCTTTATCGGCATTGATACTGTAGCGGATGCTCCCGCCGGTCAGGAAAATTTCGAGCAGATGGCGGTCATGCGCTTCTTCCGTGGTTTTCGAGAATACGCGCCGGATATAACCGTGATGTTTATTGTACGCGAGCGATCTAATCTGGCTGGGAATGAGGTCGGCATAATCCACTTCTGGAGTTGGCAGCGGGACGTCCCGGAATTCCTGCAGCGTCACTTTCCCGGACGCAATCATCCAGACCTCGCTCCACTCCAGCGTCGCGACTCTTTCCAAGGAATCATAAACCAGCAGCGCTTCCGGGGTGCAATCCAGACGACTCAAGGCAAAGGTCTCAGGCAACGCCGGCAGGCTCGCGTCCTCCACGACTTCCGCCGCAATGCCTTCCCTCGCCAATGACTCCTGCAGCCCCGTCGCCAGCTCCAATTCAAAACCCCGCGCCAGAATCCCCAGCGCGTCCCTGCCCAGCGACAAGGCGTCAATCTCGGTAAGCCCGGCCGTGC
>Ga0207116_10204_pt1 | contig 16666 bp, 15 predicted proteins | sample Alteio_BWMinHeat_44_FD_153550 | JGI IMG/M metagenome (GOLD analysis project Ga0207116, IMG submission 153550) | Enriched cells from forest soil in Barre Woods Harvard Forest LTER site, Petersham, Massachusetts, United States -... | ecosystem: Environmental > Terrestrial > Soil > Temperate forest >... | reverse complement strand
CCGGCGGACGAAGTGGCGCTGTTCTCCAAGCCGATCCGCGACTTCGTGGAAAAAGTCACCGCGCTCGCCGACTCAGCGGCCGACCCATCCGCCTACGCTACGCAACTCCTCGCGCGCCTCTGCCCAGGCGTCCTTCCATACGAATTGGACACGCCCGCAGCATTCACCTTTGCCGCCTTCAACGGCCGCAGCCTCTGCGACGACGTGATGGACGTGATTCTCACGCTGGCCACGAACACGGCCCTCGGCGATGGGGTGGCGCCCGATAAGCGGCTGATGCGCCCAGATTTTCCCTATTTCGGCGAGCCGCACGCCACTGCGGCAAACTCCGCGAAGCAGTGAGGGCCAAGGGTTGAGCGCACGGACGACACAGCGGCGATCGGCAATTGGATGGATTTGCTCGCCGGGCGCGAAGGCTTCGCTCCGGATCTTCCGCATAGTTACGAAGCCAGCGAAGCTTCTCGGAGAGACTGCACACCTGATTCCAAACGCGGTGGCTATCCAACGCCCCCAATCCGCCAGTTCTCAAAAACTTTCACTTGGCATCATCAACACTCCATATCCGGGTTGATTGATGACAGGTGTCGGTGCCCGCTGCAACGGTTGTTGTCGCGTAGGTCCTGATTAACGCGCTAGGGTCTAGAAATGCCAGTGGGCGCATTTCGCGGGAGCAAACCAGTGAGCGGATAGTCGCTGTATGGGGCAAACCACCCGAAGTTGTTGCCCGCTTGCCAATCCAGATAGTGAATGATAAAGGGACGCTATCGCCAACCTCGTGCACAATCTCCGAATTCTCCGAGTCCCAGACTTCTCAGCCGCATGATCTGCGACCGAGACTTCCCAGATGCCCGTTTCTGGACCACTTTCGCGTTGCGGGGAGGGTGTTCCCCAGTTTTAATCAGTCCACTTGCACTGCGAGCATCGAGACCGAACCGCCATCTACGCCCTCAACAGGAAATGTGAGCGGCTCGGATGGTGTGCGAGTGCCGGCAACGTAAAGCAGCGGCACATAGTGGTCCGGTGTGGGCACTGCTAGTTCCGCTTCACTGCCGAGCTGATCCTCGTAATTCACGAGCGGCTTGTACTCTCCCGCGAGGAGCAGCTCGCGGACTCGAGTTTCAAACGAGATCGCCCAATCGTACGGCTCCGGTGCGTGCCGTCCCCAAGCATAGGCATGCAGGTTGTGCACGATGTTGCCGCTACCGAAGATGAGAATGCCTTCTTCTCGTAAGAGCGCCAGGCGCTTGCCGACTTCGTAATGGAACGAGGGCGGTTGCGTTTCATCAATGCTGAGTTGAACCACTGGAATATCGGCTTGTGGATAGACGTGGCGCAGAACCGACCAAGTACCGTGGTCGAGACCCCAGCGGTCGTCGCGACGCACCGGCACATGAGCAAGCAATTTCTGGACGCGCGCAGCGAGGTCGGGATCACCGGGCGCGGGATATTGCACCTGATATAGCTCGCGCGGAAAGCCGCCGAAATCGTGGATCGTCCTCGGCGCGGTGCTCACGGTGACGGCTGCGTCTTCGATGTACCAGTGGGCCGACACCGAAAGTATTGCCTTCGGCTTCGGCAGGGTCGCGCCAATCGATGCCCACCGCTGCGTATAAGGGTTCACCAGCAGCGCATTCATCGGATTGCCGTGCCCAATGAACAACGCTGGCATCCGCTCGGCCATTGTTGGATCGCTCGTCGTTACGCCGCCTTTTGCTCTTGGCTCGGCATCAGGCCTATTTGCTTCAGCATGCCCATGAGATCGTAAAAAAGATTCTCTTCCACGATCTGACCTTGTTCGTTCCAGCGCGCAACGGTACAGAAATCCACGTGGAAACTCTTGTTCGTGGGTTGGATCACCGTTCCGCCTGGCATCGTCATCGGACCTGTCATCGTTCCCCTGAAATCCGCCACAGTGCACGTCCATTCGCCCTGAGCAATCTCGACTTTATAAGGATGATTAATCAGATGATTGTCGGGGAACGTCTTGAAAAATTCGATGGACTCCGCTTTGTGATTGTCGCGCCCTCTTGTTGGCTCGGCCTGACCAGGCCAAAAGACGGTGGTGTCCTTCGAATGCCGCTTTTCAAACGTATCCCAGTCCTGTGCGTTCCACGAATCGTCGAGTGTCCGCATGAGCTCAAGATTGTTCTGTGTCATGTGATCCTCCAAAAATACGAACTCGGGCAGGTTGCCTAAGCACGTGCTAGCCATCAGCCTGCCGGGGCTTCATTCTATACCTGACTGGCTCTTAGCTTAGGCCACTAAAACAGTGGGTAGAAGGCCGCCTTCCGAGCACAACTCTTCTCTGAGCTGGGGGCTGTCAAGCCGCCTCCCTTGGGCATATGCGAGTACTGTTCCGCCGCCGAGCCTCCCTGTGAGAAAGTCTGGGTTCAAACTAGTCCATCGCGAAACTTGGGGTCGGCTGCATGCGCTCCGTTACAGAAAGGTTTGTTCTCGGACTTGCCGCAGCGGCACAGTGTCATGCGATTGCGAATTTCGTAGGCTTGGCCATTGGCGCCGACGAGCGCGATACCTCCACGAACCCACAACGGACCGCTGCACTTCTGCGCCGGATCCTCAACTAATCCGATTGAATGTGGCGGTTTCGGCTCGATTGATTCTCCGTCGTGTTTGTCAACCGCGATCAATCGACCGGAAGGGCAGTTACCCACCTGCTGGAGAAACTGCACTCGCACCTTGGGATCATCAGTGTCTTTCACCTCATTCCAAACCTGGCCGTTTTGGATCGCAAAAGCGTGCGAACGCGCACAAGACCTCGGCATCAACGAGTTGCATCGACGGCCCGTCGAGCACTTGCGCCTGCTGCATGACGGGCTTTCGACTGGCAGTTTCGGTCCCGTCGAAACCGATCTTGGCATGCGTGCCGTCGCAGAACGGTTTCTTATTCGAATTTCCGCAGCGGCAGAGTGCATATTGCGAGGATGCCGGGAAAGCATTACCCTCATCCCACTCAGTTGACTCGCCCGCGGCATTGACTCCGATTATCTCAAGCCTGAGTGACACCGAACCGGAGACGATGTAGGGTCCATTTTTTGAGACGGTAATCGTTTTGTGGCTAGACATGCGTCACCATGAACATCGTCCGAGGCCGTAGATTATGCATGGCTGATTCTATTGGGTAGGAAGTACATGAGCAGTTTACGCCTCTTTGCTGTGACGAACTATGAATTGTCGGCCGCCAATGGAGGTGATGGAATGAAGAGAAGCAACGGTTCGAGAATGTGCACAGCGATAGCTTTATGCACAGTGGCCGTCGTGTTTGCAGCAACGCAATTGATGGCACAGGTTGCGTCACTCGATCCGGCCAAGATGCCAACCATAGGCACGGTCGATGAAAGATTTCAGTCCTACATTGAAATGGTGGAGGTCATCGGCGGAAGATTTTGGAAACCATACGGGAGCACCACGAACGAAAGTAAAGCGCAGGAGCCCGCCCCTCAGGCAGGTTTCACGCCGGCAGGCATAGACCCGAACCTCTATCGATATCGAGCGCCCATTGATCTTTCAAATTCGCGATTGCGAAAATTGGCAGCGGCATTAAGCCCCGCATATGTGCGAGTCAGCGGTACGTGGGCCAATAGCGCTTATTTTCAGGATTCGGAAAACGCCACCCCAGCCAACGCCCCAGCAGGTTTCAGCGGCGTCCTAACGCGAGAGGAATGGAAGGGCGTCGTCGATTTTTCTCATGAGGTGAATGCCGAAATTGTGACATCTGTGGCTACGGGGCCAGGATCGCGTGATGCTCAAGGCGTATGGACCTCGGACCAGGCGCGGCAATTGTTCGAATACACCAAGTCCGCTGGAGGACGAATCGCTGCAAGCGAATTCATGAATGAGCCGACATATGCAGCGATGGGCGGCGCACCGAAAGGATACGATGCCGCGAGGTATGGCCGCGACATTGCGGTCTTCCATACTTTCCTTCGGAAAACTGCGCCCAATACCCTATTTCTCGGTCCAGGTTCAGTTGGCGAGGGACCGTTCGCAATGCCAATGGGTGGCGGAGTGTTGAAATCTGACGACCTGCTCCACGCAGCCGGTCCAGTATTCGACGTTTTTTCGTACCATCTTTATGCGGCTGCTTCACAGCGGTGCGCAACCATGGGCGCATCATCACAAACAACAGCGGCAGCGGCACTTTCTCAAGACTGGCTCTCACGACCGGAAAAGATTGGCGCATTCTATGCGAACCTTCGAGACAGGTTCGAGCCAGGCAAATCACTTTGGATTACGGAAACCGCCGATGCAGCCTGCGGTGGAAACCCCTGGGCGTCGACTTTTCTGGATACCTTCCGATATCTTGTTCAACATGCAAGCCTCGCACAACGCAGCGTAAAAGTGATTATGCACAACACACTGGCGTCAAGCGACTATGGCCTGTTGGACGAAAACACATTTTCACCACGTCCGAATTACTGGGCCGCTTTGCTTTGGCGGCGCCTCATGGGTGTGACGGTTCTCGATCCACAGATATCACCCACACCGAATCTTTATGTTTATGCGCACTGTCTACGGAAGCATCCCGGCGGCGTCGCGCTCTTGGTCATCAATGCCGACGGACAGCAAGTCCATGAAGTCACATTGGTCCCTGAGGCAGAACGCTACACACTGACTGCCAAGCAACTTCAAGACAGAGCAGTGCACCTTAACGGGAAGACGCTTGAACTGAACAGCGATAGTGACGTCCCAGAATTCGAGGGTCAGCCAACGCGCTCAGGCCGCATCAGTTTCGCGTCCGCCAGCATTACGTTCCTGGCAATTCCCAACGCTAGTAACAGCAGTTGTCGCTAGCTCGCGACCCGACTCATGTTGTGACGATTTTGACTTAAGGAGACTAACTTCATGAGCGAGACCAAGCCGTCAGAGATCCTTGTAAGTCTTGCCACGTTGCTTCCAGAATTAGTGGCTGTCTACAAAGACATCCATGCCCACCCCGAATTGTCGATGCACGAGACACGAACCGCTCAGATTGCGGCGGATCATCTCAAGGCCAACGGCTTTGAGGTCACCACAGGAGTCGGCAAGACGGGAGTTGTCGGTATATTGCGCAACGGAGACGGCCCAACTGTAATGCTGCGCGCTGACATGGATGCGTTGCCCATCAAGGAAGCTACTGGACTCCCCTATGCGAGTACAGTTACAGCGAAAGGCCCCGATGGCAAGACCGTGCCAGTGGCGCACTCCTGCGGGCACGACATGCACGTGGCCTGCTTGATTGGAGCGACCTCGCTGTTTGCCAAAAGCCGCGATAGCTGGCATGGAACGTTGATGCCAGTCTTTCAACCAGGGGAGGAGACGGCACAGGGCGCTCAAGCCATGATTGACGACGGGCTCTTCAAACGGTTTACGAAGCCCGATGTCGTGCTCGGGCAACACGTCATGAGCTTGCCATCTGGGCACCTCGATTGGCGTACAGGAGTTGTGACCTCCGCTGCTGACAGCTTGCAAATTCGTTTGTTTGGGCGCGGTGCGCATGGCTCAATGCCAGAGGCGAGCATTGATCCCGTTATCATGGCCGCCTCCACCGTCATGAGGCTGCAAACCATCGTCTCGCGAGAAGTCGCTCCAACAGATTCCGCCGTGGTGACGATTGGGGCGCTGCAGGCGGGCACGAAAGAGAATGTTATTCCTGACGAAGCGATTATCAAGTTAAACGTGCGCACCTTTGATGAGGGGGTCCGCAAACATGTGCTTGCAGCGATTGAACGAATTGTGAATGCCGAAGCAGCAGCTTCAGGTGCGCAGAGGGTACCGGAGATCACTCCACTGGACCGCTATTCATTGGTAACAAACGATGTCCATGCGACAGAGAAGGTCGTCGACGCGTTTCGCCAAAACTTCCCTGACGGCTCCGTAGAGCAAACTAAACCTACGATGGCGAGCGAGGATTTCGGATGCTTTGGGACGGAGTGGCACGCTCCGGCGGTGTTCTGGTTCTTTGGCGGTGATGATCCTGAGGTATATGACAAGGCGAAGAAGGATGGCACGCTCAATTCGCTGCCGACCAACCACAATCCGCGCTTTGCACCGGTGATCCACCCAACTCTGGAGACAGGTGTGAAGGCCCTAGTTGTCGCGGCGCATGCATGGCTGGCCTCGTGAACAACATCCTGATGCACGGGCATCAACTGGCGGGTCCTTTTCTGGATCCGGTGGATCTGCTTGGCACATTCGTTTTCGCACTCAGCGGTGCGGCAGCGGGTGTCAAAAGCCGGTTCGATCTGTTCGGTCTAATGGCACTCTCGTTCGCGGCCGGTAATGCCGGCGGGATCACACGAGATGTTCTGATTGGCGCGGTGCCACCAGCGGCCATCAGCGACTGGCGCTATCTCGGGGTCTCTCTTCTGGCAGGATTGGTGACGTTCTTCTGGTATCCCAACATCGATAAACGTCGTAGGCTGGTGTTGTTATTCGACGCGGCGGGACTCGGCCTGTTTGCTGTCGCCGGCACACAAAAGGCGCTCATCGCGGAACTCAATCCGGTGATGGCGATTTTTATGGGAGTGCTAACCGGGATTGGTGGTGGCATATTACGCGATGTGCTTGTCAACCAAACGCCGACGGTGCTCGAGGCGGATATTTATGCTGTTGCTGCGCTAGCCGCTGGCGTCGTGGTGGTGATCGGATATGAATTGCATTACCCGGCTTTTGTGGTGTTGACCGTGGGCGCACTACTTTGCTTCTGGCTGCGAGTTATGGCGATATACCGAGGATGGCATTTGCCCCTCGCCCAGTCGCAGAATCGGCGGGATTGAATCATCGTTCGCTACGTCGCTTAAGAGTTTGAGCCAGAGAAGCGAGCTTTCCGACCTAGGAGCTTGTCGGCTAAGCGCTTTACCCTAGCAGATCAGAACGTATGATTGTCAGCGAACTCGTCGGTCAATATTTCGGAACGAAGTTCCACGGCTTACGTTCCTGATATTGATCCCCAGAAGTCTTAGTGCAAGTCGGCTTCGGGGAAGTGTGGAGCGTACTCGCCTCTCTGTGGGAAGGCGCGGCGAAAGGAATGATAACGTCCTTTATCATTCACGATCCAGACGGACCTGAGTGCCGCCTTGCGAATGCCAGAACCTGAAATCCGGCACACAACTAGCGCAGTGCCAACTCGAATGATCAGATTTCACGTACGGACGAGAGAGCGTCCGGCTGATCGGCCGTTAGACGATCTGAACGCGCTTCTCCACTACAATGACCAGGACATCAATGACTTGCCGGTAACCAGCCCGCACGGAAGCGACTTTAGTGCTGTTCGCAAATTCTTGGAGTTGCATCGATTCGAACGAAGCACGCGGCACAGCAATGGCACACCGCGACAGGGGTTGCGCCATCCTCGAAAACCATGGATCTTTGGGTTATGAGTCGCTCCCGAGAAAAAATCAGAGCGCAGGGCAACAATTGCGATTTTCTTGCCGTTCATTTGGAGAGCCGCAAGCAATCGTGTTCTGGTCGCCGCGGCAGATTGGTAACGATAAAGTTCGCTTTATGAACGTAAAACAAAACAGGTCCGTGGATTGTCGGCAATATGGAATTTTGACGAATCTTCGCTTGGAAACCTGAAACTGCCAGTCATCCGCTAGGAACTCTTGAATCTCGCGGCCAGCGATTGCGGATATACAGCCGGTTCCTCAGACACTGATTCGAGGTGCAATGTGCCTTTCTGCTTCGAGGGAACCGCCACTTCCCAATCCGCAGGCGATCAGAAGAGGTAAGGCACCAGGGCTGCGGTCTGATGGGCATAGGTGGCATAGTCTCCCCAAACTGGGAGCGCATCCATTGCTCCTCCATGCGAAGCTTGATCCAGAGCACGAGGAAGATGAGGACGAAAACGTATCGGGCGGCCTCATTGTTAAGAAGCAACCACCCGTCGCAGCCAAGAAAAAGACGGGGATGAGAAACGCAGGAGTGCATTCAATGCTCTAAATTCCATTTCCCCATTGATGTTTACCGACGTGCACACGCCGCCGACACGACGCTGTCCCGCTGGTGACTTCTGCTATGCTTCTTCGGACACATTCCCTTGACTGAACGAATCCGGCCGATGCTCACCGTTGTCTCTTGCCATTGCCAAGTGCGCTGGCCGCTATCGTTGGCTAGGGACCGGGCCTCTCCATAGCTAGCCAACCGGTGGAGCACGGTTGAGACCGAAGCCTGAGGAACTTCCTGGCGGGCTAGCCAGGCCGGGTTCCTTCGCGCGATTTCCTGGGCCACCTCTTGCGTCAGCAGAGGCCTGTTAGACTCCATCAATATCGTGCGCCACGTAGTGGTGAATCCCGGCTGTCGGGCGTCCGAACGGTGATCAATGAGTTCCAGCAGTTCATTGCTAATCACGTCATCACCGAACAGATTTGCCAAACCCAAAATTGTCTGCTTGATGGTGCCAATTCTTTTAATGATCGCTGCGCGCTGCTTTAAAAGCGACACGAGTTCTTGGTGTGCTCGCCCAATCACCTGTTCAACATGTTCCGCGCCCGAGGTTTGTGTCGATATAGGTTTTTGCACCACGCCTTTTCGGCCTCGTGACAAAATCAAATACCACAATTAAGGAGGCTCTTTCGAGCCTCCCTATGACTGCTGTTTTTTGCGCGACAGAACTAGAACGTAAATTTAGCAATGATCGCCATCGTACGCGCGTTGCTGGCGAACACCGACTTTGGATTGTTGAAGTTTGCATTCCCAGGCGTCAGATAGTTCAGGTAACCACCGGTAATGGTATTGAAACCAGCCACGTCGTTTATGCCAAGTCCCGTGCCGGGGTTGCTGCCCGGAATGTACTGAGCATGGTTGAGGATATTGCCGAACTGCGCACCCAGACGAAACTTGAACCTTTCGGTAATGTTTATGTCCTTATAGGTGCCAAGGTCCAAATCGTTGGTTGGCCTGGTGGCCAGAGTATTGCGGCCGCTGGTGGCCAGCGCACCCGCTCCGGCTACGATGTACTGGGCGCTGGGGTTGTTCGCCAGGTAAGCTACAACATTGCCAGCCGTGTTCGTCAAAGCGGTGACGTCGCTTCCCGTACCCGGAACTCCACTCGGGTTGAAGACAGCCCGATCACCGGCGCTATCGTGGTTCAAGTTCGCATCCGAGGCGGATTGCACGTCGGCCCATTGCGGAGACTCGTAGGTGTAAATCGGGCTAAACGCCCAGTTCCCTACGATGTTCTTCATGAACCAATTACCACCCTTGAAGAACGGCAGATCGTAAACAGCCGCCAAGGTAAAGCGGTGCGTGCGGGAAAGAGGAGAGACGGATCTGTCGGCGCCGATGTCCTGGAAGTCTTGCGGACGGCGCGGAGTGAGACTGGTAGTGAAGAAATCCGCCGTACTGTTGTCAATCGTGCGGCTGTAGGTATAGGCCGCCTGGAACGTCAAGCCATTGCTGAAACGTCGCTGGAGCGAACTCTCCAAACCATGGTAGTTGGAACTGCCGAGAGGCAAATCGGCTACGATGTTGCTGGCAAAACCGGCATTGGCATACTGAGGAAGGAAGCTACTCCTGGATTGTAAGCCGCTTGAGCAGCCACCGCTGCCGTCCGGAAAACATAACGCCAGCGGTAGAGCATCGAGTGTGGCCTGCGACGGTGCTTGCAAATACGTCGGCAGAAAGCCAGTGGTTGCGGTCTCGGGCGTGTTGCTTACCAGCGACTGTCTATTAATTCTGGACTGAACATCCAAGTGCACGCCGCGTGTGCCAACATAGCGGACCTCAGCGGTGTAACTCTTGCCAAACGAATGCTGGATGCCGAAGTTCCAATTGATCGAATACGGCCATTTGGTTTGTGGTGGGATCCAGGCAGACGTAGCCGCAATCGCATCAGCCTTAGAGAGGATCGTTATGCCAGTACCACCACCGCGTGGCAAGCCACCCGTCGCGAGGAAGGGTCTTTTGCCGTTATTGAGATCGACGTCAGCAGTGGAGCCGACCTGGGGGGGAACACCGAGAATGCCGATGTTGTCATAAAGCACGTCATACGCCATGCCAAAGCCGGCACGGATTGAGGTATTGCCGCTGGTCCCTGGCGAGTACGCCACTCCGACGCGAGGCGCCCAGTTGTTCTTCGGTGTGGTAGGCGCATTGAATACCAGGGGCTCATTAACTCCCGCGACAGTGATTTGAGGCTGATTGGAGATGCTATTAAGAGACTGGCGATTCTCGCCCGTAGAATTAGTGGTGTACTCGTAGCGCACGCCAAGATTCAGCGTTAGGTGCTGGTTGAAGCGCCAGGTGTCATTGGCGTACCAGTAAACCGCTTTCTGGTTGCCATAGTACGTTGTGGAGCCATTGCTGCGCTCACCAATGATGTCGGGCGTGAAATCTTCGAGAAACATTTGCGCGCTGTTGTACTCGTAGTCGCCGCGCTGGCGCTGAGTAAAGCTCTGCGGAGAAATATACTGGCGGTATTCGCCGCCGAACTTGAAGCTGTGAGCACCCCTAGTCCAAGTGACGTTGTCAACCACACCGTAGAAATTTTGAATGGTAAATTGCGGTGCCTGGGAGTCTGGCCCGATATTGACGCCGCCCAGATTGTTTAGAAGAATGTTAGGAAAGGCATCCAGACTGGGATACGGGAAGTTCCCGGCAGGAACCGTATTCGCAAAACGATTGAACCCTACCCGGATTTCGTTCAGTACCGCGGGCGAGAAGGTGTGATACTCACCAAGGGTGAACAAGTGAAACCTAGAAGGCTCAACCAGATAAAAAGCTGGCAGGCTGGCATTGGTATCGACCTGGCCCAGCCGGTTGTAAACGTAGCGCCCACGAATCTGGTCTTTCTCGGATAGATTTAAGTCGACGCTTTGAACAAAATTCGTATAGTTTTGGAATGCGCCTGCCGCGAGAGTAATGGTCCCGACCTCAGCCTTGCCAGCAGGGCAACTTCCGTTCGCCGGGGCAATAAATGATCCTACCTGCCCAGGTTCGTTGCCGTTAACTGGGCTCTTATCGTACTGAATACACCCGTTCCCCGTTGGGGCGACCGCCAGATACTGCTTAAAAATTGAAAAGTTAGTTGCATTAATCGTGGGATCTGCGGAGATAGCGGCCAAACCTGCAGCCGTGGGCGTGACTACCGGAAGCCCGCTGCTACCGGTAAGCCCGATCTCCTGACGCTCGTAATTAGTAAAGAAAAACAGCTTGTTCTTGATGATCGGGCCACCAATGGTGCCCCCGTAGCGATTATTGTCAAGACGCGGGTTCTCCTTGAGACCTTGGAGTATCCAAAAGTTGTCCACTGCGTTCAGGTTACGATTTCTGAAATATTCATAAAGCGAACCATGGAAGCTATTGGTTCCGCTCTTGATATTGGTGTTGAACTGTCCCCCTGAAGAGTGCCCGAATTCAGCGTTGAACTGATTCGACAGAAGGGTAAAGTTTTCCACCGCTTCATTCGGAACGGTGCTCAGAGCTCCGGTGACAGTCTTGTTGTTATTATCCACGCCTTCAACTGTGAAGTTGTTGTCGCGAGGACGCTGACCACCCACCGACGGACCAAAACCCAAGTTCAACGCGCTAGAATTCGTAACCCCCGGGCTCAAAAGCGAGAGGTTCAGGACTCCGGCGCCCGCCCCACCCGCGGAAGTAATGCCCAAATCCTGGGACATGCGCGAGTCGTAGCTGGATTGCAATTGGGCGGTGGTCGTGTCGACCAGCGGAGCCTCTCCCGAGACTTCCACGGTCTCAGTCGTGGCTCCCGGCGAGAGGCTCACGTTGACTGTGCCAGTGCGATTCAACACTACTTCAGCCACTTCAGTAGTGGTTCGAAAGCCGGTGGCTTTTACGGTGAACTTGTAGTTGCCAATCGGGAGGTTGTCAAACCGATATTCGCCGGTGTTATTTGTCTTATTGGTGATAGCTAATCCCGTGGCCACATTCGTGGCAGTAACCTCCGCATTAGCAACCGCCGCGCCGGAAGAATCTACGACCGTACCCACCATGTTGCCGCTGACGGCTTGGCCAAAGGATAGATTGACACCAAGAGTTACTAGGCTTAACAATGCAATTGCTAACACAAGTGTTCTAACGGTGAAGACGGCTCGATTCATTGGTTTTCTCCTGAACTCCATGGATGGACAAAAGTCACTTCTAACTTTCCAAGAACCTAAGAGCTCTGATACGGGCCCAGATCCACGACTCTAGAGTGTTTGCAAGAGGCTAACCAAAGCGCACTCGTCGCTTTTTCATTCAGTTACATCAATCATTAAACCCTCAGTTATGAAATGTCGGATGCCAACTGGAGAGTCTGGACACCGCTATCCGCCGCCTCAAATACTTGTCTGCTAAGATTGGCCCGGCAACTTGCCGGAGTACACCAAACGGGAGAGCAATTCCGAAAATCCAGATTTCTGGAGATTCTTGGAAGGCGTATGTTGGCGAAGGAGTCGTTCCGAATTCAAAACGCGTGCGAAGAAAAGATTATTTGATTCGTCGAGTGCAGATTTTGCTACGCGAGCAAGGGCGAGTGCTCACAAGTGCGCGGTCTCGTGTGAGTGTCGGTCGTGCGGACGCAGATAACTTCTATTCGGCTACAAAACCGTCTGTACCGATCCACGACTGCGCGAGGAGTTGCAGATTCTTCTTGTAAGTGCGGGTGACTTTGTACTTCCTTCCTCCCTTCACGTGGAGCACATACTCGCGTGCGGGCAGCGGCTGAATTTCTTCAACCAAGGCTGCGTTTACGAGTGTAGATCGATGAATCCGCACAAATCCGTGTGGGCTGAGTTTCTGCTCCATCGTCGAGATGGACTCTCTGAGCGGATGCGAGCTTGATGTGTCGTGCAACAAAACATAGTTTCCCTTGGCTTCGACGGCGATAACGTCCGCCGCATCGATGAGGAGAATCCTCCCCTTGGCTTTGATCGCAATCCGCGCAGACTTCCCTATCGCGGGGGCCTGTGTCTGCGGTGAAGCTTTGCTGAGGCTTGTTGATTGCCTAGCCGCCGGTTGCCGGAACTTGCCGGTGAGAGGCTCACGGATGCACTCGTCCGAGGGTCCGACCGCCTCATCAATCTCCTTTTTCCCAAAAATCGCAATCGCATGCTCACGGTTTGCCCTGGCGGGAACGAGAGGCAGCTTTGGCAGCGGCAGTTCTTCGCACGCGGCCTCTACGACTTCACGAATATGTGGATCGCCGTTATCCAAAAGACCTCCATTACCGGCTTCGTTTCTGCGCCTGCGCCCGAAGTCTATCGTGACCTGCACGGCCGTCAATCGGCGTCTACTTCCAACTCATCCTGCTCCCTCGACATCCTCAGGCTCTCGCCGCCGCGGTTACTGGCTGACTTCAGCTTCGACTATCAGGACTTGCTGTTCAACCGCCAAAGAAGAAACCATAGCCAGCAAGACAGACGCCCACGCTTGAAAACATGGGCCCATTCTCTCGGATTGCGGTGTCCTACATTACTGGCGCGGCCGTTCCGTCCGACCACTCGGATACCGGAACCATGAACTCGGTCACTGGCTCCGGAGCACCATTAAAGTGTGGATTCGTAAGAACCGGGGACCCAGCCATGTCTGCCCCCCAAGTCATATTGTCTGTCACGGGAACATAAAACATAAGATGGGGAACCCAGTGCCCGGCGCGGTCGTTCAGTCGCCCTTGCTTCGACATCATATAGGTCATCGCCCCCGGCTCGAGGGCCGGCAGCTCCTTGTTCTGAAATGCCTTTTTGATACCGTCCATGATCTGATCTTTGGACAGCCCCGCCAATGCCAAGTCTGTCCTCTTCAAAGTGATTGGCAGAACAGATCGTGCGGCCTGCGGATTAAAGCAGCTCGGACCCCGATTCTTAGCGTTCCAAAACTCGGGACTGTCGAACGCGCCCATCCATGCGCGTTCTACGATGCAGACAAAGCCGTTCTTGCCTTCCACCGCAGTTTCATAACCATGCCTTCCGAGAACAATAACTGTGGCGTCGCTGGAAATGGAGGGCGGAGCCGCTGACCGTGCCAGAGCAATCTCAGCATCTCGGTCCGCCATAAGGTACTGATCCAGCGGAGCCATGCTGGGATACGGTGTTTTGGCGTCTGCTGCGCTTCCTCGCCGCGCCGCGCACAGTACGGCAACCAACGCGAAAGTTCCTAATGTGATTGTCCTGACCATCTTTCGGTTCATTGATTTTCTCCTTCGATACGGATTCCAATACACCTTCGAGACCTACGATGATTGAACCGCTTTGAATTGGTTTCCTGATTTCCCCTCCCTGCTGGCTGGAGTGAAAACCGCTGTCGCGTTCTTTCTCATTGAGACATTCCTACATAACCGGTGCAGCCGTTCCATCCGACCATTTGCCAACCGGAATCACGAACTCGGTGATGGGCTCCGGACTGCCCTGAAACTGCGGATTCAGCGTGACCGGCGAGTCGGGCAGATCCGCACCCCAGGAGGATTTGTCTGTCAGTGGAAAGTAGAACATTAGATGAGGTACGTAGTGCCCAAGGGCGTCATTAAGGTAGCTTGCCCGCGACATCATGTAACACATCGCGCCCGGCTCCGGTGTCGGTACCTCTTTATTGTCGAATCCGGCCTTGATGCTGTCGATCATCTGAGCTTTCGACAACCCAGCTAATACCATCTTCGTCCGCTTGATCGTGAGAGGCAGAATGGATCGCGCGGCTCCCGGATTGAAGCAGAGCGGCACACGCACCCTGGGGTTCCAGAACTCTGCGGAGTTGAATGGGGACATCCATGATCGTTCCACCATACAAACAAAACCGTTTTTTCCTTCGACGGCGGTCTCATAACCCCGCCACCCGAGGACCAGAATCTTTGCGTCGGCGGATATAGCTTCCGGGGCAGCGCTTCGTGCCATGGCGATCTCGGCGTTACGATCCGGCATCAGGTATTGCTCAATCGAAGCCATGCTCGGATACGCTGTCGAGCGATCCTCATTCCGATTGCGGCTGATAAGCGTTAACTTCAGTCCCACAGCCACGCAGACGATAGCCAAGGCCCCGGCCCAGACCCAGCGGCTCGTCATCACTCTGTTTTGAAATCTCGACGAAGTGACCTTTGCCGCTTGTCGCTTCTGGAGGCGCTCCCCAAGCGCCCCGTTGAGCTCCGAGGAGATGCCTACTTCTGGTGACTCAACTTCCCAAGCCAATAGTTCTTGCGAAACACCCCGGAAATCGGCAGCAAGGGTCTGGCACTCCGGGCACAGTTCCAGGTGCGACAAGGCCTCGGTGGCTTGGTCCGCGGACAGTTCGCCGTCGAGATAAGCCATGAGTTCTTCCTGTTCGATCGGATGTCTGTTCGTGCTCATTGCATGCCTCGTCTTCGTGGGTGCGGCTGCCAGGCGCTCGCTCTCAGGCCAGGATTGGTTTTTGCCTCCGACTCTAGGTAACTCTTCAATGCGAGACGCGATCGAAAAAGCCTGGACCGGACCGTATTTACGGGAATTCGCAACAGCTCCGCAATGTCGGAGTAACTCAGTTGTTCGTATTCGCGCAGCATCAAGATTTCGCGGTCCGGCGAATCCAGCTTTTCCATGGCTTGCCGGACCCAGAGCACGTACTCGGGAGTTCCGTCAGTCTTAGGCTCCGGAGCGGACTGTCCTAATGTGCTACTCGTCGATAACTTCCGCCGTTCCGCAGCCAGCAGATTCAACGCAATGCCATACAGATACGTTCGAACCAAGGCTCGTGGCTCATAACGGGAGGCTGCGCGGATCACCGCAAGGAAAGTTTCCTGGACGAGATCCTCCGCCCGCTCGGGGTTATTCAGCCGGCGCCCGAAGAAGCCGTACAGTGGCTTGCGATAGCGGGCAAACAGTTCCTCGAAGGCTGCGCGTGATCCACCCTGGAATTCCAGCATCAAGGCTTCGTCGCTAGTCATAGTCGGTGCGCCGGCTCAATCCGCGCAATTCTTCTGCGGCGTTTTTCACACCCTTCATGCTTCTTTAATGTCACAAGAATAGCCAAAAGTTCCCGCTCCGTTTCATTTTTCCTGCGTTTTGTGAATCTCATCAATATGAATCTCCACCAGTCGGGACTGGGGCAAGGAAACTCAAACGCCGCTTGCTTGCCCGAGACCCCTACGAACAGCAGTATGCCGAAGATTTCCTCCCAACGGAGTGTGGTTTGTGTTACTCGTACTCAACCGCATTCGGCTTCAGCTGTGGCGGGGAAGAGTGTCAGCTTGAAGGTAACGCCAGCTTCAGTGAGTTCGCGCTTAACTGGCCTTGAGTCCAGCTCTCATGGCATAGGATAAGGTTGGGATATCAAACCCCGAAAGAGTTTGCCGCTGCGCAGGCCGCGAGCTTCTACACGGGCTGAGCGAGAGGCAATGGACTCAAAAACGCCGTCTCTTGTGATATTACGACCTCCTACCGTCGGTCGTTGCAACAATCAGCTCGGAGAAACGAGAAGGACTTTCACAGAAGGAGCCGAACGCACGATTGTCCCTTATACGGTCACTGATACGTCCTCTCTGACTTCAGAACCCGAGCAAGTCAAGCCATGACCGACCGTCGCAGTCCCGGCTGTGGTACAGCATTCCTTCCATGCAATGGTGCAACCCGGTGCCCAATTGGATTTCATCGTAAACAAGACTTAGCGGACTATTTTCGAGTAGACCGTTCGAGACGTGCTGCTTTCTCTATTCGCCAACGAAATTCCAGCTCCAGTCGAAGCAATGAGCTTGAGATTGGGAAGT
>Ga0207116_10126_pt1 | contig 16672 bp, 25 predicted proteins | sample Alteio_BWMinHeat_44_FD_153550 | JGI IMG/M metagenome (GOLD analysis project Ga0207116, IMG submission 153550) | Enriched cells from forest soil in Barre Woods Harvard Forest LTER site, Petersham, Massachusetts, United States -... | ecosystem: Environmental > Terrestrial > Soil > Temperate forest >... | reverse complement strand
GAATCGTCAGTGGTAGCCGCGCGTATCAGCGAGGTGTCGTGGCTGGTGATAATGACGAACGCACTTACCGCAGGGTGCCCAGAGGGATCTCCGACTCTTCCTTGCAGCTCGGCTGTATTTTGTCCCCAGACGACAGCAGAAAAGAACAACAAGCATGCAAGGGCGATCGGTCTGCTTACCGAGCGATTCATCGATGTTGACTCCTGGCTACATATTCCGAAGTCAACGGTAGGAGAACCGAAGTGTCTAGGGCAAGTAACCGAGGTAATGCGGTATCGTGAACTTGAAAGTAATGAAGAAATTCACGAAATAGTTCGACTCTTGAGGTTACGTTGGTGCATCCATTACGCACCTCATCAGCCTGCACGAAGCTCAACGGGAGTATTTTGCTAGAGAGCGCCGGTATGTTTTGACGGCCTGACCCAAAGACTGGACGCAGTTTCTTCCAACATGACGCAAGCTACATCAACAATGCCTAGGAAACACCCCTTCACTCTAGCTGGATTCAAGGTTGGCACAAAGTTGCTGGTCGACTTTGCGGACTCGTTCGAAAGGTTCAATGCAAACATTCTCACTGTGCATTTGCGATCTGGTCAGAGCGCCGACTATGGTGAGATCAACGCATGTGTGTTGCCCCTGAGCGAAACCGCTGTAGCTGGGCTGAAGAAGTCACCCTGGTTTGTGCCCCGCCGGACTGTAGTCTATGGAATCGGAGGCGCAAAAGAAGCCACACGGTTCGTAGCATTGGGGATTAACGCCTTACTGGCCACCAGCAGCGATGCCAGTATTCGCATGGCTGTTGAGGCAACTCAGTCGCTACTGTCGCGTGGCGTGGGAGAGTGTGGCCGCGTACCGGTCGCAACCTTTGTAAGAATTGATGTGCAGGGGAGGACACTGACTGGTATTACAAAGAACGTGGGTTACGGAGGGATGGCTGTACGCCTCTTCCGGAATGCAGCGCTCCCTCAGGAGATTGTCGTGAATTTTGCTCTGCCGTATTCCGGCTCGTTTTCACTTAAAGCATCTCCCCGTTGGTATTCGGGCAGCCTAGTGGGGTTACGATTTCAGCCATCCGCGGACGAAAACGTACTTAGGCGGTGGGTTCACGACTATTCATTACTCGGCTGTACTGACGGACAACCAGTTCGCGCAAGGCATGCATTTGCGTGATCATTCCGCAGTTGTTTTCAGCAGTGACTCCTCGTTTCAACCGATAGTAATTGGTCTCCCCGTGACCTTCGTCACTTTCTGCTGCCACCTCGCTGCGCTACGATTTTAATGCGGATTGTTCGCAGAGCGAAATGTATAGCATCCCCGAACTATTATGTTTGATGGCGCACTCTCATCGGAAGAAAAACGACAGTCTGCCAGTCTGTCCGGTTATAGCCACCCACCGACCGACGCTGGACGTTCTGTTGTGTGCGAGCAAGACAGCTTCACTGAGTCAACGTCGTTTCCGTTCAACACTGCTGCAAGTGAACAACCGCCTGAGGTCCTAGGCGCAGATTCGACCGCAATTCTTGTTCCCCAAAGCCACCTTACGATCTTTGGAGCTGCGTCAGAAACTCTCAAAAGGAGATGGTTTTGGTATTCAATAGCCGCATCACTGTGCTGGACCGCATGGGCATTTACCGCCCGGCTCGGTTCGGAAGAAATTCCTCCGACAACCATGCAGTTCATTTCTGCATTCGGATTTCTGCTAGTCGGGCTGGTGATGATGGCAGTGCAGAAGCCCCAGCTTAAGAAGAGCCTGCGCGGTAACTGTTACGCTCTGCTCAGTGGCGTACTCTTGGGGCTGGGTGGCATCGCGTTATACGGCGCGTACCGCGCTGGGGACAATGCTTCCGTCGTCACGGCAACTACGTCGCTCTACCCGGTTGCCACCGTACTTCTCGCAGTCACGTTCTTGAAGGAAAAACTCAATAAACTGCAGCTACTTGGAGTGTGTTTTGCCGTGGCTGCCATTCTGCTTCTCTCTTCATGAGTGGTCTCACGATTCCGACGTGGCTATGGCTATCGGCACTGGTCCTAGTGTCATGGGGTACTCTTGGGCTGCTTCAAAAATTGGCCATGAACCACATTTCCGCTTCCGCCGCTCTAGTTTGGGCGGCTGCTGGATTCATGCTTTTGCAGCCATTGCTGTTTCCAGGTACCTCCATTTTCGAGTATTCGACGACCAGTCTGGGCTGGGCTCTGCTTAATGGAGTATTCAATGGCCTGGGTTTTTTAAGTTTACTGGCCGCGATGCGCCACGGCGGCAAAGCCTCGATCGTCGAACCGCTTACTGCGTTGTATCCTGTCTTTGTCGTCTTGCTTGCTCCTGTCCTACTCCACGAGAGCATAAGACCGCTTCACGGATTTGGAATAGCATGTGCAGTAATCGGTGGTATGCTCCTTTCCGCGGAAACGGCTCCAGTAGAATAAGAGGCCAGCTATCGCCTGGCAAGGTTTGTCTGTGAATGAGTTTTCGCACCTGCCAAATTGCATCTCTAATCTGTGTCCGAAATCGGAGGCCGCAGAGATGAGCACACCCAGTCGCCAGCGTCGATATCGACTTGATGGGCGAGTCACAATCACAGTTTTTCGTTCGACTGGGAAATTTGAGTTTTGGGGACGTATGTCGGATGTCAGTGAGGGAGGAATGGGAGCCGTGGTTTCCGGGGAACTCGAACAGGGTGAATTTGTCCTCCTGCAATTCTCTCTGGCATCGCTCGCTCTGGAATTACGAGCTCGCGTCTGCCACCGGCGCGGATACTATTGCGGCTTTGAGTTCTTGGTCATGAGTGATCTACAGCGCGAACACATCAAGCTGGCCTGTGAAGGGATCTCATCGAAAGATGGTCAGGATGAGCATGGAAAGTGTTAGGCGGGCGGGGAGCTGCGCGGCTCCTGGCCCACGTGGGTGTGGACCTGCGGTCCTGATTTGACGGATCTGTCTGCGCCCCACCCGGTCTCGGTTTCGTTATTGGATTGACTCCCGGAATCGCAATTGTGCCTCCAGAGAATCCAGCCACGCCTTGAAACCTGAACGACAGCCGGGCTCGATACGGAGAAAGCGTAAACCCATAGCGTAAGCGTCGGTCCAGACCACCGCCGCCTTCGCTTGGAAGGTTTGTGGCTGCGCACTGGGAAGTTCGAATTGCACTGTTACCACTCCCTCGGGTGCGGTGGACCCAAAATGAGTGAGGGCAAGTCCGCCTTCGCTCACATTCTTGATCTTCCCCGCGAAAGACCAACCTGTATTGCAAAAGAGTTGGAGGGGTACGTTGGCCTTGTGCCGGAAGTATCTCCGATGCTCGCGTTCCATCCTACCAACGGCTATGTCGAGAAAGCCACGAAGATGGCTCTGCGGGACCGGTTTGGTCAGCACGAAATTTGCCATCGCTTTGATCGCTATAGTGGTTGTGGTGTTCACGACTACAAATATGACTGATAGCTGGTTAGAGCGACTGCTTCGTATCTTCGTGAGGACATCCCTGGCTCCAGAGACATAATCGCAGTCAATAACAAAGCCATCGAGGTGACGGCGAGATGAGAGTTCGATGGCGCTTGCAGCATCTGTGCGCAGTTCAAGATCGACGTTCGCGGCGCTGAAACCGGTCTGCATGACCTTCAACAGCATTGCGTCGCTGGTTAACAGTAGGCAGCTCAGCCCCATCTTCTCAATGTACGCAAATGACCAGGATTCACAAAGTGACCGAGGTGCACTTGGTCTCGCGTTTTGATCTTCCCCAGATCTCGAACTGATTCCGACTCACGAATTTCCCTGAGCGGCCATTTCCCGTTCCGGCACCTCGTCCAGACTGTCATGAAATTGTAATGGTTGCACGAATCAGAACGATTAATTTCCAAGCAGAGCGCGATAGATTTGTAACCCGTTGAAAAGAGGAGTAGAGTACAAACTCTTTCAAACGGTTCAGATAACCGGAAACTATCCGCCGATATGTCTTCCATGGGCGCGGCCGTGAAACTCTTAATCTATAGATGTTCGAATTGAATGCTGGTTCCAGATGTCCATGGATCATGGCGTTTGTTGGATATGCAGTTTGGGGCGGAGTACGCGAAGCTGCAGTACGCCGGCTGCAAACCAACCTTAATCCATTTCACCATGTTTCGCGGCCGGCTCCCGGTCGCACTCGTGCTTCTGCTGCTCAATCTGGTAGCGCTCGCCGATACGCCACGCCTTCGCCTCCTCCTTAGATCCACGCCATCTGCGAAGAAATAGTCACGCGGATCTCTCCGGGGGCGTGTCGGTGAGAGGCCGGAAGGAAGGCAAACCCTAAAAGGGGTTAATGTTGGTGGAATCTCGCCTCGCCAAGGCCGGGAAAGCGGGGGCACCCGGCTGCAGGCGCCACTCGGCGTTCACCAGTTCAACACCACACTCTGCCCCGCTGTGACCGTAGTCGGCTGTATGTTGTTGCCGAGCCTGACCGAGTACTTTCCCGCAGGCAAGGAGACCGGCTGGTTGACTTGTTTAGACGCAAGCTGCGTGCCAGAAACGTCGAGCACGGCGTAGTAATCCGAGCCGGCGGCTTTCACCGTCAGGGATCCTGACTGATACTCGCCGCTGTGGCCAGCATCCACCTGAACCGTCATGGCGATGTTGTTGAGCTTGGCGCGGTAGGCCCCGGGCACGAGCGAAAGCGCGTGCCCCAGGTGCGCGGAAGCCAACTGAGTACCCGCGGAATCAACGATGGCGTAGTACTCGTCGGTGGAACCCTGGAGCACCACAGCGCCGGTCTTGACCTCGGTAGTGACACCAGAAACCATGGTCGCCGGCGTGGTCGTGTTGTTCACCTTGACATTGTACGTGCCGGGAACGAAGGCGAGCGGCTTCTCCAGGTGTGCGGAGGCGAGTTGTACCCCCGCATTGTTCATGACGGCGTAGTATTCGTCGGTCGAGCCGTGGACCGCGAGGGTGCCGGCGGGCACATTCGTGGATTCGCCGGCGCGGACATCTGCCTGGGCGTCGCTGTCGTTGATGCGGACGGTGTAACTCCCGGCAAACAGGCCGAGAGCGCGCCCCACGTGGCTCGATGCCAGCTGCCGGGTCGCGGCGTCCAGAACTGCATAGTATTCGTCAGTGCCGACCTCTACATTCAACGTTCCAGGCTTCAGTTCGAGCATCGCGCCCGCCTGCAGGTTCGCAGCAACGTCGCTGTTATTCAGGCGAACCGTATAACTTCCAGGGAACAGCGACAGAGCGGAGGCCACGTGCGCCGAAGCCACTTGCCGGGCTGCCTGGTCGAGCACCGCATAATACTCATCGGTCTTGCCGTTGACCAAGACCGCGCCCGTTGCGCACTTGGTCAGCATCTTCGATCGGGCCGAGGTTGCATGCGTAGAGTTGTTTAGCACCGCCTGATAGTCTCCGGCCGGTACGGGTGTGATCGCATTCACGTGCCCGCTTGCGATCTGTTTGCCGGTGGCGTCGCGCACCGCAAAGTAGGCGTCGGTGGAGGCCAGCACCTGGATGCCCCCCTGGCCCGAAGGAACCTGTGCGCCCGCGGGCAGCGGTTCATAGCTGCAAACTCCGTCTGGAGGCAAGGCTTTGTGGCAGGCCACCACGAGAAGAGTGACCAGGCCGGCCGTCCCGATGGTCAAGTAAGTACGTGCGCATCTCGTCCCCGTCAACATAGACTGTCGCCTCCTTTTCCATCCTTGGGGCTACAGTTTTTCTTCCTCGAGTGCCTTCGTAGTCTTTGGGTCTTTGGTCGGTGATGCCTTCGCGTTCCAACCGCTGCTTCAGAGAAGCGTCGCACGAAAGGTTCGCAGCGGCAGAACCGTGATGGCAACCTCGCGATCGAGCCATGTGTCGCGCGAGCGGTACACCTCGCCCATGCCGCCTGCACCCAGGGCGACTGAATCTCGTACGGACCGAGTTTGGTGACAGTCGCCAGCCCCATTTGCGCGCATTATAGCCCCAAACCAGTCACTACCAGCGCGGTTAGTCGTATTGGAAAGGCGCGCTGGAGTCGGTGTGCGGCAGTCCGACCAATCTGGACGGATTGTTTGAATGCTAAGTCCAGTGAGGAGCCCGTGGTGTACAAAAGGCTGAACTCAACGGGAACGTTGATTCAGAGAACAACCACGGAGGCTCCTCAAGGACATTATGTATTACATCGGGCTGGATGTTCACAAGAAGACGATCAGCTACTGCGTCAAGGATGTGAGCGGTCAGGTGCACCGGGAAGGCCAGATCGGAGCAACGCGACGCGAACTCGACGGCTGGATGAAGACTCTTCCGCCACCCTGGATGGTGGCCATGGAAGCGACGATTTTCACGGGCTGGATCTACGATCATCTGCTGCCGCATGCGCAGCGGGTCAAGGTGGCGCATCCGCTGATGCTGCGTGCTGTTGCAGCGGCGAAAAAGAAGAACGATCGGATTGATGCCGGCAAGATCGCAGACTGCCTGCGCTGCGACTTCCTGCCGGAGTGCCACATGGCATCGACCGCGATTCGGGACCGACGGCGAACCCTGCGCTACCGCCACCTGCTGGTGCGCCAGATGGTGCAGATGAAGAATCGGATCTCGGGTCTTCTCATTTTTTGCGCGGCTTCAGCTTTGATGCTCTACTGCGGTCGGCTGAACTCCGGCAGGCTACTACAGCTTCGCGTACTCCGCCTTGCCTTCCTTCAGGATGGGGATGTCGGGGTCGGCGTCCTTCCAGAGGGCGGACTGTTGCCAGCAGGGGGGATTCTTTACTGTTGTACGTTGCCTAGTTTCGTTTCTGCAAGAAACCTGTTCTGGCACTCCTTGGCTGCGGCCAACAATTGCTTGAACTCCGGCGTCCCACGCAGTTTCTCCAGCAGTGGGTCTCTCTGCAAGGCGGAGTAGGCACAATAGTTCTGTTCAATGGCGCTCTTGAGAAGTCTCAAAGCGCGTTCCTTCTGGCCGCAGAAACTCAAGATTGCTCCGTTGGTGTACTTTGGCTCGGGGTCCGTCACTAAGGCCACGTCTCGTTCCACCTCACGGATCGTTGTCTCGAAGTCGGACGGAGGCCGGAGTCCGAGACAAGATTCCAAGATATTTCGTCGGTAGCCGGGAGCCGGTTGCTTCACCCTCACACTCTCGCGAGCTTCATTCACTTTGCCGTCACGCAGCAGGATGTTAGGACCCATGAAAGCAGCCCACTCCGAGCCAGCGTCAAGCGCCAGGAAGTCCCTTGCTCGCTCCGTTTTGCCCATTTGGAAGAAAGTCTGGGTGCATGAACGCCAGGAGTAGTTCCCCGGGTCCAATCGCAGAGCAATATCGCACTCGTGGGCCGATTCATCCAGCAAACTAGCGTAGCGGAGAACGTATGCCACAGCGAAGTGGGCCTGAGGGCTTTCCGGGCGGCGTTCGACCAAAGCCTTCGCGTCCGTATAAGCCCTTTCCAGTTCGCCCCGGTCCACATGGTTAGTGATCAGTTGCGCCGCCGCCGTGATTAGGTCTGGATCAAGAGCCAAGGCTCGCTCCAACGCCGAGTCTGAGCGCTGAAACATTTCCTTCCCTCCGGTTGACGATTACGGTCTTCTCAGCGCCGATTTGGCGGCCGGTATTCGCCGCGTCAAAGGGGTGAAGAAGGTGGGCATTCGCCTCGGTAACATTTCATTGATCACTCCTTCTTTCCTGTGACTCCTTGTTTGCTGTGAAATCAGAGTGAGCTCATCGTTCTGTTGTCAGATCGTCGTGGTGCCGGACTCGACCGGACACTTTCTCCGGTCCGGTTGGAAGGCAGAACCTACTGAATTGCGGCAATTTTCAGCGATTCTCGCATTAATGTAGCCCGATTTCTCTGCACCCCAGACTGTGTGGCGGAGAGGGAGGGATTCGAAGTTCTATCCTTTGCCCTCAACACCTTGCAATCTAAATCATTCAGGGTCAGCATCCTAGCGTTGTTGCCGTTTTTGCCGTTATCCTTCTGGATGGATTCTGGGGCCTGAAACGGTACACACGAAGAGCCTGCGGTACACATGCTTCCGGGTTTGCTCCCATGCCTCGGGAGTCAAGATCGTGGGCGTACGGGGCGCGTTTTTGGGGGTGCGGCACGCGGGTCTGAGATTTAGCAGCCCGGCCCCAAAGTGGTGGGCATCGTACCACATGTATCATTCACCTACAGGGTTCAAGGTATACATCGGGTGGGTGATCTCTAGTATGTTACCGGACGCAGGTTCCGTCGTTTGGCGGGTGCTTTCTAGCGACTCCTCACGTTTCATCTGCGAAGTGCGATCCATGAATGAAAAGATCAACATCCTCATGGTGGACGACCAGCCGGGCAAACTGCTCACCTATGAAGCGATACTCAATGATCTAGGCGAGAACTTAGTTAAGGCTCACTCAGGAAGGGAGGCCCTTGACCATCTGCTGAAAACCGACATTGCCGTCGTTCTCATGGACGTGAGCATGCCGGAAATGGATGGTTTTGAACTCGCCAACATGATCCACGAACACCCGCGCTTCCGAAACACAGCCATCATCTTCATCTCCGCGGTGTGCATGACGGACTCGGATAAGCTCAAGGGATACCAGCATGGGGCTGTGGATTATATTTCCGTCCCTGTCATTCCCGAGTTACTCCGGGCAAGGGTCAAGGTGTTCGCAGAGTTGCATCGCAAGTCAAAGCAATTGGAAATGCTCAACAGTCGCATGCTCATGTTGCAGGACGAAGAGCGGAGACATATCGCTCGTGAGTTGCACGACAGCATTGGGCAATTGCTTGCTGCCATCAGTATGAACAGCGTGGTTGTGCAGACGGAATCTCATAAGCTAAGCCCACAGGCAGCCAAATGCGTTGCTGAGAATGCCGGGATGGTCGAGGAGATCAACAAGCAGATTCGTACCATCTCCCACTTGCTGCATCCCCCCCTACTGGATGAAACGGGTCTTGCGTCTGCTCTTCGTTGGTATGTCGAAGGGTTCTCCGAACGCAGCAAGATCAGGGTAAAACTCCATGAACCCACCCCGTTGTGCCATTGGATGCGGCATTGAACTGAGGTCTAATCGCTCTAACGCCTCCCCGAGAAATCGAGTCCCTAACTCGTCATAAATTATTTCATTTGTCTCTGACATAAGGGGTAGACCGTGCATTTCGTCACAATGGCACATCAGTTAGCGTGGATGGAACATCCAGTGATCTGGCTGTGTGCATCCTGCGCAATCCTTTGGCTCGTGTTGCGTGTGGTTCGATCTCCGTTGGTTCGGACTGGCGTTCTGCTAATGCTCTGCGGACTAGCGATGAATGCCTTAGTAACGGACACCAATGCAGGGTCGAGCTGTCGAAAGAGGTCCTTATGGCTGGAGTTGAAGTATGAACCCGCTGCGTATTTTGGTGGCTGACGATCATGAGATTGTTCGCCGCGGGTTGGTCTCGCTCCTCAAGTCTCATGCCGGATGGGATGTGTGCGGCGAAGCCCGGGACGGACGTGAGGCCGTTGATAAAGCCAAAGCATTGAGGCCGGACATAATCATCCTGGACATCGGCATGCCCAACCTAAACGGGCTGGAAGCAACCCGCCAAATGCTGCACCACAATCCACAGTCAAAGGTGCTCATCTTGACGATCACCGACGTAGATGAAGTCGTACGAACCGTGCTGGATGCAGGCGCGCGGGGATTTGTACTCAAGTCGGACGCGGCGCGAGACCTGGTAGTGGCAGTAGAGGCCTTGCAGTCCGACAAGACCTTCTTTACTTCCAGGGTAGCCGAGATGGTGCTCGGGGGATATCTGGGCCGAGACGAGCCCACGGCCGACGGGAAGTCATCTTTGCCAGCTTTGACACCTCGTGAACGTGAAGTCGTTCAACTTCTGGCCGAGGGCAAGTCAACGAAAGAAGTAGCCTGTGATCTCGACTTGAGTGTCAAAACCGCGGAAACCCATCGCAGCAACATCATGCGAAAGCTGAACCTGCACTCTGTAAGTGAGTTGGTTCTTTACGCAATCAAAAACAATATGATAAATGTTGTTATTCCTCCGCTTGGTCTCTCGACTCCCCCGAAGCCAACTAAGACCTGACGTTCTCCCACCCTGGCGGTAATGCCACACCCTGATTCATAGGGATGTTCAATACCAGCCTTAGCACAATCTCGATCCCCCCCGAATTGGACGACTTGCTCGCCCCCTTGTCGGAGCCGACCGGGCTTCCGCCCAGCCGACGGGGACTTTTGCCTCCGGGCTTTCGACGGTTTGGTCACCCGCATCGGCGCCGGATATAACTACAGAGACAACTGGGCAATTTCCTCTGGCGGGTCTTTCCCCGCTAGAACGCCAACTAGCATCGCTGTAACGGCTCACCGAACCGGACTGGCAGAACGAGCGTTCTCAGCTTTGCTAGACTGGGCTGGCCATGAGCGTGATCGACGAAGTTCTGGAAGCAAACGAAATCTACTCGCGCACGCACGAGTTGCGCCGCCTTACTCCGCGCCCGGCGCGCAAGCTTGCCATTCTGACTTGCATGGACACCCGGCTTTCCATCCGCACCTTAGGGTTGATGACCGGAGACGCGCACATCATTCGCAACGCGGGCGGCATTGTGACGGACGATAGCTTGCGCTCGCTGCTAATATCACACTACCTGCTGGACACCGAAGAAATCATGGTCATTAATCACACCGATTGCGGCCTGATGCATACTAGCGAGCAGGAGTTACGCACGAGAATCCAGAACCGTACCGGGACCGCAGCCATCGCTCCGGCATTCTTCTTTGCCTTCCAGAATATCGAGGAGAACGTCCGTTGCCAACTACAGAAACTGCATACCCATCCATGGATTCCCAAAGAAGTCTCGGTGCGAGGATTCGTCTATGATGTGAGCAGCGGCCGATTGCGCGAAGTTAAATAGGCTCCATCATTACCACAATCATACGCTTTTGAAGATGCCAAAGAGCGCAAGGCTCTAGTCCTGAGCGAGACCGTAAGATCCACCCTGACAGGTGATTAGCGCCGAGCCAGGTCTTTTCGATGCCCGCCCGGCGCACTCTCGTTTTCTCATTCCTTCCCCGTCTGTCGTACAGGTTCATGCTGGCCCCCTTCTTTGAACGTCAGAAAAAGCAAACCCCTTTTGTTCTTTAGCATCGAATTTTGCCAACGGGTTGAGCCATGTCCAGAAAGAAGGTTCTACTTGTGGACGACAACGCGATCATACGCAAGGCAGTGCGCCCGTTGTTTGACTCACACCCCAAGTTTGTAGTCTGTGGAGAGGCGGAACACGGGCGTGAGGCGGTAGAGAAAGCTCCCAGTCTGCGGCCCGACTTGATCGTCTTAGACCTGGTGATGCCTGTCATGAATGGTTTGGAAGCCGCTCCACTGCTGATAAAACTCCTGCCTCATGTCTGGCTCATACTGCTCACGTCCCACGACTGGCCCGGACTGTCTCAGGATGTACGTTCGGCTGGAATACACGCCGTGGTTCCAAAGAACAAGGCGGGGTCCCACCTGATCGCGCAGGCTGAAGCGCTCTTCGGTATGACCTAGACTCGCGAGTTTGTCCGACATCGGACATTTAGCTTTTGGTATTGACCTGCCATATTTCGATTGGCAATAATTAGGCAGCCAAAAGCCGCAAGGGGAGCGGCGAGAGGTCACTATGAGCAACTGGGAGAAGTTGTACAAAGACGCGATTCTCGAAACCGACTGGTCGAAAATGGAGGAGCGTATCCAGGCCGCGGACGCCGCGATTAGTGCACGACTACACGAATTTTCCATCAACCATGGCGGCACGCCAGAAGAGAATCAATTGATCCAGGATGCATTGAGCGGACTGAGCGTTCTGCGTCGTGAGGTCGTGGCGTGGAGATCGAAGCCAGCGGTCTGACTCTCTACGTACACGATTTTTTCCGCGACCGCTCGGGTTAATACGCGATAGCGACGGTCAGATCGAATACTTACGAAGTGATGGAACCTTCAGGGTCGGGAATCCTTGGAGTCAATCCAGTTTGTTCAGTTCTCCCCAGAGTTCGCGGAGGCGCTCATTTCTTTCGGTGTATCCGTCAAGTTCTTCTTGAGTTATTTTCCTGGCAAGTGATGGTGATGTGTCGCTCAGCAATGCTCGTTGCTGGTCCAGAAGCCCGACCATCTCCATGCTTATTTCGCTAATCCGTCTGTGGTTCATCTACTTCGAGCGTAGAGGGCTCCTTATGTTTTGTCTGCCCGCTATCGTACACGTTGGCATACAGTGTTCACTGTAGTTCGCCGTACACCTCCGCACCCCAAATAGAACCCCCCGCCAAGCGGAGCTCGGACGGGGGCACGCTTCATTGTGTGATAGTCGTAGCAGAATTCACAATATGAGTCCCCGCAGCACTCCAGTTGGCAATCGGAGCAAATCGCAGTTCCACAGTCAGCACATCTAGTGACAGCCGGCTTGCCGCAGCATCCCTACGTCCCGGCAGTTGATGTCTGCACTTTTTGTGATCGCCTATTTAACTTGTGATCGCCTATTTAACGTTCCCTTAACTGCTCTAAAGAGGGTTGCCGACGGGCAAGAGAGCCTGCGAGTCCCAATTCGCCGAACACAAATGTAAGACCCAGACTGGCAGCTAAGAAAAAGTGGAGCGCAACCAAGTAAGGTATTTCCGGTATCACGAATTTTCTCGTCTCTTGGATTATTTCCTTCTCACGCTGTTTCCGATTAAGAGCTAAAACCCTCAAAACACAGCAATGGCACGGTTCGTGCTACATGTCTCGTTGATTCAGAGCAGCCACATGCCGAGGGGGAAATGGGGCCATGCGAGACAACACAGAGAAGTGGATGGAACTCTGCGCGCAGGCAGCCAACGAACAAGATTCACGGAAACTGATGGCGCTGATTCAGCAGATCGCTGCGCTCCTCGACACCAAACAAGAGCGGCTGATTGAAAAAGATTCGCAGCGCTTCAGGTCGGAACGAACTGACTGAGCTTCCCGCAACGACTGCGCGATAGATTTGCTGCTCATCCGAACGTCTTGGCGAATCCCTTAGGATATTTTTTCACCACACTTAAGGTAACCACCCGATGGATTCTCGTCCCGCTTCGTAATTTTATAGTGGCTTCATCCCATTATTCCACAGTGGGGGTGGCGCTTACGAAGGGTGCTGCCCCCTTCCGAATTTACAATCGGAATCCTCTAGACAGCAATTGGTTCTTCGGAACATCCATCGGTGGGAATTTTAACTGCTCACTTGCGCCCATTTGTGCCAGCAATTTCAAATGAGAAGCCATTAGCTCTTCGCTGATGCAAAAATACAGACTCGATGCAACCCGGAAAAGATGATTGCATCGTAGGTTCCAAGGCAACCATCATGGCAAAGACGATCTTAATCGTTGATGACAACGCCCATATTCGTCGGGAACTCTGTAAGCTGTTCAAGCGCGAAGAGGACTTTGAGATCTGCGGAGAGGCAGCGCACGGGAAAGAGGCAATTGCGAAGGCTTTGGAATTGCACCCTGATCTGATTGTGCTGGATCTTTCGATGCCCGTAATGAATGGTCTTGACGCGGCACGCGAATTGAAGAGGTTGATGCCCACGGTACCGCTGATCATGTATAGCGCGTTCGGCGACGTGTTCGGAGAGCAGCAAGCCCGTCTAATAGGGATTTCCGAATTGGTTTCCAAATCACAGCCCGCGGCTCTTTTGGTCAACAAAGCCCGCCGTCTGCTCTATCAAAACGCCGCGTAGTCACTTATTTTTTCACTAGGCCGCATCTTTCTTTTCGCTAATGTTGAGGCTTTCGATGATGGGCTTCCTCCGGGTGTGAGTGCCGAGGTAATCCTGCACAGCTTCAACAAGCCTCAAGGGGAACGGCAAAGGCTTTTCGTAGGCGCGGGCGAGGACAGAACGAAGCAGGTCAACTTCATCGTGTGGCATGGAGTACACCTCCAAGCGCAGTTCTAATTTATTCACTTCTCAGTTCAGGAAACACCATCGTCTACCTAACCAGCCCGTTTCGATCCGAGCCACGAACTCACTTCTTTCCGTAGATTGTTTAGTCCGTTCAATGCATCCGCCATGGCTCGGTTTTCTTCGGGTGTCCCGCCGTGGTTAAGATCGAACTCGTTCTTCCTTTCGTGTAAAGCGGCCTCCGCCGCCTGAATGCGTTCCTCAATTTTCGTCCAGTCAGTCTCAAGCACAGCGGCTTTGTAGACTTCGTACCATTTAGATGTCTCGGTCATGATGAACCTCCGTTGATGGCATACTGAATCGTTAAGCTGGCCTCATTTCGCGTCACTCCTCGGCTTCCATACGTAAAAGTTCCTTTCGTCCGCCAAGGTTTCAATCTCCAGTCCATGCGCGGTCGCAGCGCGATGAACAGCGGAGCGAAGGTTGACTAGTCCAACGCCCACATCCGAAAGACTTGAAGCGTATGCGCGTCAGGATAGCGTGTCTCTCTTTTGTTCTTCCACAAAACAGCGTTCTTTACGATCCAGCAACTCTAATAACTGTTCCGCCAGGGCGCTGAACTTCGCGGGGTCTTGTTCGTCGTGAATGAGGCGGGCGAGTTGGTAGATCTTCTCTCGTTCTTCAGGGGTCATCGTTCGGGCCTCAGGTCGCTCCCCGTTGAAGACCTCGAAGCCGGTTGACCCAGACTTCAGGTGCGCTCGCACATGCAATCGGGTCATAAAGGACCTCTGCACGATGGGTGTTCGATCGCCGTCCGCAGTTGTTCGCCGAACGGGGGAACGCACGTCTCGCGGCAAGGACGTAGCCTAAGCAACATTTGTCCCGAATAACGTCAACTATGAGAATTTGGATTGTACCCACCACAAAATATTTTTCTCGGGGCGGGGGTTACGATTCGGATTTGTTGCTTCCATTCAAATCCGGCGGCAGACTTTTGGCGTTGTATGCTGGTGTGGGCGCAGACCCGCGAGCAATATACGTTCAGGATCGATTCCGCTCTCTCTTGACTGGCAGGGCTGGCGCCCGGCATCATGCTGGTGTGCAAGCGCCAGTGACGAAGAGGCTCGGGGATATTCTCTATGCCGACAAGTCGAAGGTGCGTGTATCTGAGGACGAATGGCTAAAGCTCCTCCGAGCCATCGCGGGCGGTGATCAGGATGCCCTGCATTCTCTATACGAGCAAACGCATCGCATCGTCTTTACGTTGATCGTGCGTATAACCATGAATCGAGAAACTGCCGAGGAAGTTACGCTTGACGTGTTCTATGACGTGTGGCAAAAAGCCTCGGCCTATGACCCTGCTAATGGATCGGTCGTCGGATGGGTGATGAATCAGGCACGCAGCAGGGCGATTGATCGCCTGCGGTTCGATCAGAGGAAAAAAAGAGTGAATACGTATCCGCACAGCTTACGGCCGACAACGGACATTGTTGATCCTCAACAGGCCTGTCTATTCGAGGAGCAAAGTCGGCTCTTGCGCGATGCGCTTGAGGTGCTGTCCGAGGAAGAACGAAAGGCGATCGAAACCGCATTTTTCTCCGAATTGACTTATCAACAAACGGCGAGCAAATTGAATCAGCCGCTTGGAACCGTGAAAACGCGAATCCGGTCAGGACTGGAAAAACTTCGAGATGCGCTGGGAATGAAAGTGAAGGGGACCGGATGAACTCAAAACCTGCCACACACGGTCAAGAACATCTGGATGTCGTATTCCTGTTTGCATTGCAGTGTCTTTCTCTGCGCGAGATGGCTTCGGTTCAAGCTCAAATCTTGTCATGCGAGGATTGCCAACGGGAAATCGAGACGCTACGGCCCATTGTCGGGTCGTTTGTAGGCTGGTCCACAGATGTGTTGCGCCCAGCGGAATCGCTTTGGGACCGGCTCGCGAAACGAATCGCTAGCGAAGCCGATACACAACCGTTCGTGCCTCCCTTGGAAGCGCCGGGTAGACCAGAGTGGGAAGAAGCGGCGCCAGGTATCAACGTCAAAATACTCGCGAGGAACGCGGAAATCGACAGTGTGAGCATGTTGGTTCGCCTTGATCCAGGAACCGATTATCCCGCGCACCGGCATGCTGGCACTGAAGAACTTCATCTTCTGCACGGCATATTGAAGGTTGATGACAGAACGCTATATCCGGGCGATTTTATCCACAGCGAGGCGGGCAGCGTCGATCATCGTGTGTGGAGTGAAACCGGATGTACCTGCTTTCTGATGACGTCGACCGAAGATGCCCTTTTCTGATTTCCGATCACTTTGCGAAAGTCACACCTGAACTGAAATTCGATCAGATACTTGCGCCACTTTGACCTGCGCCGCATGCGGAAGCAGATGATCGTAGATCCAGCCGGTGAAAATCGTTGCCTCCATGGCTACGGTCCAAGGTTGCCGAAGAGTCTTCATCCAGCAGTCCAGCTCGCATCGCGTTGCTCCAATCTTGCCTTCCTGATGGACCTGACCGCTTGCATCCTTCACGCAATAGCTGATCGTCTTCTTGTGCACATCCAGCCCGATGTAATACATAATGTCCATTGAGGAGCCTCCGTGGTTATTCTCTGAATCAACGTGCCCGTTGAGTTCAGCCTTTTGTACACCACGCGCTCCTCACTAGACTTAGCATTCAAACCACTCGACCGAAGCATCGTCTTTCGCTTCCAACAATCCCGTCTCAACATGCGGCAACTGGCAATCACACCATCGGACACAGTATGACAACTCAAAGTGAGCGGACAGACAGGGCGGAGATGACTATATTGGCTAGCCCGCGAGCTGCGCCCCACAGTTCCAGCTATTGCAGCTTAGCGTACTC
>Ga0207116_10203_pt1 | contig 16677 bp, 17 predicted proteins | sample Alteio_BWMinHeat_44_FD_153550 | JGI IMG/M metagenome (GOLD analysis project Ga0207116, IMG submission 153550) | Enriched cells from forest soil in Barre Woods Harvard Forest LTER site, Petersham, Massachusetts, United States -... | ecosystem: Environmental > Terrestrial > Soil > Temperate forest >... | reverse complement strand
TGCCCACAACTAAGAGACGAGCGTTTGCCATCCTCGTCGCGATGACGGCATTCGCTGCCATCGTCCTTGCGTTCGCGACGAACGCGGACGCACCCGCCCAGGAAAAGGAACAGCCGAAACCTGTAGATGAGAAGCCGAAGAAAAAAGTGGAGCACGCAGGCCCCATTAGTCCAGGAATACAAGCCCTGGCCGCGGCATCCACCGACATAATCGTCGCCGATGTCGTGGATACGAATCCGACTAAGGCCATCGAGGGCGCGCGAGATACCGTAAAGTTGAAAGTGGTCGAGACACTGCTTAGCCTGTCCGCGCCGGACGACACGATCAGCGTGTACTACCATCTTTTATGGACTGACGACAAGGCGACAACGCTCGAACGGCCGAAGTTCGAGAAAGGCCTGCGTTATGTGGTTTTCCTCAAATCGCATATGGAAGACCGCCGGGCGGAAGGTCGGCGGGTGGCGTACGAGTTGGCCGACCCGTGGCTCGCCGTTCTCCAAGTTCGGCCCGCGCTGGTCAGCGAAATCGCCGCGGCCATCCGCGTTTCACACGGCGATGCCCAGGGCGAATGGTCGGCGTCCGTCGGGCCGCTCCAATTCCGTGTGGTGGCTTACCGTACCGGCCGCTCGAACGGCACTCCGATAATCACCGTGTACCTGGACGTGCGTAATGTCGCCGGGGGCAACAACACGGTCGAGTTCAATCTGGACAAGGCTTCGGTCACCTGGTTAGTGACCGATGGAAAAGGAAAGGACATGGCGCCCACAAGCCCGTCGGGAAAGTCTATGCCGACTCCACCCCGGAAGCGCGTACTTGAGGCGCACGACAGCGCTCGGTTCGTCCTGTCGAATACCGGTGCGGAAATTGCCAAGGACCGAGGCGGACACCTCGAACTCGGGAAAGAACGTGTGTGGGTGTTTGATCGGGGCGATAAGATGGATTACTACCTGGAGGGTACAATCAAGGTCACACCCACTAGCGACAAAGGGTTGTGGTCCGGGACGATTGATCTGCCGAGGGTGAAAGTTCCGATTGAGCCGGAGTAGAGTTTTCTCTGAAGGAGAGCCCGTATGTTGACCCTATTCACGCGATTCATTGTGTCCCTCGTCCTATTCGCCCCCGCGCCGGAGCCGCCTGCTCCGAAGAAACTCGACCGCGTGGCGGACGCGTCGCCGGAGTTGCGGAAGGAACTGTACAGGTTCGACACCGAGTACCGCCACGGAAACGAAAAGAAGTTCGCTGAACTCGAAAAGGCGGCCGACGAGCTGGCGAAGCAGTTCCGCGCAAAGGACGACCAAGCTCGCATTTGGTACGAAGTCGCTCACGTCGCGGGGCAGAGCGGCATCGACAAGCAGGCCGAACGGGTCAAGAAGTACGCCGCCAAGTGCTTGGCCATCAGCCGAGATCCGATTCAACGCGGGCAAGCGTACGGTCTCTTGGCGAGTGCCGCGGACCTGAACGGAACCGCGTTCCCCAAGGGGAGGCGGGAAGCGGCGGAGATCCTGCTCACGGGTTACGTCGAGATGCTCGCCCAGGACTTGCCGGAGAAGGCGCCGGAACTGCCGGGGGTGAATAAAATCGGTGATATTGATGGCGATCCTGTCGCCCTAGCCCGGGCCCGCATCCAACACGCGGCCCAAATGGATGCACGCCAAGAAGCCGAGTTCACCCGCGACTTGGTTGCTCGTCGCGACACTCTGGTCCTGCAACTTCGCGACCTGTACAAGCCCGAGCCGAAGCGTTACGGGCGCAACGCCGAAGGTCCGGACGAGTTGCGAGCGCTGGCGAAGGAGAAGATGAACGGGAAGCAGATAACCGTGCTCATGGAGAAAGTGACGAAGTGAGCGCGGGCAACCGCAGGTGGGGCGTAATTCCTTGTTCGTACGGCCACGGCGAGTGTTGGATGTCCATATACTCAACCCCAAAAAGCCCGGAGGATCACGCGCGCCACATTCGGAGAACGGTTGACCGCTGTCCCGGTCCATCGCAGGAGTAAACGAGAATGGCTGCGTTTCGCTTTTCCTTGATTGTCGCCATCTCCCCTTCGGACGATGAGGAGATTCTCGCTGTAACGGATGCTTTGGGGGAAGCAGGCTGCACCGACGCGTCGATCCGCGGACATTCCGACGGAATGGAGTTGCTCTTTTCGCGGACGGCGCGATCGCTCCAGGCCGCTCTTTCCTCGGCAGTTTTCGATGTCGAAAGCGCTGGATTTCGCGTCGTGCGCGTGGAAATGGAACGGGAGGCGATTTCGCTTTAGGAAACAAAAATCGAAGAGCGGAAACTCCTCGCGGACCGGGATGTGCATATAACGGTGAGCCAAGCAATACGATGACACGGCTGGCGAAATGGTATCAGGGCGAACGCAAGACTAAATCCTACCCCCTCAAGCCGCCCCCAGACACTACGAGCATTGTGTTGCCTTGCGCTTGGCCCTGGTCACCTGACCAGGGCCAAGCGCGGGCAGGCCAGAGCCAAGTGCGTGGACTTCAGCTTGATAGTCCCTTTTTGCGCGCGATCAACCATCGTTATAGAACTCCGCCCCCGAGGCGAAGCGGACCTCGATGGTGAGAAAATCCAAGCTGGATGCGATCCAGCCACTGGTTTCGCTCGCCATTGGGGCGGCGGAGCGGTGCAGGAGGTTGGGCAGATACGGCTGATACGGAAGCGGGGACAACGTCGGATCGCCGTAGAAGGTGCGAATCTCTCCGGTGCGTGCCTCGGCGGAGTTGATGAAGTCCATCGCCACGCCGTTTCGGCCGAGCATCGGTATGGCGGCGACCCAGGCGCTTACGTCCGACGCGGGGACCGAACCGTTGGAACGATTGAGCACGAGGCTGTAGAGCGCTCGCACGAAGCTGTCGTCCGGGTTTGCCGATCCAAAGAGCGTGTTGGCGCGGGCGGCGAACTCCGCCGATGCCAGGAAGCTGTCCACGACCTGCTCGCCCGTCATACCGAGCATCATCCCATTCACCCAGCCGGCGGCCTCCGCGGAACTTGGGGTCCGGTTGAGAAAACGACTATAGAAGCCGTCGACGACTCGCGTCAACGATTCGGTCGAGCGCGCGATTCGGTCGGCCACGCCGTCGCGGCCAAGGCTGGGGAGTCCGGCGACCCAGCTGTCCAGCTCGGTGAGACCGCCGGATCGGCCGAGGAAATCAACATATAACTCTTGAACAAATGCCTCGTCCGCAGTCAGCGTATGGGCGACGACCTCCGCGGATCGGGGACTTTCTCCGAAACTGTTGACCGCTGTTACTTGATAGTAGTATTTCGTCCCAGGGGTCACGGCGGCGTCGATGAACTGGAGCGCGCTTATGCCAGTCTTGAAAGCCGTTGCGCCCTCGCCGCCGGGCGACGTGCCGCGATAAATGTTGTACGTTGAGGCACTTGTTGCAGTCGACCAGGAAAGCGTTACCTGCGTCTTACTCGCCGTCACCATCAGATTTGTGGGAGCGAGGGGGATGCCGCTTAGAGTTGTTGCGTTCGCCGTGTTGGAAGCGACGGCGTCGCCGACGGCATTGGTGGCAACAACCTGGTAGAAGTATTTCGTGTTGGGCGCAAGTCCGGTCTTGTCCGCGAACGTCGTTGTTTCCGCGGCCGCGGTGTTAACTAGCGTGAAGCTGACGCCGTCCGTGGAACGCATGATCTTGAAACCGCTTTCGTCGGTGGAATTCCGCGTCCAGGTCAGATCAATCTCGGAGGCGCTGATCGCGTTGGCTGAAAGACCGGACGCGGCCGCCGGCGCAATCCCGTACAAGACGAGGGAGTTGCTGGTCGGTACGAAGACCTCGCCGTCCGCGACGGTGGGTAGGTTGAACTTCACGGTGCCGCTGACATTGGCAGTGAATAGTTCCGTACCTAGGCTGGAGGCATCGTAGGCGCGGAGTTGGCCCCCGCCGTGGTCAATCGCCCAGACAATGCCGTTTTTTGTGCCATTGGCCGATATCGTCACGGTGGTTCCGGGAAAGCCGAACGAGTCGGTCGATTTCGACGAAGGCGTCGTTGATAGCGAGGCGCTGCCGTTGGCGATCGAAAACGCCTTCACGTTATCGCCGGTAGCGCCGTAGTAGATGGAGTTGTTGAAGTACGAGGGTGTGTCAAACGCGCCGCCGATCTGGCCGGACACTTTTTGCACGACGTTGTCGGTCGTGGAGCTGAACTTACCCATATTGTCGCGGTCGATGAGGTAGATGACGCCTTCCTTGCCTGCGCCGACCAGCAGGTGCGGATGGGTCGTGCTGCCTACCGCGTCGGGGAGCAAAAGCACGCCACCTGAGCCGAGGTCGGTGTCGCCCTGGCTGAGGGAAAGCTCGTTGTGCGGAGTGAAAAAGTCGGCGACCTTTAGTCCCCAACCGTTGATGTTCTGGTTCGCGGCGGAAGTAGTCGGATCGAGGACGAGCTTTACGAACGAATCGCCGTAGTCGCCGTTCTTCGGAGAGCCGTTGGTGTCGAGGGTCTCGTCGAAAGCGCCGTTGCCGGTCTCGAAGAAGATGTTGCCTTGAGCGTCGGCCGCCAGCCGGCCGCCGGATTGCCAAATGCCGCCTTCACTGGTCGAACCGGACAGAACGTTAGGAGTGTCGTTAAATACGCCTTTGAGTTGCAAGGTGGAAGCGTCGAAGGCCATGACCCAACCGTGATAGGGCCCGTTGTCGCCGTGGGAGGCCCAGGCGATATAGATGAGGCCGTTCACAAGGGTCAGCGCGCTTCTCTGATGCTGCCGGAGCGCGTTGAACGCGATCACCTTGTTGACGTTGCCGTCTCCATCGCCGTTGACGGACGGGCCGCTGTTGAAGGTGAAATTCGCGCCGTCGAAGCTGGTGTCGCCGACGACGACCGGGCCGCCGAGTTTTTCACTGCCGTCGGCCAGACTCAGCGCGTGCAAGCGCTGAACGTAGTGATTGACGGTGCCCACGACTTCCTTGGTTTTCGTGAGGACGTACAACGTATTCGTCGCTCCGTCGATGACCGGCGTGCTGGTGATGCCGATAAGAGGGCTGAGATCGCCGGTGCCTGTATCGCCCGACGGCACCGCCGTCACCGTGGCGCCGGCGAGACCGGTGAGAAGACTGACTTTGTAGAGTTGTTGGCCGTTGTCGGAGTCGATGGCGTAAACGCTGTCATTTTCCGTGACGACAAAGACCACGTCGCGCACGCCGTGGCCCGTGACGTTGAGTCCCGGGACAAACAACGGTTGAGCGTAGACCTGCCCATCGAGGCTGGCGGTTGCCAGCTTTCCGAACGTCGTGGATTTGACGTTCGACGTCGTAAGCACCGTTTCGGCGAGGTTCTGGCCCGTCGAAGAGTTGTCGCCGTGATAGGTCAACACACTGGTGGAAGGCACGACGCGGTCTTCCAGCACTTCGACGTAAAGGCGGGCCCGAGGCCGAAGCGGCGAACGGCGAGGGACAAATTGCCAGCGCATGCGAGTCTCCTTGGTGCCTGAGCCGGACGGGTCGGCACGGTGATGATGACTTGGGGCAACGACAAACGGCCGAGTGAATTCAGAGGGGACAGTGAGTCCGTGAAAGAAAGGGTAAATGAAAAGAGGACGCGTCTCGTTGTGAGAGTGCCATACTCTCAACACCAGACGCGCCCTCTCGTTATGCCCGTGGCTGAATCAGCTTCGAGCGTCGAGTTCCATATTATTGCTTATGTTCGACCATTTTGTTGAGAAAAACCGGACGTTGTGCCTTATCCGTCGCTAGGCCGGTGAATAATGTTCAGCGTGAAATCGCGCCCCAGCTTTTGGCGCACCGCAAGCGTGATCCAGACGAGTGCGAGCGTCTCCAAGAGGCGGGCGCCGGACAGCGGGCCGAAATCGACGGGGTCGAATCCGAGGTCTCGGGCAAGCGCGGCGGCGGTCGCCTTGGCGCCGGCGTTGTCCCCGGCATAGAGCATCGTGACCGGAGTTCCGCCATAGTTCGGGTTCGCCATGTTATCGTAGCCGGTTGTGTTGAAGATCTTCACGACCTTCGCTCCCGGTGCGACCTTCGCCACTTCCTCGCCGCCCGACGTATTTTGGCCGACTGAGAGCCCGGACAGGTCCGGCAGAAGCGGATTGGTGCAGTCGAGTAGCACCTTTCCGGCGAGATTCCCGGCCGCGGCGAGTGCGTTCGCAATCGCGTCAAACGGGACCGTGAGGACCACGACATCCGCCGAGGCGACCGCGTCGTGAATCGAGGCGAACTCTGCCTTCATCCCGGCCGCCTCGGTCTTGCCCTTTGGGTCGGCCGGGTTTCGCGAGCCAAATGTCACTGTATGCCCCGCCGCGGCCCACCGTTGGCCGAGCGTTCCGCCGACCGACCCCATGCCGATCACCGCAATTTTCATGGCTTGGTTCCTTTCCAATGTGCAGCGTTGGGTCAAAGGTAGAACGGAATTCATTCCGTTCTCACTCCGGGGAGGTTTTATCATCCACGACCGGCGGAAACTCGACAAGGCTGGGCAGGTTTCGCACGATCGCGCTGAGGATCATCTATTGCGTCAATGGTCTTATTGGAGTATGGCCTCGATTCGAATCCATCCGATTTCATCGCCCTCGGGGAACTGCGGTCATGAGATATCTTTGCGCGCTGGCGTGTGCACTTTTGTTCGGCGTCGGCTGCGCCTCCGATTCCGACCGAGCCAAATGGGACGACGCGATGAAAGACCTGCGCGGGGACAACATGCGCATGCACAGCAGCTTCCCCGGCATGCAGGACCGGTAGGACATAGCCACGGGTCCGGTTCGCTGAGTTGGATACGTTCAAGTAAGATGGGAAAACAAAAGGGCGACATTCTCTCATTTCGCGGCACGCACGTTCTCGACGAACCGGCGCATCTTCTCGAGGTTCTTGCGGCCCGGTACGCTTTCCACGCCGCTCGACACATCCACCGCGTACGGCTGCACCATCTTGATCGCCTCGGCGACGTTTTCCGGCGTGAGGCCGCCGGACAGCATCACCGGGAGGCCGGGATTGAATCCGGCTAGCACGTTCCAAGGAAGTTGCTGTCCGGCGCCGCCCATTTGGCTTTGAGGCTTCACATCGATCCCGATGGCGGTCGGCACTTTACGCAAACTGCGGCAAAGATCGACATACCCGGAAATGGCTCGCAAGCTTGTTTGGTTCCGCACCGGGAAGGTCGGAACGAAATGGCAGGAAAAGGAATCGTAAAGTTCGGGTTTGTCGCCGAACCACTGCACCACTCGAACGCGGCCGAGGGCGGCGACCGTATCTTGGACCTGCTTCATCGGCTGATTGACGAATACAGCGACCGCCTCGACGAAGAGCGGTAACGCGCGAATGATGGCTTCGGCGGCGGAAAGAGAAACGAATCCCGGAGATGCTTGATAGCAATTCAGCCCGATGGCATCGATGCCTTAGGCGGCGGCCGCAAGTGCGTCTTCTAAAGTAGTAACGCCGCAGATCTTAATGCGCGGTTGGGGCATGGTGGAAAACTGTACTGCACAGATGCTCGCCTAGCAAGACGCAGTTCGGACATTGATTCTTCACTTCGTCACCCGCGCGTCCGCCAAATCGACATGGTGGCCCAGGGGGAGCTTGCCCGCCGACAGCACTTCAATGGTCAAGACCTTTACCTTGTGAATACTGAGCGTCACATCCAGCGGTTTGTCCTTGCGGCTGACTTCGTAGATTTTGAGTTCTTTGCCGTCGCCCTTGAAGACGACTTTCGTGACTCCGTCCGCGGCGGGCACGAGTTCATCCACGCCGATGACTGCCTTGAACTCTCGAAATTCACCGGCGAGATCATATTCAAGCGCCGCTCGGGCATGGATTGCCAATCCTTTGCTGAACGCAGCGCGACCGGCAAGGGTTATCGGGCCGCCGTCGAGATTTTTGTCGCGGCGGAACATAACGAGGAGGGCCAACGGGTTGGGGGGGATCACCTTGGAATCCCAGTCGGACAAATAAACAAGTTTGCCGCGTGAATAGTCGAGTCTCGCCAGGGAGCTACTGGCCAGTTCGAGCTTCACGCCGTCGGGGGTAGTCACGTTGACCTTGTCGCCTTCGAGCGCGACGGCGCTCGCGACGATGACGTTGGCGTGGATGTCGTAGACCTTGCATACGACCGGCGCCGCTTTGGGATTCGGATCGCGCTGGAAGATGATGCCGTGTGGAGGCGAAATCTTCCTTGGTGGGCCCAAGCGCGGCGTGAAATCGATTTTCGTACCGTCCTTATCTGCGTCGCCGACCGTGCCTTTGACGGAATCCAACACATTACCGGGGACCGGCGCGCTTGGCTTAATGACCAACTGATCGAACTTCGCATTCTGGGCTAGGAATTTGTCCCAATACTCTTCCAATGTGCGGTCGTTCGGCTCGTGGAGATACCAGCGTACCTGCTCCAACGGAAACTTCAGTGCCTGTCCCGAGAGCATCGTTAGTTGCGCTTCCTTGCCCTTCATGGCGAATCTCTCGCAATGAAGCAGGGTGCCGTCGGTTAATTCGACATCAATGTATTTGGCGTCCGTCGCGGGTGGATATTTCGGCACGGACGCGAAATCGATCGTCAGCACCTGGTCGAGCGGTGTCTCGACGTTCTTGCCCGCAACCTTGAGGATCACCGCCTTGCCGCTGATGCCGACCAATTCCCCGCTTAATGATGTATCTGCCAAGGTGCGCAGTTGCGGTTCGGCGGCCGCGCCGACTGCTGCAGATAGGAGAAGCGCGAAGATCGCGGAACGAGCAGGCATCGATATCTCCCATGCGACGGCGCGGACGAATGCACCCCGTAGGATGACGACCGGCGTCCGGAAAGTCAACCAAGGGAATTCGGAAATGAACTTGAAGGCGTCGAGCGGGCGCGAAACGGCAAGCCGAGGCACGGCGCGGCCTGCAGTTCGCCGCGCCGGCCATGTCGGGAGACTTACGGCTTGTTGAACTCCTCGTCGCCGATCTTCTCCAGCATTTTGACTTCGAGGGATTCCGCCTCCATGAACTTCTTGCCGTCGCGATTGATGGTGACTTTCTTGGCGACTTGCACCTTGTCGATCTCTTGGTACTCGGTAATGATCCGCTCCTCGGCAACCTCCTTGCCGGTCATCGCGTCCACGGTCTGCTTCTCCACTTTGGCGAGCAGACCGGTTTTCTTGTCGAAATAGAGATTGACGTCCTTGTGTCCCTTCGCGGAAACCTTCACACCGACGGCGGGCTGATCGTTGACCTTCATTTCGCCGAGCGGTGAATACTCGCAATCCTTGTTGTTGGTGAACACCATCCGCATGATTTGCATGCCGTGCAGCGCTTCCTTGGTTGCTTCCAGGACCTTGTCGTCCATTTCCATGGTGTTCCCATTAACGGAGAGCCAGCCTTTCTTGCCGTCGTAGACGGTAATGACGGTGGCCTTGTTGCCGTTGACCTCCAATTCGACGGTTTCCTTGAACTTGTCCGGCGATTGGATGGCGGCCTCCGACGTGAACACAATTCCGCCGGCCAGTTCGATGTTGCCCTTCGATTTGGTCCTGGACGCCTGGAACTTCTTGAGCAAGTCGGAACCGCCGTGGGCCTTGATCGCTTTGTCGATCACTGCCTTGGCTTCGTCCTCCGCGGCGGGAGTTCGAACGGCTATCAGCAGAAGGCAAGTGGACGCCGCGAGTAGGCGCAAGCATGAGGTCATTGATGTTTCCCCTGTAATCTCGGATTTCCACACGAAAGCACGAAAGGGAGAAACCACGAAAGAAGACCCGTATCTTTTCGTGGTTTCTCCGTTTCGTGCTTTCGCGATTCTCTTAGTTGCTGATGGTACTTCGGCGAACGAGCCGAAGTTTCGTGTTACTTCTCCTTCTTGTCGCTCAAGACGCGAATCTTGATGTTGCGGTAGGCCACGTCGTCGCCGTGGTCTTGGAGGTCGATTCCGCCCTTCTTGATCGTGCCGAATTTCTTCCATTCCTTGAATTTGCTGGCGGCCACATGTTTGTTCCAGTCGTCGCTGCCGAGGTCGTAGGAGACGACTTTCACGTCGTTGAGCCAATGCTCCACATGGCTACCCTTGATGATAATGCGCGTGTGGTTCCATTCGCCGACCGGCTTGGTGACGTCCTTGGACGGAGCGTAGAGCGCGTAGCAGGAGGCGGCGGACGTTTCCGCATGTTTGCCGTCTTCGTGACCGGCATTGTCGAGGATCTGGTACTCCGGTCCGGTCATGTACGGAGCGTCCTCGATTTCGGCAACGTGGTACATGATGCCGCTGTTGGCGCCTTTCGTCACCTTCCAGTCGATGGCCAGTTCGAAGCTGTCAAAATCGTCGTCGGTGATGATATCGCCGCCGTTCTTGCCGTCCTTGTGCGAAAGCGCAAGAGCGCCGTGGACGACCTTCCATTGATCGCCCACGTCCTTGCCCTTGTATTTGTGCCAGCCCTTCGTGGTCTTGCCGTCGAAGAGCAGCTTCCAGCCGTCGGCCTTTTCCTTGTCGGTGAGCGTGTTGAGTACAGGTTCATCGGCTGCACGCAGCGCGCCTGCGATCCAGAATAGCCCGACCGTGGCGGAAAGTAACAGAAAATGGCGGCGCATGATGGTTCCTTTCAAGGTTCGAAAAATGCGTCAAAACTGTCGGTCCGTGGTGTGAATATACCGCACCATCCCGCTGAAAGCTATTAGCCGGTAGCAATCCACCCGGAGCACCTACTTCGTCGCAAGGGCACGAATCTTGATGTTCCGATAGGACACATCGTCGCCGTGATCTTGCAAGTCGATCGCGCCTTTCTTGATCAGCCCGAATTTCTTGAATTCCTTGAATTTGCTGGCGGCTACGCGTTTGTTCCAGTCGTCGCTGCCGAATTCGTACTCGACGACCTTCTTTGCGTTGAGCCAATGCTCGACATGATCGCCTTTGACGACGATGCGCGCGTGATTCCATTCGCCTATAGGCTTGGTCACATCCTCGGTCGGAGCGTAAAGCCCGTAGCATGAGGCGGCCGACGTCTCCTTTTTGCGGCCGTCGGGGTGTTTGGCGTTGTCAAGGATCTGGTACTCCGGCCCAGTGAAGCCGGGGGAATCTTCCGATTCCTCGACACGATACATGATGCCGCTGTTGGCGCCCTCCGTTACCTTCCACTCGATGGAGAGTTCAAAGCTGGCAAAGGCGTCGTCGGTGACGATGTCGCCGCCGTCCTTGCCGTCCTTATGCTTCAGGGCAAGCGTGCCGTCGACGACCCTCCACCGGTCGCCGACCTCCTTGCCTTTGTACTTGTGCCAGCCCTTCGTCGTCTTGCCGTCGAAGAGCAGCTTCCACCCGTCGGCCTTTTCCTTGTCGGTGAGGCTGTTGAGTGGAGGTTCGTCGGCCGCTTTCACGGGGGCGGCGAGGACTAGAATGAACAGAAGGAGTCGCAAGGTGTTCAGCATTGTTGCATCTCCCAATTCTCGAGAAAGAAACCAATCGCGCGGATTGCCGTGACTATACCGCGTCGGTAATGCCGGCGACAGACCCTAGCCGTGCCTAAGAGTCCAGTCGGCTTGACACCGAACCCCGCTCCCGAAATCATGCTCATTCAAGAGTGATCGCCCGATCCAGCGAGGATGACCCTGAACATGGCCGACAAACCGCGATTCTTCCAGACCACCGCGATCGACTATCCCAATAGCCGCCCGCACATCGGCACCGCGTTCGAGAAACTCGGCGCCGACGTGCAAGCCCGCTACCGTCGCATGGAGGGGTACGACGTCTTTTTCCTGATGGGCAACGACGAGAATACCGTCAAGGTGGCGAAAAAGGCGGAGGAACTGGGGCAGGACACCAAGACGTACTGCGATGAGATGGCCCGGCAGTTCAAGGAGGTGTGGAACGCGCTGAATATCAGCCTCGATGAGTTCGTGCAAACCAGCGAACCACGGCACCACCGCTGCGCGCAGCAATTCATCCAGAAGGTTTACGACAGCGGCTACATCTACAAGGGAAAGTACGAGGGCTGGTATTGCGAAGGCTGCGAAGGATACAAAACCGAGACGGAGATCAAAGAGGCGGGCGGTGTTTGTCCTCTCCACAAGGTTCCGCCCGTGCGCCGCAGCGAACCCTGCTACTTCTTCGCCCAATCGAAGTTCCAGGATCGACTTCTGAAATACTATGAAGAGAATCCGGACTTCATTCAGCCGGAAAGCCGGCGCAATGAGATGCTGTCCTACGTTCAGGGAGGGCTGCAAGACGTCAACATCACGCGATCGGGCCAAGCGTGGGGCATCAAGGTGCCCTTTGACGAATCGTTCACCATCTGGGTTTGGTTCGACGCCCTCCTGACCTACTTCACGGGCATTGGCTACGCGACCGACGACGAAAAGTTTCGCCAATGGTGGCCGGCGAACATTCACTTCATCGGCAAAGACATTACGCGCTTCCACTGCGCGTTGTGGCCCGCCATGCTCATGGCCGCGGACCTTGAGCCGCCGCGCTTGGTGTTTTCGCACGGCTGGGTGAACAACAAGGGCGGAAAGATCAGCAAGTCGCTCGGAAACGTTGTCGAGCCGATGGACGTCATCACCCGGTTTAGCGCCGAGGCGTTCCGGTATTACTTTCTGCGCGAATGCCCTTATCCGGGCGACGGGGATTTCAGCTGGGAACGGTTTGCGGAGGTCTACAACTCCGACTTGGCAAACAACCTTGGCAATCTCTACAGCCGCTGCGTAACGCTCATCACGAAGAACTATGACGGATTTCTGCCTTCAACTGCGGGGACAGAACCCGGCGTGATTTACACGGAGACTGACACTGAAACTACAGTCCAGCAGGTTCAGAAACACATTGAGGCGTGCCAGTATAACCAGGCGTTGGACCGAATCTGGCGGCAGATACTCGATCCGGCCAACCAGTACGCGGACAAGAAGGCCCCGTGGACATTAGTTAAGACGGACAAAGAGGCTGCGAAGAGCGTTCTCTACGACCTGGTGGAGTCGCTGCGCTGCGCCGCCATACTCTTGAAACCGTTTCTGCCACACTCGGCAGAAACTCTCTACAAGAGCTTCAACTTTCCGCAACCGTGGGAAACGACGCGCCATGAGGATGTCTGGGTCCATCCGCGGCAAGCCGAGGACCTGTGCGTGCTGGCGGCATTGGAAGGCGGTAAGGTGAAGCCGTTGTTTCCGCGGATTAGTTGACTGGAAGGGGCGGAAAGACATGGCGAAATTGAAACTTGCCGACCGTGTGGCCGCGCTGGAATTGGAGGTCGCGCGGCTTAGGGCATTGATTAACTGCGCGACCAAAAGCGGCGACTGGATTGATGCCATCTGGGGGACATTTGCCAACGATCCTGTGTACGATAAAGCCATGCGCTTGGGGCGGCAGTATCGTGAATCGCTGCGTCCCAAGCCACGCAAACAGCGGAAGCGGGCCGACAGACACAGCAAGTGAGAGGGGTGATACATGGCTTCCATGGAAAAGCGAATGAAGGCAATTGAGGAAGAAATCGCCGAATTGAAAGCCCAGGTCTCCGACAGCATTCCACCGAAAAAGCCGTGGTGGAAAGAAATTGCGGGCATGTTCGCGGGCGATCCCGATTTCCTGGAGGCGATGCGGCTTGGCCGAGAATACCGGGAATCGCTTCGACCCAAACCCAAGCTCCGGAGGAAGCGCCGTAATGGTCGTACTTGACACGGATCATCTGACGCTCCTGCAGTGGGAATACGATTCGCCAAGAAACCGTTTGCAAACGAGACTGGATGAACTTGGCGCCGACCAGAAGGGAACCTCTATCATCAGCTATGAGGAGCAGATCCGAGGTTGGTTGGCTCATGTCTCGCAAGCGCGAACTATGGCGGACCAAATCCGGGCTTATGCGAAACTTCAGAGACACCTTGAGTCTTTTCAGCGAATTCCCGTCGTTGGATTCGATGAGGCGGCCGTCTCCATCTTCCAGCGGCTCAAGAAATCCCGCCTGCGCGTCGGCACCATGGACCTCAAAATCGCCGCCATTACCCTCGCCCACAACGCAACCTTGCTCACGCGCAACTCTGCCGACTTCCGCCTCGTTCCAGGTCTGAAATTTGAGGACTGGACCATATAAATGGACACGCAATCGTTCCCCGCTTGACACGTCGATTCTTTTCCAGTGACATAATACACTGAACGGAATCGCCCCTTCCCGGCGAACCGCGACGCCAACGCCAACGTAGCAATTAACAGGTACATCGTGGCCTTCTCCGACCCCCTTAGCACCTGCACCGACGAGGATTTGCTCGCGCGCTTCCGCAAGGGGGTGACCGAGGCATTCGGCGTATTGATGGCGCGGTACGAACGCGAACTGTACGGTTATCTGCGGCGCTATCTGGGCGACGCCAACCTGGCGGACGACGTTTTCCAAAACACGTTTCTCCAGTTGGTCGTCAAGATCGGCCAGTATGAACCAGGCCGGCCGGTGCGACCCTGGCTTTACACCATCGCCACCAACCAGGCGATCGACGCCCTCCGTCGCCAGGGCCGTCACCAGGCGCTGAGCCTCGACCACTACCGGGAAGAATCCACCAACGGCGAGGCGAATTCTCTCATGGATTCGCTGCAAAGCGGCGCTCCGGCGCCGCCCGAACTGACCGAGAACCTGGAACTCAATGAACGCGTCCGCGCCAGCGTCGACCTCTTGCCGGACTTCCTACGTCAGGTCTTGATCCTGGCGTATTATCAGGGGCTGAAGTACCGTGAAATCGCCGACATCATGGACATTCCGGTCGGGACGGTGAAGTCGCGGCTACACGCCGCATTGGTGAAGTTGCACGAAATGTGGGAACAAACCCCTTCCTTGTACGAAGTGTGATCGCTATGGAAGAGAACCTTTCCGGTTATTTGCTCAACGCGCTCGACGCCGAGACCGAACGGCGGGTGGAGCAATTTCTTGTCGATAATCCGCAGGCCCAGATGCGGATGGAGCAGTTGAAGCGCACGGTCGAACTTCTGGCCGCCGACAAGGAGATTGAGCCGCCCGCGGGTCTACGATTCGAGACGATGGCGCGTATCGCCCAATACCGATGCCGCACATTGCCCCAAGCGCCGTCCCCTTCGCCTTCACAGCGATCGGCGGGAAGGTCCTGGTGGCGGCGAGCGGACATCGCCGTCGCCGCGTGTCTCCTCATCGTCGTTGGCGGAATCGGCGCCGCCTATGTCTATCGGTCGTGGTCGACCGCCAATCAGATTGCGTGTCAACAGAACCTGTCGCGGTTCTACGTCGCCCTGCGGAGCTATGCGGACCATCATGACGGCGAACTTCCCAAGGTTTCCGCCCAGCCGCCGGGCAATGTTGCCGGCATTTTTGTCGTCATGATTCCCGACACCGACTTCAGCGTCACTTGCCCCGCCAACGGCAAACGCCACCGAAGCAATATGTCGCTCGACGAGGTCGAGCAATTGCAAACGGATCACCCCGAGGAGTTTCAAACCGTCGCGCGCAATCTCTCCGGGTGCTACGCTTATTCTCTCGGTTATCGCGTGCGGGTCGGCGATCAGGATTGCCATTGCGGCTTGACGATGGACGCGGGCGACAACACTCCAATCATGGCCGACCGCCCCCCCATCGACGGCAACAGGGGCGACGCTTTCCGCAACAGCCTCAATCACAACGGCAAAGGCCAGAACGTTCTCTTCCTTGGCGGCAACGTTCGCTTCTGCACCGATACGGTGATCAACGGCGACGACATCTACCACAATAGCCGCGGCGTCGTCGCCGCCGGCGAGGGTCGCGACGATGCGGTCCTGGGCGTCAGCAACGCCACTCCCTATCCTCCCGACGATCATTAATTGAGGTTGACGCAAAAAACGAGGGGCGTCGGCGAACCGCGTGGTTCGCCGACGCCCCTCAGTCATTGGACGAACTCAGTTAGGCCGGGCTGCCCGCCACTGCTATGACGGGCATCTTTAGGACGGGCACGCCGCGCGGGAGCTTCACCACCAGCACGGAGCAGGTAGCCTGCCGCATCACTTTCTCGGCGACGCTGCCCATCAAGCGTCGCTCCAAACCGGTGCGGCCGTGAGTCCCCATCACGACCAGGTCCATGTTCATGTCTTGGGCATAGCGGACGATCTCGGCCGCGGGCTCGCCTTCAAGCAGCACGTGGCGAACCCGAATGCTCGCGTCGAGCGGCCGGATTTGTTCCAATTGCTGCCGCCAGTAGTCCCGGTCTTCCTCTTCCTCGTCCGGCGCATGAGCGGGGAGGACGAATAGAATCGTCAGACTAGCTCCATGGTTCTCGGCGAGCATGGAAATACGCCTGATTCAAGTACGAGGAGAAATCGGTCGCGTAGAGAATCTTCTGCACGCGGATCATCGAACACCTCCTACCGATTCGCCGCCCGACGCTCTCCGCGAACCCCGCTTCCCCTTCGACGGAGAAGGGGCGGAAGAGGCAGGGCAGCATCGTTCCGTTTTGGTACGAAACCCATGACAGGAACATCCCAATACGCCAATCATGTTACCAGCCGCGTGCGTCCGCGCCAAATCGGAAGCTGAAAGAGAGTCGCATCCAGCTTTTTCTTGCGGGCCTCGAGTCAGCCGGCCGGATGCTTCGTGCCGCTATCTTTTTTCAAGCAATACTTGGGCACGGAGGAACGGCTACTTCTTCTTTGACTGTCGAATTTCAGCTTCCAGCCTTTCCATTTCGGCCTGCAATTTCTGCATTCGGACTATGAACTCGTCGGTCTTGGATTGTTTCTCCTCCAACAGCTTTTTCTCCAATTGGGCGATCTTTTGCTTGCGGTCCGCGT
>Ga0207116_10129_pt1 | contig 16690 bp, 9 predicted proteins | sample Alteio_BWMinHeat_44_FD_153550 | JGI IMG/M metagenome (GOLD analysis project Ga0207116, IMG submission 153550) | Enriched cells from forest soil in Barre Woods Harvard Forest LTER site, Petersham, Massachusetts, United States -... | ecosystem: Environmental > Terrestrial > Soil > Temperate forest >... | reverse complement strand
GGATGAACGAAATGAAGCCTATGCCGGCCAACTGCTGGCAAATCCCATCGTGCAGATCATGGCCCAAGCGCCGTTGTTCGCGGGCTCTGATTCTTCATTGAATTGTGCTTTCGCCGGCCCTAAAGTGGCAAACGTCAACCCGCATTGTCCTATGCCTGCGAATCGTGTATTCGGCCTGTTGCTGGCTTGGTGGATTTCCGCATTAAGTTCCACGCTTTTTGCGCAGGCGGGCGACCCGCCCGTCGGCGCGATGGCGGGGGAGCAATCGGTAATTACCAACGCTTTGGCAATCCACAGCCTGCTTCCCGAAGAGGCGGCGAAGCGGTTACCGGTGCGATTGCACGGTGTGGCGACATACGTTTTCAACCGGCACTCGTGTTTCATCCAGGATGATTCGGCCGGCATTTTTGTTGGTAATGGCGCTGAATTGCCGGTCATGACGGCTGGCGACGTGATTGAGCTTGGGGGAGTCTCCGGGCCCGGAGAGTTCGCCCCCATCGTTCTTCCTGTGGCCGCAAAAATTGTGGGTCACACTGACTTGCCGCGACCCGTGCATGTCACGTATGAGGAATTGGTTTCGGGACGCGAGGACAGCCAGTGGGTTGAAGTCTCCGGTTTGGTTCGGGCCGTCTTTACTGAACCCGCGACCAACTGCTCTCTTGAAATTGTGGCGGATGGCGGACGGCTAACGGCGTTCGTTCCCAGTTTCACCCAATCGAATCCGGGTTCTTTGGTGGACAGCCACGTTCGCATCCGGGGTGTGTGCGGCACGTGGTTCAACAAACAGCGTCAACTCTTCGGCGTCCGCCTGATGGTACCCCGGAGGCAGGACATTTCAATTGAAGTGGAGGCGCCAACCAACGCGCTCGTCAAACCGGCCCAGCCCATCGGCAATTTGTTGCGCTTCACTCCCAAATCCCAGGCCTACGAACGGCGGGCCAAGGTCAGGGGAACAGTCATCCTGCATCAAGTGGGACAGGCGCTTTTTGTGGAAGATGAATTGCACGGGCTCTATGTGCAGACGCGCCAGCCTGGCCAGTTGCAACCTGGTGATATTGTCGAGTTGCTCGGATTTCCCGTCCGTGGGAATTACACGCCCATTTTGGAGGATGGCGTCTGGCAGAAGGTGGGTTCCGGGCCCGCGCCTCCTCCGGTGGTGGTGAATTCGGATGAAGCCTTGGGCGGTTTGCAGGACTGCCGGCTGGTGACAATTGAAGGACGTTTGCTTGACCGGGCAAATAACAATGACGGCGAGTCGGTGCTGCTGCTGGAAGCCGACAGTTGCATTTTTTCGGCTCATCTCGAATCCGCGCGATCCGGACGTTCGGTGATGGCGCTGCAGAATGGCAGTCGCCTGCGCCTGACCGGTGTTTGCCAGATTGAAGTGGGCGATATTTGGAGCGCGGGACCGGCCTGGCGCGCAAAATCGTTTCATGTGCTGTTGCGAAGCCCGGCCGATATTCAGGTCATGCAACTGCCCCCGTGGTGGACGTTAACACGATTGCTGTGGGCGGTCGGGATCCTCGTATCGGCGGTAACGGCATCGCTGGCCTGGGCCGGGCAGCTTCGCAAAAAGGTTGTTAACCAAACGTCAATCATTCGTGAACAACTGGAAGTCGAGGCGGGGCTGAAAGAACGGTATCAGGACATCTTTGAAAACGCGAATGACCTGGTTTACACGCATGATTTAAACGGGCTTATCACCTCCATCAACGTAGCCGGAGAACGCTTGCTGGGGCGCAAGCGCGATTTCATCATCCAACGCTCGCTCATTGACTTCGTCGCCGGGGACCAGCGCCTGGCAGCCAGCCAATGGCTCGATCAAATAATGGATGGTACGGCTCCGGCCACGGTGGAGTGGGATTTTGCCACTGCATCTGGCGGCAGCGTCCGAGTTGAAATCAGCACCCGCATCATCGAGCGCGAAGGCCGCTATGTCGAAGTCGAAGGCATTGCGCGGGATGTTACCGAGCATCGCCGGCTCGAGAAGGAGATTCTGGAAATCAGCACCCGCGAACAACGGCGCTTGGGCCATGATCTGCACGATGGGATTTGCCAGCAGTTGGCCGGCATAGGCTTCATTTCGTTCATCCTGGCGGACAAGTTGGAGGAGAATAACCATCCTGAAGCCGCCAAGGCGCGAAAAATCGCCGAGTTGGTGAATAAAGTCAACAAAGAGACCCGTGGCGTGGCGCGAGGATTGTTTCCTGTGCGGTTGGAGGAAAACGGCCTGCTCTCGGCGTTGAAAGAACTGGCGCATGACGCCGGAGCGTTCTTCAATACCCAGTGTGAGTTTTATTGCGATGGCCCGGTGGTGATACGCGACCAGTCGGTCTCGCTTCACCTCTATTACATCGCTCAGGAGGCGATCCTTAACGCGGTCAAGCACGGCAAAGCAGGGCATATTGAAGTGCGCCTCGCGGCCGAAGACGACGAGGGCTGCCGTCTGACAATCCGGAACGACGGGGTCGCCCTGACGGCCCTTTCGACCCAGAGTCACGGGATGGGCATTCGCATTATGAAGTATCGGGCGCGGATGATTGGTGCCGCCGTTTTAATTCAGCCCGTCCCAAGCGGGGGCACGGAGGTCTTGTGTCAGTTCATGCGTGAGCCCAAGCGCGCCGCGATCCTGGTTTAAGGTTTCCGCGGCTTGCCTGACGGGAGTGATTCGACTAAGCTCAGATCATGGTTATAAACACGGAGCAACCGCAAGGTTCGCGCATTCTGATTGTGGACGATCATCCTCTTTTTCGCGAGGGACTGCGGGAATTGATCCTTCGGGAGCCCGGGTGGCTCGTCTGCGGCGAAGCGGCGGATGCGACTGAAGCCCTGCGCCTGGTGGAAGAAACCAAGCCCGACCTGGTGATCGTGGACATCTCGCTCGGCCAGACCAACGGGCTTGAACTGATCAAAACAATTGGCGCAAAGGAAACGGAATTGCCGATGCTCGTGGTTTCGATGCACGATGAGTCTCTTTACTCCGAACTTGCCATACTTGCGGGGGCAATGGGCTACGTGATGAAACACGAGCCGCCAACAACTGTGAAGGCCGCCATCCGGCGCGTCCTCGCGGGTGAAATGTATTTGAGCCACAACATGGCAATGTCAATGGTCGCCAAGCTGACGCACGGCGACGAGGACAAACCAAAAGAGACCCCGCAGGATTTGCTCAGCGAACGAGAACTCGAAGTATTCCGGCTGATTGGAAATGGAAAAGACACCCGCAAGATAGCCCTGGAACTGAACATCAGTGTCGCAACCATCAATTCATTCCGCGCCCGCATCAAAGAGAAGCTCCAGATTGAGAGCTCAACAGAACTAATCCTCAAGGCGATTAATTGGGTAAGGGAACAAGCGGATCTCAAATTGCCTTTTAGTCCTTAGGCGCATTTCCATAAATGCTACAGGGTTCCTCGAGGTTGTGCGAAACAACCTTGGCTTCCGGCTTCAATTTCAGCCGAAAACAGAAAATGATCCCCGCTGGAGAGCATGGTTTAGCTTCATTCCCCTCATTTGACCCAATCCCAACTTGTTGGGTTTAAAAAATCTCATGAAACAGAACCCGGAATGTACACATATCATGCTTGACAAGCTGTATTTCGTACATATAACATTACATTGTAGCAATCCAATCGTGAAGGCTACATGAATTGAATTGAGCGAAGAATTTGAACCAAATCCCACGGCGGTGTGCGAAGAAGTGAAAAACCAGTTTTTGTCTTATGAAAGAAGTGATTTCCAAGCTTTTCAACCGCCACGAAACGGAGGAAAACGCGGCAGATCTTGCCCATTTGACCCGCCTCCTCCGCCGCTATGCGGTGGAGCAGCAGCAAGTGCCGAAAGACCTTCTCGATTTGGTGACGCTTAAATACCTCGTGTCAATTCCTGTCCCGCCGCAGGGCCAAAGATTCGTCATCGACCGTAGAAGGGTGGAAGTGAAGCTCGAATAAACCGACGGCTCCTGAGCAGTGGCAACTCCGTGCTCTAAACGTAAGGGTATTCCAGCGCCAAACGCTTCGCTTTTCCCAGACTTAACTTAACGTGGCACAGTCGCGTGTGATCCGTACCATTGAATATCTATTGAGACATTGGCGACGTCGGAGCTAAAGGGGATGTGCGGGATGCCGGGCGCGAGCTTGATTGGCAAAATAGTGCATACGTAGCTTTTCCATTTGTGAATTTCAGAATGCCCGTCTGAAAATGACACGCCGCACGCCCCGTCGTGATACGACGCCGGCAAATCGCCCCAATTCTGAGGAGACCATTTCGTGTAATCCGGATCGCCATTGCTGTCCAGGTAGCCATCGTTAATGCTGTCTGGGTGTTCATCCATCGTCACGTAGATCATAGAGGGGGTTGGTATCTGGGTCAACTTTAGAAACTGGTTGAAGGCCGTGTTGAATTCGTTCACGGTGCTCGTCCATGTCGGGTTATACGGGCCGACGTAACTATTCATCGAAAAAGAGCGCGGACGCGCGGTGTATCCCGCTGCCAACTGGCCTCCGGTAATATAGTGGTCAGCGGGGCACTTATAAATCCCAACACCTCCCACATACTTATAGAATGGCGCTGCCTGAATGCCGGTCAGGTCAAAAACCTGCGGATCGATGTTCCAGTTCATCACGTCGTTCACCCAATTGCGGTAGGTCTTGCCAGTGATCTCAGCCTGTGTTTCCACTACCCCGAAGTTGTTCACAACCTGATCGTTATTATCCTGCGCGTATTGCATCCAACCCAACATCAGTTGCCGGCCATTACTCATGCACATGACCGCCTGGGCTTTGATCTTTGCTTTCGACAACGCCGGCAACAACAAGCCGGCAAGAATTGCGATAATGGCAATCACTACCAGAAGTTCAATCAGCGTGAAGGCCCGGCTTGTTTTAAAAGGGGATTCGATTCGGTCGGCACCGTTTTCGGTGGGGAAAATCAAATGTCTTTTCATACAAAATATTGGGTTCGACGATAAATTAGGAGGCCGTAATATAAAATGCAAGTAAATTGTTTACATCCTTAGAAAAACCTGTACTGTTTTGACTTAACTCCACGTGCGATGCCTTGCGATGGCTTAAACTTGAATGTTGATTCGCCTGAACGAATCACTTTTGGGTGCATCGCAGAAAATCCGGGGAATGATTGTCGGTCGAAACAGCCGCTGGAGAGCCTGAAGATGAATGATTTAGCCGAGTATAAAATGCAATTTCAAATCATCAAACGGATCCCGATACATCGCCTGTGGACATTGGCTGCCGGTATCACCGCCGTCTTGATCACCGCGTCAGCCGCCCGCGCAGAAGTATTCTATGATCGGCACGTGTTTTTCGACAACAGCCTTCCGATACCTGACCAATCGTATTACATGAGCGACGGAATGGTCGTCTCTCCAAGCGAGCTTGAATTGTTTAAACACAAATTCCCGGTAGAGACGAATCACTTCAAAAGTCCGCCGAACAGTCTTCGCTTGAAATGGAAGTCCATGCCGGGTGGTGACTGGCGCATGAAGCTTTACTCGTCCAAGCGGTATAATATGCGGAACCGCGCGTTTGAAGGCGATACGCTCTCTTTCTGGTGTTTTTCCGAGACGGAGTTGTCGCCGGAGGAATCACCCCGGATCATGTTGCTCAGTTCGGCTGACATTGGGTCTGGAACCATCACGCTCCTTTCAAATTTCGGTCATTTGCCCGCTGGTAAATGGGTTAAAATCAGCATGCCTTTCGCCGATTTCAAACCGCTGTTTGGACGCACGGAAGATTTGAAATTTGATCCCGCCAAGTTATTAGCCATCTGTTTGATGCAGGGGCTGGATGACGGCAAGGAACACACACTTTATCTCGATGACGTTCAAATTGGTTACCACGGACAGTCTGACCATGGCACCCCTTACGCGCCAACGGGACTGGCGGTAAAGGCAGGAGAGCTCCATTTTGACCTGACATGGAAGAACAATCCCGAGAGCAACGTGCTGAATTACCAAATCTATCGCTCGCGGGACGGCAGTAATTACGTTCCCATAGGCCTCCAGCAGGGTCAACTGAACCGCTTCGTGGACTTCGTTGGCAAGCCGGATCAAAAATCGTTCTACCGGATCAGTGCGCTGAACCTTGCAGGGCATGAATCTCCGCTCTCAAAGGCAGCTTCGGCCTCCACGCGTCCATTCAGCGACAACGAACTTTTGGATATGGTTCAGGAAGGCTGTTTCCGGTATTATTGGGAGGCCGGGCATCCTGTTTCGGGTATGGCAATTGAGATAATGCCTGGAGACGAAAACCTGGTGGCAGTGGGCGCATCAGGCTTTGGGATAATGGCTTTGATTGCCGGAACCGAGCGCCATTTTATCACCCGCGAACAGTGCGCGCAACGTCTGCTGAAAATCACACGCTTTCTCCGCAAGGCGGATCGTTTCCATGGGGTCTGGCCGCACTTTCTCGATGGCACAACGGGGAAGATTGCTCCCTATTTTGGGAATTTCGACGACGGAGGCGACCTCGTAGAAACCTCTTTTTTGGTCCAGGGACTTTTGACCGCGCGACAGTACTTCGATGGCAACACGGACACAGAGCGCGAGATACGCCGAACCATCACCGAATTATGGCACGGGGTGGAATGGGATTGGTATCGCAAAGAACCTTCGAGCGATTTTTTATACTGGCATTGGTCGCCTGACTTCGGCTGGCACATCAGTCACCCACTCGTCGGCTGGAATGAAACCATGATAGTTTATCTGCTCGCGATTGCGTCGCCGACCCATTCGGTTCCCGCCAGTCTTTATCACACCGGTTGGGCAAGCCAGTCTGACCTCGGGGTTCGGTATCGCCAGAATTGGAGTCGCACGACCGCAGGCGATCATTTCGCCAACGGCGGAGTTTATTACGGAATCAAACTTGATGTCGGTGAGGGCAACGGAGCCGACCTGTTTTTCACGCAGTTTTCTTTTATGGGATTTGACCCTCGCGGCAAGCGGGATCAGTACACGGATTATTTTCGGAACAATCGCAACATCGCGCTCATCAACCAAGCCTATTGCGTGGAAAATCCCGGCAAATACATTGGCTACGGCGCGGATTGTTGGGGGCTTTCTGCGGGCATTAACTCCGGAGGTGGCCGCCCGCTGCCTCGTGACGACAACGGCACGATCTGCTGTTCCGCCGCACTCGGTTCTTTCCCGTACACACCGAAGGAATCCATGGCAGCGCTCAAACATTTTTATCGCGCCCTTGGCGCCCGGACATGGGGTATTTATGGATTTAACGACGGTTTCAACGAAACCGAGGCTTGGTTTCAGTCTTCGTGGCTTGGCCTCAATCAGGCGGTAACTGTTGTCATGATTGAAAACTATCGTTCCGGGGTTATTTGGAAGAATTTTATGGCAAACCCCGAGATTCGACCCGCGCTGGACGCAATTGGTTTCAGACCTGATGATGATTTGACCAACCTTGAACCTACAGTATCTGAGCCCGAACCAACCAAGACGTATTTAAAGGCACTGAATAAAGGTTTATAGGCCAAAAGGTTAAAACCATGGTTCCAGATACAGTGCTTGAAAAAAGACAATAACTGATGTGATGTACAAAAAGTGTTGACACTCTTATCTATTTTTGTGATAAATCCAGTACAAGCCACGAATTAACTCATCGAGCGGCGTTTTTTGCTTTGGTTAGCCGAAAACTCTAAACGATAAAATCAATCAACTAATCAATTTTGATTACGCACCGTCCTCGCTTTCGGCCGTGTGAATTTGTCCGTCTCGGTCAGCCGGGGAGAAGAACCCGAAAAAAACAAAAACCAACAACCAAAAGGTCAACCATCATGCAAACAAGAACGAAATCCGAAGTAGTTGCAATAAAAACAACCAGAACCATTACGGTGAATATGAAGCGCTTGCTAACTTTAATCGCTGCCGTGAGCCTCGCGGCATGCGGAACTGTGCAGGCTAATGATTTGTATAACCCCGATTTGGACGTTCTCGGAGCTGTCGGAGCTAACGGGCAGGTAAATCCAGGGCCGGATGGCTGGGTTATTAATGCCACCAAGAGCCTTTCCGGCTCGTTTGCCGATGGCGCGGACTCCGAAACGTTTTGCAATGTTCAGCAACCCGGTGGCTATGGTGTGTTCTTCAAGCCGTTCCAAGGTCAAACGAATGCCAATCCAGTATTGGACGATCTGCTGACTGTATTTTTTTATCAAGATAATCCGTCTTCTGCCGGAACGAAATGCACCTTAAGTGGTTACGCGTCATGCGAAGCGAATTTCTGCGGTCTGCTCCCGGCTCCTCCCAGCGGAAGCGTCCCGACCGTGGCGTTTATAGTCGAATTCCTTGATGTTGGCGGTAATGGCCTCGCTACCAATACGTACAACTTGATTGCCAATGGCATGCACACGGATGGTGCCGGCGACATGGGACAATTGACTACGCCGCAATATACTGCGCCTGCCGGCACGGTTACTGTGCGGGTAGGTGCCCTGATGACTGGCGCCTATAGCACCAGCGGGTCGCAATCGTTTTTCGTGGACGCGTTTGATCTGGAAACTGTGCCGCCCGCCGGCTCGCCAGTCATCACCAATGAGCCGAGTTCACTGACTGTTAACCTGGGTGGGACCGCCAATTTCACGGTTGGCGTATCGAACACTGCAGGAGCCAGTTATTTCTGGCTATTCAACGGTGCGACCGTCAGTGACAGCGCCGGTCACATCTCGGGATCAGCCACCAAGTCGCTGACCATTACGGGCACTGCACCTGCCGATATTGGCCATTACCAAGTGCTGGTTTCGAACAGCTTTGGCTTGTCGCGAAGCACGACCGTAGCGCTTGCGATCGTGGGTATCTCACTCGACCCGGCCATTAATATCACCGGCAAGATTGGCGACACCTATGAAGTAGATTACACCACTAATCTCACCGTTCCGATTACATGGACTCCATTGGTGGCCAATGTGAAGCTGACGACGTCACCACAAACCATTGTTGACACCAGCGGCACGGGCTCGTCCAAGCGGTTCTATCGGGCGCTGTTCCTCCATTGAGGTTCGGGCTGTGTTAAAAGCATTGAGCCCTTGAGCGTCTTGCAAAACTCTCGTGCTCGGAATGCGGGCTTTGCGCCTGGTAATTCACCGTTATCAGGCGCAAACGCTTGAGTAATGAATGATTTCAAAGTCAAATTCGTCGGAATGAGCATTGAATGAACGTCTCGAACATCGCTTCCCGTCGTTGCCCGTGAAATACGTTTCTTACTCGTTAACTGGGAATTTCCAGGTTTCACGAAAGCCAGATTGGAGAAAAAAATGCGCCTCCTTTAATTATTCAGTCCTGGCACTCGCCGCCAGCTTGGCGCTGGTTACCGGCCTGGCTCAAGCCAGCAACCTTCTTATTAACCCCAGTTTCGAGGCCAATAGCAATCATGTCGTCGCGAGTGGCTGGACCTATTTTTCGCCGCCGCCACCCACAAATTATTTTGGTGATTATTGGGTGGAGAGCGCTGTCCCGGCGCATTCGGGAACTTACTATTGGAAGGAGTGGGGAGCGCTTTATCTGCCTGCACCTACCAACAATGTTGCCGGAATATATCAGACCTCCAGCAGTACGCCTGGAACCACCTATCAGGCCAGCGGTTGGTTCTATACCTCGGCCAGTGACGTTCTGGGGGCGGATTGTGTCACTTGGATCGAGGTAGATTTCCTCAATGCGACGAGCAATCTGCTGGCAGTTTACAAGTCGGATGATTTCTCCGCTAGTGTGGGAACAGATACCTGGTTTCAATATCAGGTGAACAACGCTTGCGATTTGTCGTCCCCGGTTTCTACCGGCGATCCTTATTTTACCACTTACGCCGTGACCGGTTCGGTAAGTCAGATGGTCGCTCCGCCTGGGACTGCATCGGTCCGCTATCGGTATGCCTATCTTCAAGTGGGCACGGAGGGAGGGTCGGCTTATCTCGACGATGCGGTTCTGAATCAAGTCAGTGGCCCTGCGAGCGGCATTGCATCCCCAACCGGATTAGTGATCCAATCGGGTGACAAGAGCGTCGTTTTGCACTGGAACCAGAATAGTGAAACCAATTTGGCGGGATATAATGTTTATCGTTCGCTCAACAGCGGCGGCCCATTCGTCGCGCAGAATTCCAGCTTGCTGACGACGTTGGGTTTCTGCGATCTCAACGTCAGCGACGGGCAGACTTACTTTTACGGGGTCACTGCATTGACTACGAGCTCGCAGGAAAGCCTTCCTTCCACCACGTCCTCGACCATCCCCAACGCTTTTGCCAGCGACGATGCTTTCCTGGATTACATTCAGCAGGCCAACTTCGATTATTTTTGGTATACCGCAAATCCGGCTAATGGGTTAATCCCGGATCGCACTACAACCGGCTCCGCTTGCAGCATCGCCGCCCAGGGATTTGGGCTCACCGCCATCGGCATTGGGATTGACCACGGCTGGATCACCCGGAGCCAGGGCGCGGAGCGAGTCCTGACGGCGTTGAACACCTTTCTTCAAAAGCCGCAAGGGACCAATGCCTCCGGCCTTATAGGATATAAAGGTTGGTTCTATCATTTCCTGGATATGAACACTGCGTTGCGGGCGCCAAACTCGGAGGTGTCATCCATTGACACGACCTTGTTGCTCTCGGGAGTTCTTTATGCCAAACAATATTTTAATGGCACCAACAGCGATGAAACCGGCATTCGGACCGTGGCGGATGCGATATTTAAACGTGTGGATTGGAATTGGATGGCTCAGGGAACCAGCGAGGTTTCCATGGGCTGGTTCCCGCCCGGGAGCTTCATCGTCAACAACTGGATCGGCTACGACGAAGCGATGATTCTTTATTTGCTCGGACTCGGCAAATCAACCAACCCGTTACCCGCTTCTTCGTGGAGTTATTGGACGAGCGGTTATACCTGGGCAACCAATTACGGCCAGGCATACATCCCGTTTCCCCCCTTATTCGGCTACCAGTATTCCCATTGCTGGGTTGACTTCCGCCACTTGGCGGACACTTACATGAACAACCACAATAGTACCTACTTTGAGAACTCCCGGCGCGCAACCCGCGCCCAACTTGACTACTGCATTGCCAACCCGTCAGGCTGGCCCGGATATAGCAGCAATGTTTGGGGATTGACCGCCTGCGATGATCCCTTCGTGGGCTACGAGGCGCACGGCGCTCCGCCGGCCCAGAATGATGACGGCACGATTGCTCCCACGGCTGCTGGCGGCTCGATGGCCTTCACGCCCGAATATTCGGTGCCGACTTTGGAATATATGTACAGCAATTACCGCTCGAATCTATGGACCGCCAACGGCTTCCGCGACGCGTTCAATTTAAGAAATGTTCCCTGGTATGACACAGATGAGCTGGGAATTGACCAAGGGCCGACCGTCATTATGATTGAAAATTATCGCACGCAACGAGTGTGGAAACTTTTCATGCAAAATCCAGAAGTACAGCGGGGATTGCAGCAGGCGGGCTTTGTGGCGCTGCCGTTTAAGGCCCTGAGGATTCAGGCTCTTGCGTCTCAAAACGCGGTCAGCCTGGCTTGGGCGGCTACGGCTGGCCGCACTTACCAAGTCGAATACTCGACTGACCTTGAAACGTGGTTCACCTCCCCGAACGGAGAGGTGATCGCCACCGGTGCCACCGCAGGTTGGACCGATAGCGGGCCGCCCAACACTGCAGCGGCGCCCTCCAGCGTTCCTCAAAGATTCTATCGCGTCTTCCAATTTGGTTCTCCGTAGAGGCATTCATCAAGCGGATCAGATTACTACATTTGCATTTTGAGTAACGCCGACATTTAGCCATGATTGTTCACTTCTCGCATATCTCTTTGGCAACAGCCCATTGAATGGGCTGGCTTTTAGTCAATTCTTCCAATTGGAAAAATGAAATTACCCACCCACACTCTCGTCTGGTCTTGCTGCCGAAACGTCGTTGCTGGAGAGCCTGCCGCCGCCGCACCACGCGATTTCAAAGTCCTCTCGCGGCAGTTGCGCGTGGACTTGGTTTGGGGCACGGGCCCGGCGGCGAATACTATTATCAAGTGCGCAGCATCCAATCGAACGGAGTGACTCTGCCGCACACCATTTCGGTCTGGTCGGATGTTCAATAAGGAATTTCGCCGCCATTTGATGAGGCGGAACGGGTCTTCGCCTTCGGTTCCTGGCAAAAGAAATCGGATGTTTGTGTTTAGCGGTGTTGATCCAAATCCAAATGTTTCGTGGTTGATTCCTCGTCAATCACCTGATGAGTTTACGCGAACCAACCCTACTATCGAATCTGGAGCAAGACGGGCATTCTCAAACAATTCCGGCTTTGGCCTTGATGGAAATTGTTATCAAGGAAGCTAATCCGCAAAGCCAAATAATACAAGTTTTTTGCCACTGCATCCATTCCTATCCCCGCAGGAAATGATAGGGTGGGGTTTCAAATAGCAACCCGAAAGTCAGACACATCAAGACGTGCGGCCGTTATCCAGAAAAGGAAAACGCCGGCAGGAACACGTAACAACATGAATCCAAGAACCTCCATGAAAATCAAACATCTTGTGTTTGCAGCCATCACTGCATTCGGACTTGGCGCCAACGCGCAGAACACTATCGGCGTGGGCGTGCCCACCGGCACAACGCGAAACGACACTTACAATGGGGCAGGATTTGAATTTTATGCTCCGCTGACCACCGGCACTACGATCAACGTGCTCGGTATTTGGGATGCGAGCGGCACTGGACTGCTGGTGGCTCACACCGTTTCCATTTTTAAATATAGTGGCAGTGGTTCGACCTACAATCTTGTGATCTCGGCCACCATTCCTGCCGGCACTGCTGCCCCGCTTATCAATGGTTACCGTTGGGCAGGCATTCCTAGCACGACCCTTCCCGACAATGGGCAGGGCGGAGGATATTATGCCATCCTGGCAACTCAAGAGGAGGACACTTGGGCGGGTAGTATTGGTTCGGCACCCTATATGAATCCTTCCATCGGCACGGTCTCAGGCCAGGGGCTTATAAATGCAGGTCAGGCTTCCAGTGTATTATCAAGCAGCCTTTCAATAGCTGGCATTGGAAACCCTAATGATGGCTTCGGTGGCGCAAACTTGGCGTTCTTGACGCCCCAACCTGCAACCCAGCCTGCGGCGACGCGGATCCTCTGGACCTCGCTGGGCACATTCATGGACGACACGGTTCTCGGTTTAGCCGGGGCTGCGTCCAATGAAGTTTATGGTGTTGATTTCGGCGGCTCGGGTCTTGAAACCACCACCAACGGCTACACCTTCGATGATTATGCCACTTCCGGAAACATGACCCTGGTTGGCGACATAAGTACGTATAATGCCTACTCATGTTCAATACAATGGCATACTGGTGGTAAAAGTTCCTTCGCTGTAATCATCCTGGCCACCAACACCACGCCAGCCAGCGCCTCGGCGGCAGTGGGAAGCAATGTTGTATTTACCGCAGCCTTCAGCAATGCACCGCCGGTCAACGTCCAATGGCAGCAGGTTGTCACGGGCTCTCCCAATGTGACCAATAACATTAATGCCGGGGTGGTAACTGTGACCAATAACAGGGTCGTCAGGTCGACGCTGACAATTAATAATGTACAGGAGGCCAATGCCGGTTCGTATCAGCTTGAAGCGATCGCTGTGGGAAACAGCGCGAATGTCGCCTATAGCGCACCTGCGCCGCCCACGGTGATTCCGCTGATCACCTGGTATGCTGCGGGGACGTACAATAACACCTTCAGCAATGACTCGGTTCTCGCCTTTGCCGATCCTGTGTCCAATGAAGTTTACGGAGTGGATTTCGGCGGTTCGGGTCCCCAAACAACCACTAATGGCTATACCTTTAATGACAACGTCAGTTCTGGAAACATGAGCGTGGCTAACTCACCTTCCAGCTATGGGGGCTATCTCACCGGTGGTGCGACCACGGGTGATACTGCACTAGACACTATGTTGGCGTTTGGCCTTTATGGAGAGACGGCCAATACGGGCACGTTGAATAACTTGACGGTAGGTCAGACTTATACCGTGCTAGTCCTTCTGGATGATACCCGCGGCTCCGCTGCTGGCGGGAGCGTTTTTCACGTAACTGACGGCGCAACCGTCAGCCCTGGACAGCAATATGCGTTCGCCAATGGCGCGCCGGAGGTCGGCGGCTATATCATGGGAACATTTACGGCCCAGGCCACGAACCAGCCATTGACTATTATGAATGTTCTAGGCGCCGCCACCCAATACAATCTTGTTCTTTTGGAAACCGGCATCGCACTTCCCCCGCCCATAGCGCCGACGTTGACAACTGACGTCGAGCCGCTCCACTCGCAAGTTCCGGTGGGCACGCTCATGACCTTCTCAGTTAATACGTCCGGCAGCATCCCGATGTCCTAACTGCGATTGGTTTTCGTTCATAGACCTCTGTTTGGCCATGAACTCGTTTGGAGTGTTGAGCCGCACGTGGTGGAGAACTGCATACCAGCGAAGCCGAGATCGGTACAGTGATTTCTGAAAACTTTTGCCACGCATTGGGCAGGGAGTATTATTTTGAACCTCAATCCGGCGGATAAAGTTTGTCTTGATTGGGAAAGAATCGAGAGAAACGTCTTGGGGCCGATTGCGCGGAGGTGGAGACTGATGCCCATGCCACCGGGCGCCACCGGCTGTTTTATATGACTATTATATGCAATGCCCGCCTGGATTCAGTTTCTGAATGGGGTTTATATTTCCGTGTATATAAATCTCACGGTTCAGACCATTTTCGTGTTTGCTGAGGACTGTCGATTACTTTTTCGATTTACGAGACGGTTCTCTTCATACTGACAGTATAGTGCAATGTCCCTCACACATGATGAAAATATAAAACATTATGGTCTCGAAACGAGGGTGCGGATGCGGCTGACGGGCCACATCTAGTTTCCGGCGCGGGATTATTAAATCATGGCGCGTTGCTGGGTTTACAGCGTTGAATCATCCTTCGTGGTCTTGAATTTGGTATCCGACCGCTTCATATCCGCGCACGCGTTTGGCATACATCGCGGACAAAACCGGCACGCAGCCATCCACATAATCATAAACGATGACCTCGCGCTTGCTGTCGTGAAGGCGGTGGAGACGGCCGACATATTGTTGCAATGTGCCGCGCCAGGAAATCGGCATGGCAAGAAAAAGAGTATCAAGCCGTGCGTCGTCGAAGCCTTCACCAATGTAACGACCCGTCGCCAGCAGGACTCTTTCCTCGCCTTCGGGAATCGCAGTCAGTTGTCCGGCGATGGCGCGGCGTTGCTTTACACCCATGCCGCCTTTCAACACCACGATGTGCTTCACCAAGCCGGCCAATCGAGTGGCAAATTCGTCCACCTGGCTGGTGCGTTCGGTCAACAGGATCGGAGATCGTCCGGCCTTGATGGACCGTAGTAGATCAACGCACATCAGATCGTTGCGTGCCTTGTTGCCCGCCAGTGAGGCATACAACTCGTGCATCTCCATTTTCTCACCGGAGGGCGGCAATCGAAAATTGGTCGGCCGCGGAATAACAAAATGTTTGAACGGTCGCGCCAACGCCTGCTCCTTCGCATCCACACGGTGACGAATCGGACCACACTGCATGATGATGATCGGGTGATGCCCGTCTTTGCGTTGGGGCGTGGCGGTTAGACCGGTGATGTAGCGCGCTTTCACCTGCCGTAGAACTTGTTCGAAGCTCACGGCTGAAATGTGGTGGCACTCGTCCACAATAACGTGGCCATAGTTGGCGACCACGTCGTCCACCACGTGTTTGCGGTTCAGACTCTGTATGACCGCCACGTCAACAAGCCCACTGGGACGTCGGCGTCCACCACCAATTTGCCCGATGCTCTTGATGGGCAGATCAAGAAATGTGGCGAGCCGCTCGCGCCATTGATCGAGAAGTTGGCGCCGGTGGACGAGCACCAAAGTATTGACCCTCCGCGCCGTAATCAGCCATGCGGCCACAACCGTTTTTCCAAAGGCGGTCGTGGCGGACAAAATACCATCGTCATGGGCGAGCATCGCGTTGGCTGCCACTTGCTGGTCGGGGCGAAGTTGACCGTGAAACTTTACCTCCAATGGCTGGCCGGCAAACCTTTGGTCGTCGGGTTCCAGAGTAATCTTGTGCGATTCGAGAAGCGTCGTAATCTCGCCAAGGCAACCGCGAGGCAAGGCGACATACTTTGGAAATTCCTCCGCGCAACGGATGACTCGCGGTTTGCCGAATGTAGACAACCGCATAGGTCTTTCACCCGGGTATTTTCTCGGCCCACCCGGGGCAACGTGTAGGCATGAAGTTTCTCCGCAAATTGTTCTTCCGGCGAAACTGCGGAAAAGCTTGCGCTGGGAATTCCCGCGAACTTAAGCCAGTCCCGGCCCGAAAGCGTTTCATAAGGCTCGTGCAGGACATCGCCCGTGCTGACATCCAAGTGGAACTTCGCAAAAGTTCGATCCGCCAGTCGCGCATCCACGGGAAACTGTGCTCCGCCGTAAGGTGCAGCATCGAGGTCCTGTGTCGCATCGCTGAAAACAAAGGTGAAGAAATCGTGCGATCCAAAGTCCCCGCTTCGCGCAACGATTCCAGGACCTCGGAGGCGTTGGCATCCCAATCTGCCGAAGCCACTGGAAGTCGGCGCATGGCCAGATCAATGTCGCGCGTGGTTCGAGCGGTCTTCAGACGCAATTCCATTGC
>Ga0207116_10202_pt1 | contig 16692 bp, 14 predicted proteins | sample Alteio_BWMinHeat_44_FD_153550 | JGI IMG/M metagenome (GOLD analysis project Ga0207116, IMG submission 153550) | Enriched cells from forest soil in Barre Woods Harvard Forest LTER site, Petersham, Massachusetts, United States -... | ecosystem: Environmental > Terrestrial > Soil > Temperate forest >... | reverse complement strand
CAAAATCATGCGCAATTCAAACAACAGCTAGATCAAAAATTATCGACATTATCCCGTCCAACCATTCCATCACTGTCACAGGTTCAAAGTCTGTCACAAACGCCTCCGCCAGCCGCTGTCGTTGAAGAACTGAAAGCGACTCAAGGCCCTGCCCAAACATACCAAAAACAACAAGGATTAAATCAAGGGTCCAGTAACGCTTCACAATCCAATGGATATTCCATGCCACAACCAACACCAACAGTTGCGCCACCACCTGCTAAAACAACAGCACCCACGCAACAGCCTTATACTGGATTCATGAATCAACCATCTACTTCTAATACGGCAGCACCCGCACAGAAAAATAGTGGCGGAGGTTTTAACATAAAATATTAGAGCCTGGGATAATTTTTTAAGGAAAAACAACGTATGAAAATACCAAAAAATTGGCTTCAAAAATTAAGTATGCTTTTTAGCGCAGTGCTAATAGCTTGTATTGTATTATCAGAACCAGGTTATGCCGATGATACAAACAATTCAACCACATCTCCCACAACAATTAGTGGGACGAATAATTATTTACTTAGCTTAATCGCCGGTACCACGACGGGTATGCTGCAACTTATGAATCAATCGACTGCCTACTTTGAATCATTAGCAGAAATGGCAACTAGCTGGATTGCAACGACTAGTCCGCAAGATCCAATAGTAACTAATCAATATATTTTTGCAAACTTAGGCCAACAACTCACCTCAAGCGAACAAACGCAGCTCTCAACAACTCAATCGCTTATCACACAATTTTTACAAGCGGGAAGTTTGAATACTAGCAACCCAAGCATGCCCAGCAATGCGGATGATTTAACATATACTATTTTATTTGGGCAATCTATCGTTAAACCTCAGACGACCACTACAACGTCTAATTATAGCCAAAACATTCAAAACTATATTAAAAATGTCACTGGATCAACATTGATTTTAGATCAACCCAATCCCAACTGGCCAGAAGGAAAATTAAAAACACAATACACCAATCTTTATAACACATTAGCTGCAATTCAATCATACGACCAATATTTAATTAGCGGCTTAGCCAGTTTGCAGAATAATCAAAACTTATCTATGCAATTAACGACGCAAGCCACTAGCTCGACTTGGTTTACACAAATTGCGACTGAAGCATTAGGCCTCGTGTTACGACATATTTTGATGTATACATCACAAAGTTTTGTTCAAATCACTCAGATTGTGCAATTACAACAACAACAATTAGCCGTACAAGCGATGACAAACAGTTTGCTGCTTGTTTTAGTACAAGCAGATGTTGGATCGCAAATACAACAAAAAGCGATGAGATCAGGAACACAGAATAATAAGAATCCAGCGGATCAGCTTTAAATTGGACTTTTGACAAATCACTACCTCAATCGTGAACGCGCCCGCGTGCGAGCCCCAGCCCGTTCTTTCGGTAAATATGACTACTAACTAAAAGTCAAGTCATGGAATTATGTTGTTAGGTAATCCTTATTCCACATTCTGCACTTGCTCACGAATTTGCTCAATCAATACCTTCAACTCAACAGATGCCCTCGTGGTATCAACATCAGCAGATTTTGCTCCCAGGGTATTAGCTTCACGATTGAGTTCTTGCATCAAAAAATCTAACCGCCTGCCCACCACTCCGCCTTGTTTTAAAATCCGGCGTACTTCTGAAATATGCGCATCAATACGCTCTAGTTCTTCAGAAACATCAATTTTTTGTGCAAATAAAACCATTTCTTGTTCCAAGCGTCCTGAATCCAGCTCCACTTTTGCATCCTTGAAACGCGAGGCTAATCGTTCACGTTGTTGTGCTAATATGTCTGGCATATGCTGTCGCACTCGTGCCACTTCCGTTTTCATATTTTCCAAGCGTTGTAAAAAAAGCTGTTTAAGTTCATCTCCTTCACGTGCGCGCGCAGCAACTAAATCTTTCAACCCTTTTTCCAATAAAATAATCACTTGATCTTGAATGGTTTCCAAATCAATTTCAGCGATTTGCAAAATCCCCGGCCAGTGAAGAATATCCATCGTATGCACAGGCGAAGGAGTTTTTAGAAAATGTGCTACACGTTCATTGGCTTTACACAGTTGTTCTACTAAATGCGCATTAATAGTAATTTCTGCACCTGCAACATCACCAGGCTGATAACGCAAATGACATTCAATTTTACCGCGCTTGATATACTCACGAATGCACTCGCGCATAGCGCTTTCTAAAGCATGTAACGTTTCTGGTAAGCGTACTACTAACTCAAGATAACGATGATTAATTGAACGGAGTTCACATACAGCAGTACCCCAAGTCCCCTGTCCCTGAGTTCTAGAAAATGCAGTCATGCTTTGTATCATGCGTATTTCCACCTGAATAATTTTGTTAACAGCATAGCTATATCACGTAATAGTGTCTATACCTAGTGCGAATTTAGGATAAATTAAGGTCTTCAACTTTCATGTGACATCGATAAAATACTCAGACTATTACTGTAAAAAGTATATAATAGCCGCCATTATTTTTATTACGAGAGAATACCATGCGTCCAAGTATGCGAAAAAATAATCAAATCCGTGAGATTCGTTTGACCCGTCAATACACAAAACACGCTGAAGGATCTGTGCTTGTTGAATTTGGCGATACCAAAGTGATTTGCACTGCAACAGTCACACCCGGCGTACCGAATTTTTTAAAAGATTCCGGCAAAGGTTGGATTACTGCAGAATACGGAATGTTGCCCCGTTCAACCCATGAGCGGATGGCACGCGAAGCCGCAAAAGGAAAACAAGCGGGACGCACTCAAGAAATTCAACGCTTAATTGGCCGCTCATTACGCGCTGCGATTGATATGACAGTATTAGGTGAAAATACAATTACCGTTGATTGTGATGTCATCCAAGCCGATGGCGGAACGCGCACTGCTTCCATCACGGGCGGTTGTCTTGCATTATATGATGCTATTCAATTTTTAAAACGAAAAGGCAAATTAAAAACAGATCCTTTTCGCCAATTTGTTGCTTCTATTTCAGTAGGGATTTATGCCGGCTACCCCATTTTAGATTTAGATTATTTAGAAGATTCCAGTGCTGAAACCGATATGAATGTGGTAATGACAGAGCATTCTGGTTTTATTGAAATTCAAGGCACCGCAGAAAAAGAAACCTTTAAACAATCAGAGCTTGATGAAATGCTAGCATTGGCGAAAGAAGGAATTTCATTGTTAGTAGAAAAGCAAAAAGCTGCATTACAAACATAACCCTAGTGCAAATGATGCTCCGCTTGTATCTATTCAGCGGTTGCTACTGACCTAATCGTGAACGCGCCCGTTTGCGATTAGGTCAGTGTAATCACTGAGTAATTACATCCGCTTTAGGTGATCAATCTCTCTTAACGCATTTTCTTTTTAAGAGCATGCTTGTCATCAACAACAGGGGCGGGAACGGCTGGTCTAAAAAAACTCCAAAAATCTTTTCGTTTAGGTTTATTATTAGTACTTCGGTTAGCTAATTGACGGTCAACATGCTTTCCGACCTCTGTTAATACGGCATTGATAGCTTCCTCTTGCGTAATAACTTTTTTTAAAATACCTGACATTCCATTAATCTCCTATCATTGATACGATATTTTGAATATCTCTTTTCTGTGCATCGGTTCCTGCATTAATAAATTCAATATTGACTGGCGTTTTCAACGCTAACTCTAAACTCTCTTTTATACTGGTTTTCATCTCATCTGGTATCGGATAAATATAGGGTACCTGCGCATAAAACAATAAAACTTTATCTTCTTCTTGAATTAACTTAAAAATAAATCGATATTCACCAGACGATACTTGAAAACGGTTATCTGCATAACGTATTAATTTTCCTTGCAGCAAAGCATTTGCCAATAATTCACTTGGACCGTCAATATCAACAAGAGATAACGCAAAATCCTTAGATATCTCATACTTATCATTCATAGACATTCTCCCTAATAACTACATTTTCTGCAGTTACTATACAGGAAATCCTAAATTCGGCACGAGAGGCCTTAGCGAGAAAGCGTCTATTGCTAACGCTAGGATAATATTAGTATAGGCTGGAAAACTTAAAAAACCCTTAAGAGATTCGCCCTATTTTGCGCAGAAATTAGCCCGAAATTTTATATTTTTTGAGTCAAAACAACAAATTAAAGTATACTCTATAGCATAGTCAGTATCTACCGTGTATCTTGTGCTTCTTCGCAGCTCCCATCACCCCCTATATCCACCATTAGCGTGTTTAAAATCATATCGGTACCACAAAATTACCTTGTTTTTAATCAAAATAAATTTGCATTAGCTATACAATTTATCCACTCAAAAGACCTATAATTAGGATAAGAAACATGAAATCATTAAGAAAAAAAGGACAGATTATGCAGTTTGATCCAGAAAAATATCGTGATGAACGCTTAGCTATATTAGAAACTGTCGTAGGACATATTAATACTAATTTACAAAAAATAGATCAGCGATTTGAAAAAATGGAACAACGCTTTGAAAAAATAGACCAGCAATTTGAAAAAATGGAACAATGCTTTGATAACAAACTAAATAAACTAGAAACAACGATGCTCTCTGGTTTTAACGAGACCAAAATTGGATTTAACGAGATCAACAAAAGAATGTGGTCAAATTTTCTTTGGCTATTGGGATTAATCTTAGCGACATCCGGTGGGCTTTTTACTCTCATGGCACATGGATTTCATTGGTTTTAAAAGCAGCAGGAATAACATAATCCATGATCAACGGCGCATGATCTGAAAACCGTTCATCTTTATAAATCGACGCTGATTGCACAGTATTTTTTAAACCCGCTGATAAGACTTGATAATCAATTCTCCACCCCACATTCTTCGCCCATGCCTGGCCTCGATTAGACCACCATGTATATTGACCCTCTTCTTGATTCACTTCGCGAAATGCATCGATGAATCCCAAAGGCCCGAATAATTCATCCATCCAGGCTCGCTCTTCCGGTAAAAAACCTGAGTTTTTTTGGTTGCCGCGCCAATTTTTTAAATCCATTTTCTTATGCGCAATATTCCAATCACCACAAATGATATACTGACGATTCTGTCGCGATATTTTTTTTAAATGATCTGCATAACGCCTAAGAAAATCATATTTAATTGTTTGCCGTTCTTCACCGCTGGTGCCTGAAGGCAAATATAACGATGCAACACTTAAATCACCAAAATCAATCTCTACATAACGACCTTCAAGATCTGCTTCTTGCCAACCTAATCCTGTAATAATGTTTTTAGGTTCGTGTTTAGTATAAATACCAACACCGCTATAACCTTTTTTTTCTGCATAATGAAAAAAACCCTGATATCCCGTTGGCCGAAATAAATCATCTTGCAAATCTTGCTCTTGAGCTTTAACTTCTTGCAGACAAATCACATCTGCATTTTGTTGTTGCATCCAAGCAAAAAATCCTTTGCGCGCAGCAGAGCGAATACCATTTAAATTTAAAGTGATAATACGTAATTTTTTCATTGCTTAATTGCCTAATTAACTAAAGCTGCGGGACGACGGGACAGACATCATTGACAGCAAGTTCTAATGCCCCAATAAATTCTGTAAAATAGCCGCACCTTGATTACCCATCTTCTTTTCAATTTTTTGTTGCAAGTTTTGTTTAGTTTTATCAATAAGCACAGACGATATCGCTTTCGATAATGCGCCCGAATCTAATTTAATAGTAGGATCACTTAAATTACCGCTTACCAGAACAGGAATAGGGATTTTTGCAAGATCTGCCCAGCCCGTATTTTGCATAGCCCCTGATTGATTAATCAAAGTGTCCAATTGATAATTAATTTTTTGATTTACTAAATCAATTGTACCGTTGCCTTTAGAAGTAAATAACTCAGAGGTAATCACTAAATCATTATTTTGTACCACACCATTTTTAATATTGGCACTGGCTGTCATATTAGCAAATTCTGTTTTATTCGTATTAGTCGCAGATGGCGCACGTTGCCCTAAAAATGCTTTAGCCATATCTAAATAATAACGAATATCAATTCCTTCTAATGTGCCATTAGTTAAGTTTAAATGTATAACCCCGTCAAGATTCTTCACTATGACTGCACTATCTATCCCAGCTGTTGTCATTTGAAAATCAATATTTCCGGTGCCGCTAAATTTCAATTTCTTTTTTGCATCGCCTAAATCATCTAACAATGGCCCTACTTGGATACCTGACAATTTACCATCCATAACCATGTGGGGTACTTCTGTTTGCATTTTTAGCGTCGCATTCGTACTTAACGTTCCTTGATAAAAATTAGCCGTGATAGGCACCATCGTTAAAACATCTTGCTGCAAATGAATAGGAATAAGAACATGCGTTAATTTGATATGATTGATTTGCACTTCTTCAGCACTCAATTTGCCTTGAATATGCATTACATTTTTTTCTGACGCAATATCAACATCACCCGCTACGGTTTTAAACGCTTGAATATTTGTAACATCCTGGCCTACGCTTTTTAACCAATCACGTAAATCAAATGGATCAATTGTTAAATGCCCTGTCGCACTCGGATTTGATAGCAAACCAGTCACACCTACTTTTCCAGTTAAAACTAAATCGCCTACGACAGCATGAAAATCAGACCATTGTAACGTTTGTTGCTGCAAATCTGCATTGACATCACCCGTCACAGTAACATTATATTTTTTATTGGCTTGCTCAATATCTGCTATGAACTCTAATGAACGAAATGCAAATATTTGTTTAGGCATGTTAAAAGCCAGTTGACTATGTAATTTAACGTGACCCCGCATTGCAGGATGTTGATTAGAAAAATTAAATTCCATTGTCAAAGGAAAAGGTTGTAAGAAATTAATATCTTTTGCATGTAATTCAAATTGATCAATGGTAATCGATTTTTGTGTTTGTTCATCAACCCACGTCACTTGACCATCTGATACGTTAATACCTGCAATTGCTAAACTCATCGCTGATAATGGCAAACGATTCGTACTAGTACTGGTTGCACTATTCTTTGTTGTCGTTGCAACAGGAAAACTCCAGTTCTCTTGACCCTTAGCATTTTTAATTAAATATAATTTTAATCCATGTAACACAATACCATTTGACTCAATTTTATTATGCAGCAATGGAAATAGATGCACACTAATATTGGCTGTTTGAATTTCAGCAAGCAACGGCTGTTGAAAACCCGGTGGATTACTCAGCATCATATGATTTGTTTTAATCCCCAGAGAAGGAAAAAAAGTCCATGCTAAATCACCATCAATCGTCAATTCACGGCCCGTATATTTCATCACTTGATCCGTTAAAAACGGTTTCAAACGATTCGGGCTAACAAAAGTCACTATGCTTATCACGGTAATAATAAATAACAACAAAGCAATGCCAACAATCATACTGATGATTTTTAACCATTTTTTCATTAAAAGTTTCCTCGGAAGATTTAATTCGCCGCAGGTACAACTCGACATAAAGCGGGTGATGGGAATCGAACCCACGTTAAGAGCTTGGGAAGCTCCCGTTCTACCATTGAACTACACCCGCAACAAAATAAAGGAGGAGTATATGTAAATTAAAAAGTATTTACAATTCTACTAGGATTGTAATTATCCCGCGGCAAAAAATACCGCGGGAAAAAGATACCGCTAGCAATTATCTAAATCGGTTATTCCCACTGCCGCAAATGCTGAAAGCACGACTGACTTATCAAAATCATAATCCGTCGTTGCACTCAATACACCGCAAGCAGCATCGTGGAACGAGGTCGTCGACGTCCAATAATCTCGATTTGCTTTAACCATCACATCGAACGCTTCTCTCGTATCATTCCAACCTTGTTCAGATCCCATCAAATAAAATGCTTTGTTGAAAATCCCACTGCTAAAATGCACATCCAATCCTTCATAATAATCCTTCATATTGCTAATCGAACACCATGAGCCAGGTGCTTTACCATAACAATCTTTCGTTGGTTCATCCATATAACGCAATGCACCGTCGCCCTTCATAATTTCAGAACCAATTTGCCAACTGCTATGTTTATTCGCATAATACTCAGCCGCTTGCGCTGCCATATCTGAAAAAGATTCATTTAAGCCGCCCGACTGTGAATAATACGCTAAATTAGAATGTTGCTGTGTAAACCCGTGACTAATTTCATGCGCACCCACACCTAATGAAACCAACGGGTAAAACATTGTAATCCCATCACCAAATGTCATTGCAGATCCATCCCAATATGCATTATCCATATCAGCATGCACACGCATCACTAGCATCATAGGTTTCCCTTGACTATCAACCAATGCCGGTATGCCATACCAGTTGCGATACATTCGTTGCACGACTTTACCAACAAATAAAGCATCATTTGTCGGAGAAAAACCACCATTCACTGCATCATCACTGCCATTCCAATACTCATTGCCATGATCCGCATTACCTTCTTCACAAGCAAATTCCATTAATTTATTACCTTTAGCATTATCCTGTACTGTCACTTCTTCATTTTCGACAAAACACATTTTTGTTATAGCATCACGCTGCATTGTCAATGCAGGATAATCATTCATTAAACCATCATAAGTAAACTCACCTTCTTTTTCATTCCCGCCAAAACCCCCGGCATTCACATCTTCAAGCGTTTGTATATCATTCCACTGCTGATACACTTCAAATGTTGTTGCATCCATTATCATGGTTGGTTTTTCCGGCAAGCCTTTTACGGGCGTTGCTAAAAAACTCACTAGATATGTCCAATGGGCTTTATTCACTTTATCAACAAAAACCATTAGCTCTGCTTTATTATCACTAATGACTCGCTGCTTATTCTCAGCGTTACGTTGATATTGTTTCACAGCCGCTTGTATTGCATGATCCATTTGTGCTGCAACTGGTGCAGCACCTAAATCATTTTCCACGCCTTGATATAATAAACCATTCATCGTCGCATTTTTATTAGCAGCGACCGCAGCTAATGCCGTATTACCGCCTTTAGGAATATGAATAATCGAATCACCGCCCCAAATACGATTTCCAGCATACATTTGTTGCAAATGAATATGCGTTGTCTGGTTAAAATCAATAGAACGACGCACTTCTTTTAAACCAACCTGAGCAGCTGTGATATGCGCTGCAAGATAAGGTTGCAACAAGGTAACGGATTGATGTCTAAGATCAACTGGTTTTGCGGCAAACACGCTAGTCATACACACGGAAGATAAAAGACTTAAAGCAAACAAACGACAACATTTCATAAACTGACTCCATTAAGATAAAAAAGTTCCTACTCAGCATTCATTGTGAGTTTGTTATTGCAAACCCACATTTCTTTAAGATGTATAGACTCTACCGTCACGATTATGTCATTATCGCGCAACAAAACACAATGCTGCGAGGTCTACATTGCAAACATATTTATTTTACGATATTGAAACAACGGGTTTAAACAAAGCGTTCGACCAAGTATTACAATTTGCTGCGATTCGCACGGATGTCCATTTAAAAGAATTAGATCGTTATGAACTTAACATTAAACTAAATCCCGATGTGATTCCATCGCCTTATGCGTTAATCACCCACCATATCGGCTTAAAAGACATGAGTCATGGATTAAACGAGTTTTCTGCTATCAAACAAATTCATCAATGGCTCAATCATCCTGGAACAATTAGTTTAGGCTATAACACACTCGGTTTTGATGATGAATTTTTACGTTTTTCATTTTATCGCAATTTATTACCGCCCTATACTCATCAATTCGCAAATGATTGTAGCCGCATGGATTTATATCCGATCACCTTGATGTATTACTTATATAAACCGCATGTTTTGCAATGGCCAACCATTGATGGAAAAAAAACATTTAAATTAGAACATTTAAGCTCACTCAATCAATTAGCTACAGGCCGAGCACATAATGCCATGGTCGATGTCGAAGCGACACTCGCGCTTGCACAGCGTTTTTTTGCTGAACGCGACATGTGGAACTATATCAAAGGGTATTTCAATAAAAAAATCGACCAAGAACGCTTGCAAGCATTGCCAACGACATTCACATTTAATCAAATAAAATCGCAAACAACTCTTACATCCAATCAAATACATTTGTCCGAATATGACAAGGAACCTTGCGGCCCAACATCGTCGAACATACCAATACACACCGCGGAACAGATTCGCAAAAATCAGTTTGATGGAGCACTCGGTCTCATGATAGACGGACGTTTGCGTGAACAAAACTATCAAACACCGGTATTATATCTCGGCATGCATCGCCATTATAAAAATCAATTAATGTGGCTGCGATTAGATTCCCCCGATTTACTACAAACCACCGAAGACACTGTTAGCACCACAACAGCACGCATGATCAATAAAAAAAAACTCGGCGAACCTAATTTTATTTTACCGCTGAAAGATCGGTTCACTGCACAATTGCCCGAAGAACATCGCAAACGAGCACAAGAAAACCAACAGTGGTTAACACAGCATCCTGATAAATTAAAAACGATCACAGATTACTATACAGAATATAAATATCCTGTTTTTCCTGATACGGATATCGACGCTAGCTTATATTTGAATGGATTTTACTCTGCAGACGATGAAAAATTTTGCCGCTTATTTCACTGCGCAAATCCGACTGAAAAAGCACGATTAACTGAATACGTTAAAAACCCTGCATTATATCAGCTAGCCATACGTATTTTAGGCCGGCATTATCCTGAAGTCATGACAACAGAGCAAAAAGATAAATACACCCACTACTTAAAACGCATCACCCCTGAAGAAATCAAAAATGCTCTAATTGACTTTCAAGGCCAACCCCGCATGACCCCACAAACCGCACTCAGTGACATTACTAAAATCCGCACACAAGAAACATTATCCCCCGAACAAAACAAATTACTCCAAGAATTAGAAACCTACCTTCTCAACTTTTAAATAATACAATCCGTAGGGTGGGCAAAGCGAAGCGTGCCCACCATTTACCGCACCACAATCCGCACCACAACCCGCACCACAACCCACACCACAGCCCAAACCATAGCAAAACACCCCCCTTTTTTAAATCATAAATACACAGGACACTCCATATGAGTAATTATCACCGTTTATATTCCAAAGGAGGCATCTATTTTTTCACACTAGTTACCTCTGAACGTAAACCATTATTATGCGAAGCAAAAGCATTGTCGCGTTTAAAAACAGCATTTCATTATTCCATAAAAAAATATCCCTTTCGCATACGTGGATTAGTTATTCTACCCGATCATATTCATTGTATTTGGCAACTTCCAAAAGATGATCATGATTTCTCAATACGGTGGAACATGATCAAACGTTATTTTTCTATTGGCATGAATGGAGATACAAATCATCGTCGTGAAAAAAATATTTGGCAGAGACGATTTTGGGAACATCTTATTCGAGATGAAGAAGATTTTCAGCGATGTCTTGATTATATCCATTATAATCCGGTAAAGCATGGGTATGTAAATAGACCTTGTGATTGGACGTTTAGTACTTTCAAAAATAATGTTAAAAAAGGATTTTATGAAATGGACTGGGGAAGTGATATAGAACCTGATGGGATTAAAAAGCTCAAATTGGAGTGAGTGGGTTGGTGGGCACGCTTCGCTTTGCCCACCCTACAGATTTGTGGTAATCTTAGGCAGCAAATAAAATAATTAAGAGTTATGCATGAAAAATATTTACTGCAAGCTGATTTTACTATCATTATGCATTTGCACAATCAATAGCATTGCGGGAACTAATATTGCGGAAACTAACGCAGAAACTAAAAATGTGTTATCGAAAGTCATCCCGATTAATCCACCCAACCAAGTCACCCATGCAACTGGCAATGATGATACAACAGAAACATCCAAAGAAGCGGCACGTCTCTGGAATTTACAAGACGCTGATATTTTAAGCATTATCAACGAAGTCTCCCATGAAACCGGCAAAAATTTTATTGTCGATCCCAGAGTCACAGGGAAAATCTCATTAATTTCCAGCAAGCCAATCAAATCCAGTGAAGTGTATCACTTATTTTTATCTGTATTAGAACTATTAGGATATTCAGCCATTTCAAATGGCAATGTCGTCAAAATCATACCCAACATGGAAAGCGGTGAATTCGCAACCAACATTGCTTCCAAAATGGCTCCCGGTAAAGGCGCTGAAGTAGTCGTACGTATTATTCCACTAGAAAACACGGCTGCTAATCAACTGATTCCCATTATTCGACCGCTACTACCGCAATGGAGCAATATTTCCGCCTATACACCAGGAAATGTTTTAATTATCGTGGGACGCGCAGATAACTTAACTCGCATCGTTAAAATTATTCAAAATGTAGATCAAGTCTCAAGCAACAACATAGATATCATTCCATTACATCATGCCTCTGCCGCACAATTAGCAACGGTCTTAACCAACTTACAAAACGCAGCACGCAGCACCGGTGATATCCCACAAGTTTCAATTGCAGCAGACGAACGCAGCAATAGTATTTTGATCAGCGGCAATAAAGCAGCGCGTTTACACGAACGTATTCTTGTTTCGCGTCTCGATAGTCCAGAGTCTGCTTCGCAAGGTAATACACAAGTCATCTATCTGCGTTATCTACAAGCCAAAACATTTGCGCCTACTCTTGGAAAGATTGCGCAAAATATTTTAGGCAAAGACAATGCCAACGGCACAGCAACCGCTGCAACAGGCAGCGCTTCACCCAACCCGAAATCCCCAGAAAATACAACCAGCATTCAAGCTGAACCCGACACCAATGCCTTAATTATTACAGCACCCCCTTCTTTAATGGCATCACTAAAAACCATTGTCGCTAAATTAGATATTCGCCCAGCGCAAGTACTCGTTGAAGGAATTATTGTTGAAATTGATCAAGATGACATGAAAAATTTAGGTATTCAATGGGGATCATTCTCTACGGATGCGGCTCTCAATACCGCGTTAGCAAATGGCGGCTTCATGCCATTAGGCTTAGGTTCTATCGGCATTATTCCTAGCCAACAATTTGCCGCTATCATGGGGATATTACAAACCACAACCGGCGTCGATATTTTATCAACACCTTCTGTCGTTGTCTTAGATAATCAAAAAGCGTCACTGGCTGTCGGCACTCAAGTTGCCGATCAAACTGGATCGTATGCCACTACCGGCAGTGCATCAACAGTCACACCTTTCAACACCGTGAATCGTTTAAATGTCGATTTAAAATTAGACGTTACCCCACAAATTAACTTAGGCAATGCTGTTCGACTTAAAATTGCCTTAAAAAATGATTCATTAAAAAATCCCGATAATCCTGGCTTAAATCCAACAGTGAATACCAGCGCGATCACAAATTCAGTCATTGTCAATAGTAAAGATGTCGTTGTTCTCGGCGGTTTAATCAGCAGCAACATCACCGATACCGTGACTCAAATTCCGATCTTGGGTGACATTCCAATTATCGGTAAATTATTTCAAAATAAAACCCGTCGCTTAGAAAAGAAAAATTTATTAGTCTTTATTAAACCCAGCATTATGCATAATTCAGAAGATGCCACCCTGCTCACCAATAGTAAATATGATTACATCCGTGAAAAACAAATCAATTGGCCAGAAGATTTAAAAAGCGAAGGTAAACAAAAACTCGAAAATATTTTACCGCCTTACCAAAAAAATCTATCCCTACCCAAACCTTTTACCGATAGTTAATATCCTATGAATGCTGAAACGTCACCTCATCAATTACTCCCTTTTTCTTATACGAAACGTTTTGGCATTCTCGTCACCAGCATAGAAAATAACAGTGCAAAAATCGTTTATCGCAACAAACCTGATATCACTATTTTGAATGAACTACGCAGACATTTGAATCTGCCTATCACCTTAGAAAAAGTAGATGATGAAACATTTAGCCGCTTACTCGTCAGTCATTATGAAACCGATGCCAATACAGCCATGCAATTAGCCGAAGATATGGGTGACAACATGGATTTGTTTGATCTCATGCATGAACTGCCAAAGCCGGAAGATTTACTTGAAAAGCAAGACGATGCTCCCATTATTCGTTTACTCAATGCGTTACTCAGCGAAGCAATCAAAGAGGGTGCTTCCGATATTCATATTGAAACATTTGAAGATCGCATCATGATTCGCTTTCGTGTGGATGGGGTATTGCGCGAAGTGCTTGAACCACAACGCGTGCTCGCACCACTGATTACCTCACGCATTAAAGTCATGGCAAAATTAGATATTGCAGAAAAACGTTTACCGCAAGATGGACGCATCACGTTACGTATTGCGGGTCGTGCTGTGGATGTCCGTGTTTCAACCATGCCAACCAGTCATGGTGAACGTATCGTGCTACGTTTACTCGACAAACAAAATGCGCGCCTTGATTTAGCGCAATTAGGCATGGAGCCTAATACCTTACAGTTAATGGAAAAATTAATTCACACTCCACATGGAATCATTTTAGTAACAGGGCCCACAGGCTCTGGTAAAACCACAACATTATATGCTTCATTGACATCATTAAATAATAATTCACGTAATATTTTAACTGTTGAAGACCCCATTGAATTTGATTTATCCGGAATCGGACAAACACAAGTGAATTACAAAGTGAATATGACTTTTGCCAAAGGTTTACGCGCGATATTACGCCAAGACCCTGACATTGTTATGGTAGGCGAAATACGTGATTTAGAAACGGCACAAATTGCCATTCAAGCTAGTTTAACAGGACACTTAGTCTTATCTACTTTACATACTAACAGTGCAGTCGGTGCGATTACCCGTTTAGACGATATGGGAATCGAACCATTTCTATTATCGTCAAGCTTAATTGGTGTATTAGCACAACGGTTAATGCGTATTTTATGTAACGCATGTAAAAAACCGATGCCCGCGACTCCAAATGAATGTGCCATCATGGGACTCACCACACAAAAAGTTCCTACTCTCTGTCATCCCGTCGGTTGTCCCCGCTGCAGAAACTCAGGATACAGCGGCCGTAGCGGTGTATATGAACTGATTGCAATAGATGATACGTTACGTACTATGATTCATGACAGACAACCCGAACAACAATTAAAAAAATATGCACGAACTAAATTTCCCAGTATTCGCCAAGATGGTTATCGCCGTGTATTGATGGGTGATACATCATTAGAAGAAATTTTACGGGTAACCAGTGAGGAATAACAAAATTGCCGTTGCAAATGAATGTAAGTATTTGGTGATGTCATACCAGCATGCTTATAAATGAGTGACCACAATCAATATGTTAATAGGAATTATTGATACCGCCACGCAAGAAACAAACAACGAGAAAACGTATGCCAGCATTTCATTACAACGCAGTAAACAACAAAGGTGTCAAACAGACGGGCGTCATTGAGGCGGAATCAGAAAAAAATGCCCGCCAATTATTACGCGAAAAAGGTTTAACACCACTCGAAGTCAAACATACGCAACAAAAAAATCGTCTCAATAAATCTAGTTTTAGCAAACCATCTGTCACGAGCAAAGAACTTGCTTTAATGACTCGCCAATTAGCCACCTTACTTGCTGCCGGTTTACCTGTTGAAGAAGTATTAGCCGCGGTTGCTGAACAAACAGAAAAGCCGCGCAGCAAAGGCTTAATTTTAGCCGTCCGCAGCAAAGTCTTAGAAGGATATTCACTCGCCGCTGGTTTACGTGAATTTCCTGATGCATTTTCTGATTTATATTGTTCAACCGTTGCAGCCGGTGAAAAATCAGGCCACTTAGATATCGTGTTGCAACGCTTGGCTGATTACACTGAACAACAATTTAATATGCGGCAAAAAATCCAACAAGCACTGATTTATCCATCGATTATGATCATTGTCGCCATTTGCATTGTAGGTTTTTTACTAGAATATGTTGTACCGAAAATGGTTTCTGTTTACAGCAACATCGGCCAAACACTACCCGGCATGACACAAGTCTTACTCGCTATCAGTGCGGGTGTCACACGTTTTGGAATCTATATTTTAATTGTTATTGTGATTGCTCTATTTTTCTTTAAACGCACTATGAAACATAACATTGCTTTTCGTGAAAAAATGCATCGCATTTATTTACGTTTACCGATCATTGGTAACGCTATTAAAGTCACTAACACCGCACGTTTTTCACGTACCTTTGCGATCCTCTCCTCCGCTGGAGTTTCTGTGTTAGAAGCCATGACCATTGCATCCAAACTTATTATTAATTTACCCATTCGTTATAGCGTAGAAGAAGCTGTCAATCGTGTCCGCGAAGGCGCGAATATTCATTTAGCATTGAAACAAACAGGGTACTTTCCGCCGATGAGTATTCACTTAATCGCGAGCGGAGAAGCCAGTGGTCAATTAGAAAATATGCTAGAACGCGCTGCCAATAATCAAGATGGCGAAATCACACGTTTAATTGAAACCAGTCTTGCCTTATTTGAACCGGCTATTATTTTAGTGATGGGCGCAGTCGTGTTATTTATTGTATTAGCTATCTTGCTGCCAATATTCCAGTTGGATCAGTTTACAGGTTAAGAATGAGCCGCTCCCGCGCTTGCTATATCTAAAAATCATGTTAAATTTAAGGCTGATTAGAAAATGAAGGATG
>Ga0207116_10200_pt1 | contig 16919 bp, 24 predicted proteins | sample Alteio_BWMinHeat_44_FD_153550 | JGI IMG/M metagenome (GOLD analysis project Ga0207116, IMG submission 153550) | Enriched cells from forest soil in Barre Woods Harvard Forest LTER site, Petersham, Massachusetts, United States -... | ecosystem: Environmental > Terrestrial > Soil > Temperate forest >... | reverse complement strand
GTGGAGCGCGACTACGACAAGCTGCTGCTCGAAGACGTCAAGCTGCGCAATGAGCTGAAGGACAAGCTCAAGTCGGCGGGCGTGAGCTCGATTGAAATCGAGCGTCCGGGGAACAAGCTGCGTGTCATCATCAAGACGGCGCGTCCCGGTATCATCATCGGCCGCAAGGGTGCCGAGATCGACAAGCTCAAGGGGGACGTGCAAAAGCGCACCGGGCGAGAGGTCTACATCGATATCCAGGAAGTGCACAAGCCGGAACTGGACGCTCAGCTGGTTTCGGAATCGATTGCGCTGCAACTCGAAAAGCGTGTCGGCTTCCGTCGCGCCATGCGCAAAGCGGTGGATTCGGCATTGCGTTTCGGCTGCAAGGGCATCAAGGTCCGGGTCAGCGGGCGGTTGAATGGTAATGAAATCGCGCGCTCGGAGTGGTATCTGCAGGGCCGTCTGCCGCTGCACACGCTGCGCGCCGACATTGACTATGGTTTTACCGAGGCCCGCACCACGTATGGTGTCATCGGGGTGAAGTGTTGGGTCTACAAAGGCGAAATTTTGCCGGCCAAGAAGCGTGAACCGCAGCAAACAGGCGCGTTCTAGGAATTTGGCCAGGAGCGAGAAGCCAGAAGCTAAGAGCTGATTCTTATGTTGATGCCAAAGAAAGTGAAGTACCGCAAGCAGCAGCGCGGGCGTATGACCGGGAAGGCGTGGCGCGGGAGTCAGCTGGCTTTCGGAGATTTCGGCCTGAAAGTGCTTGAGCCGGGCTGGATTACTGACCGCCAGATCGAGGCTGCGCGCGTGGCGATGACCCGGTTCATCAAGCGCGGCGGCAAGATCCAGATCCGTCTGTTTCCGGACAAGCCGGTCACCAAAAAGCCGGCTGAAACGCGTATGGGTAAAGGCAAGGGAGCGCCGGATCACTGGGTGGCGGTGGTGCGGCCGGGCAAGATCCTGTTCGAGATGGAAGGGGTCTCGCAGACAGATGCCACGGAAGCGATGCGTCTGGCCTCGCATAAGCTGCCGTTGCGAACCGTGTTTGTGAAGCGCGAAGGTGCGCACTAGAAATTCTGTTCGCTAAGCATTCAGAAGTTGAAAGCTAAACTGATATGAAATCGGAAAAAGTACGGAATTTGACCGCCGACGAACTGGTCTCGCAGGAACGTGAACTTAGCGACCAGCTCTTCAAGCTGAAGTTCCAACTCAACATGGGACAGACCGAGAGCCTGAAGAAGATTCGCGGCCTGCGCCGGGACATTGCCCGGGTGAAGACCATCGCTCGCGAGCGCGAACTGGCCGCCGCTGGCGGAACGGAGAAAAAGTAGCATGGCTGAAACCAGAACCCATTCGACAGGAGAGGCGACAGAGCCGCAGCAGGCGGGACGGCGCAAGATCGTGGTCGGCGAGGTGGTCTCGAGCCGCATGCACAAGACCATCGTGGTGCAGGTGGTGCGCAAAAAGGCGCATCCCTTCTACAAGCGCGTGGTTTCGAAAGCCAAGAAGTTCTATGCTCACGACGAAAAAAATGTTGCTCACGTGGGCGATGTGGTGCGCCTCGAAGAGACTCGTCCGCTGTCCAAGCTGAAGCGCTGGCGCCTGAAGGAAGTGGTCCGGCAGGCGGCGTTGTTGCCGGAGACGACCGTCGCGGACATCAGCTAACTGGGCATTATTCGCCCACAGCATAAGGGAGACACATTTATGGCTGTGATGATGAGATCGATGCTCGAGGTCGCCGACAACTCCGGCGCCCGCAAGCTGCAGATGATTCTGCCGCTCGGCGGTTCGACCGGCTTGAATGCCGGACTGGGTGACGTCATCACCGCTAGCGTGAAAGAGGCGGCGCCGGAAGGACAGGTGCAGAAGGGCAAAGTGGTGAAGGCGGTCATTGTGCGTACGCGCAAAGAACACCGGCGGCGCGATGGCACGTATATTCGCTTCGACAGTAATGCCGCGGTGTTGATTAACGATGCCGGCGAACCGGTGGGGACCCGCGTCTTCGGACCCGTAGCCCGGGAACTGCGCGAGCGCAAGTTTCTGAAGATTGTGTCGCTGGCGCCAGAAGTACTTTAGCCTGCGCTGACGAGAAGTAACGAAATTAAGAGAGCTGAGAACCGAGAAGCCAGAATGAAGACAGTCGAGAGAGCGAACAAGCGAGTTGACCTCCGTCGCAACGATACGGTGCGAGTGATCACCGGGCGCGACAAGGGAAAAGAAGGCCGCGTTCTGCGCATTTTTCCGAACGATGCCAAGATCCTGGTCGAGCACGTAATGCTGGTGAAGAAGCACGTGCGCCCCAACCCGCAGCGCAACGTGAAGGGCGGAATCGCCGAGCAGGAGAGCCGGATCGCCATCTCGAACGTGGGGTTGATGTGTCCCAGCTGCAAGCGTCCGGTACGCATCGGACACGAGTTCCAGGGCGAGCGCAAGGTTCGGGTGTGCCGCAAGTGTGGCGCCACGCTCGACAAATAGCTTTAGCTCCTAGCATCTAGCTAAAGCCAAGGATAATGCGGTTCAAAAGTGGCGACGGAGAGGTAGAGATTGGAACTTGAAGGAAAAGGCTAGGAGCTAGAAGCTGAATTCCAGAGGACGCAATGGCAAAAGAGAAAAGAGACAGGCAGGAGAAGCAGGCGGAGTCGAAGCCGCCGGCGGTGGCGCATCACAGCGCCAAGGAAACGCCTCGGCTCAAGGGCCGCTTCAAGGCTGAAATTGCGCCTGCGCTGATGAAGGAATTTGACCTGAAGAATCCCATGGCGGTGCCGCATCTGCATAAGATTGTGGTCAATATGGGGATGGGCGAAGCCACGCAGAACGCCAAGATCCTCGATCCCGCGGTCAATGAGCTGGGCCAGATCACCGGCCAGAAGCCGATTACGACCAAGGCCAAGAAATCGATTGCGGCCTTCAAGGTGCGTGAAGGACAAGCCATCGGGGCCATGGTTACGCTGCGGGGCGACCGCATGTGGGAGTTTCTCGACCGGCTATTGAACGTGGTGCTGCCCCGGGTGCGCGACTTTCGTGGAGTTTCCACCAAATCGTTTGACGGGCGCGGCAACTACACGCTGGGCCTGCACGACCAGTTGATTTTTCCCGAGATCGATTACGCCAAGGTGGACAAGGCCAAGGGCATGAACGTCACCATCGTCACTACCGCGGGCAGCGACGACCAGGCGCGGGTCCTGCTGAAGCACCTGGGGATGCCGTTCCGGGCGAACTGAGGGGTCATTCGAAGTTTCTGAATCGAAGTCTTAACTGAGAGCGGATGGCTGAAAGCTGAAAGCTCTGAGCCAGAAGCTAGGAGCGAAAGTAAATTGACCACAGCAAAAAGAGTCAAGGACGCAAAGATCCAGGCAACATTTGAGAAGGCGCGCAGCAAACAACAGCCGCAGCCCAAGTTTTCGTCGCGCCGGCATAACCGCTGCAAGCTGTGCGGACGCCCACGTGCTTATCTTCGCAAGTTCGGGATTTGCCGCCTGTGTTTTCGCGGCCTGGCGTTGCACGGAGAGATTCCTGGAGTTGCCAAGTCGTCGTGGTAGGGAGTCGCTAATGAATCGCCCACCCTTGCCCACAGAACGCGCAAGAGTGGGCACCCGAGTCTGGGGTCACCAAGTTTGGGTGACCAAGTCCGGGTGGAAGCGTCGTCGCGGGTTCTTCGGTGCACCGTAAGTCGGGCCGAAGCAAACGGGCGGCGGAGGAGAAGCAAACGATGAATTTGACCGATCCGGTCGCAGACATGCTGACGCGCATTCGCAACGCGATACGCGCCCGTCACCAGAAGGTTGATGTTCCTGCTTCCAAGCTGAAGGTGGAGATTGCCCGCATCCTCAAAGAGGAAGGCTACATCTCCAATTTCAAGCCGGCGGAGGAGGAAGGCCACAAGGTCCTGCGCATCTATCTGAAGTACGGCAACAACAACGAAGCCGCGATCTCGAACGTCGAGCGCGTGTCCCGGCCGGGTTGCCGGGTCTATGTGCGGCGCAGCGAGATCCCGCGCGTGCTGGGCGGGCTGGGCATTAACATTCTGACCACGCCTCGCGGAGTCATGACCGGACGCCAGGCGCGTAAGCAGGGTGTAGGCGGCGAAGTGTTGTGCGAGATTTGGTAGGGGTAGCTTCTAGCTACTAGCTTCTGGCTGCTAGCTAGGGGACAAGCGACGAATTGAAACAGTTGGGTAATCGCAGGAACGCGACTTGGCTAGAAGCCAGGAGCTAGAAGCTAGAAGCCTATGTCAAGAATTGGAAGAAAACCGATCCCGCTCCCCAAGGGAGTTGCGGTCAAAATCGATGGCAGCACGGTGAACGTGCAGGGGCCCAAGGGCAAGCTGGATACGCAGCTGCCGCGCGGCATCCGCATGGAGCAGCAGGACGGCAATCTGGTGGCGATCCGCGAGAACAACTCGCAGGCTGCTGTCCATGGCCTGGCGCGTGCTCTGGTCAATAACGCGGTTGAGGGCGTGACCAAGGGCTGGACCCGGGAGTTAGAAATCGTCGGTATCGGATATCGCGCCGAGCTCAAGGGCAAGACCACCGTGGTCTTCAGCCTGGGATACTCGCATCCGATCGAATACCCGCTGCCGGTGGGAATTGAGGCGACCGTCGACCCGAAGCAGACCAAGCTGAGCGTTACTGGCATCGATCGCCAAAAAGTGGGGCAGGTGGCCGCCGAAATGCGCAGCCTGCGGCCGCCCGATCCGTACAAGAACAAGGGCGTACGCTATGCCGGCGAGCGGTTGAAGAAGAAGGTTGGTAAGACCGGAGCGAAATAGCAGTCGTTGGCTGCTGGTCGTTGGTCTTGGGCCAACCCCGAGCGGCAACGCGGGCGAATGCTCCAGGAATTTTTAGGAGTTGTCATCGCTCTTGGCCAACGACCAACGAGCTAGCAGCGAGGACCGAAACAATGCTTACCCAAACATCGAAGAATGCGAATCGGCGGCATGTTCACAAACGCATCCGCAAAAAAGTTCTTGGCACGTCCGAGCGCCCGCGGTTGAACGTGTATCGCTCGTTGAATCATATCTACGTCCAGTTGATCGACGATCTGAAGGGCGCAACCCTGGTTTCCGCGAATTCCGCCGAAGGCAAAAAAGGCGAGCGCCGCACCGGGGGCAACCTGGCTGCGGCCAAGAGCGTGGGCAAGAGCATTGCCGAACGCGCCAAGGCCAAGGGCATCGAGAAAGTTGTGTTCGACCGGGGGGGGTACATTTATCACGGAAGAGTTAAGGCCCTGGCCGATTCCGCCCGCGAAGCCGGGCTGCAGTTCTAGGGAATTGGGTATTTGTGTAATTGAGAAATCGGGCAATTAAAAATTCGGGTTCAAATTACTGCATTACTAAATTGCCCAATTACCAAATTTTTGAAATGAGAATCAATGCCAACAGTGATTAAGAAGCTTGATGCGAATTCCTACCAGTTGAAAGACCAGGTGGTCTCGATCAACCGCGTGACCAAAGTGGTCAAGGGCGGCAAGAATCTCTCCTTCGCGGCCCTGGTCGTGGTGGGAGATCCCAGCGCTGCGGTCGTAGGCTATGGCTCGGGGAAAGCCAAGGAAGTGCCGCAGGCGATTCGCAAGGGAATTGAGTCGGCGAAGAAGAACCTGATGCGGGTTAACCTCACGCAAACCACCATCCCCCACCTCGTGCTGGGGCGCTACGGCTCGGGCAGAGTATTGCTGAAGCCAGCTCCCGAAGGCACCGGAGTGATTGCGGGCGGCGCGGTTCGCGCGGTCATGACGTCGGCGGGCATTCAGAATGTGCTTACGAAGTCGATTGGCACCACCAATCCGCACAACGTCATCAAGGCGACCTTTGACGCGCTGAAACATTTGAAGAACAAGAGTGACGTGGCTGCCATGCGCGGCAAGTCGGTCGAGGAACTGTAACCATGCCTAACAAATTGGCCAAGAAATCGTATGCCGGCGGCAGCGCCAAAATTCATTTGAAGTGGGTGCGTTCGGCGATTTGCGCTCCCGTCCAACAGAAATTGGTGGTCAAAGGTCTGGGTTTCACACGGCTGAACCAGGTGATCGAGCGTCCGGACAACCCGGCCATTCGTGGCATGGTGGCCAAGGTGCCGCATCTGGTGGAGATCGTGAACTAGCTTTCAGCTATCAGCCCTCCGCTCATCCTGGGTGCTGATAGCCGACGGCTGAGAGCTTATTTATGAACCTTTCAAACATTCGGGCACCAAAGAAGGCGACGGCAAACAAGAAGCGCGTGGGCCGCGGCATGGGTTCGGGCATGGGCAAGACCTCTACCCGTGGACACAAAGGCCAGCGCTCGCGCAGCGGTTCGCGCATGATGCGCGGCTTCGAAGGCGGCCAGATGCCTTTGCACCGGCGCATGCCCAAGCGCGGATTCACCAACATCTTCCGCCAGCAATTCAACATCGTGAACCTGGAGAAGTTGGTGGCGCTGGGCGAGACCACCATCACGCCCGAGGTATTGCGTAAAGCGGGAGTGATCAAGACCCAACACCCCTTGAAGGTGCTCGGTGACGGGGAGTTAACCATTGCGCTGACCGTGCACGCCCACAAATTTTCCAAGTCGGCCCAGGAAAAGATCACCAAGGCCGGCGGCAGTTTCGAGGTTCTGTAGCCGATGCTGGAGAAACTGGCTAACGTTTTTCGTATCCCGGATCTGCGCAAGCGCATTCTGTTTACGCTTGGGTTGCTGGCGGTGTACCGCTTGGGCGGACACATCCCCACGCCGGGTGTGAATGCGGACAAACTGCAACAATTCTTTGAGCAGAACAAGGGCAGCCTGCTGGGCTTTGTAGACCTGTTTTCCGGCGGCCAGCTCCGTCGTCTGACGATTTTTGCTCTGGGCATCATGCCCTACATCACGGCGTCGATCATTTTGCAGTTGCTGACCGTGGTCTATGAGCCGCTGGCCAAGTTGCAGAAGGAAGGCGAGCTCGGCCGCAAGAAGATCACCCAGTGGACGCGTTATCTGACCGTGATACTGGCCTCGGTCCAGTCTTTCGGCATCGCCTGGCAGCTGCAACGAAGCGGAGATTTTGTCGTCCATCCCGGCCCCAAGTTCATTCTGATGACCATGCTGACCCTGACCACGGGCAGCGCGTTCATCATGTGGCTGGGCGAGCAGATTACTGAGCGTGGCATCGGCAACGGCATGTCGCTGCTGATCTTTGCCGGCATCGTCGTCGGACTGCCGCGGGGGGTGATCGATCTTTTCGACAAGGTCCGCACTGATGCCTGGGGCGTATTTACCGCGCCCGCGACCATCCTGCTGATCGGCGTGATGGTGCTGGTGGTGGCGTTCATCGTGTATGTGGAGCGCTGCGAGCGTAGGATTCCGGTGCAGTACGCCAAGCGCGTGGTCGGCCGCAAGGTGATGGGCGGACAGTCTACGCACCTGCCCTTGCGCGTGAACTCCGGCGGCGTTATGCCGGTGATCTTCGCATCGTCAATCCTGACCCTTCCGCAGACGGTTGGCTACAGCCTGCGCAACAACCGCTATTTCGGAGAGCTGATTCGTAATCTGGGATGGGGCGAGCCGCTGTACACATTCCTCTATGCCGTGGGTATCATCTTCTTCGCCTATTTCTATGTATCGATTGTTTTCAACCCCAACGAGGTTGCGGACAACATGCGGAAGTATGGTGGGTTTATTCCCGGCATTCGTCCCGGCAAGCGCACCGCGGACCACATCAACGAAATTCTGACCCGGATCACGCTGGTGGGGGCGCTGTATCTGATCATCATCTCGTTTATTCCGGAATGGATGATCACCGGCATTCATCTGAACCATCTTTACGGGCCGATTGGATCGTTTTTCGAGCGGCTGCCGACCTGGGTAACCAACGGGCTGGGAGTGAATTTTTACTTTGGAGGGACCTCGCTGCTGATCGTGGTCGGTGTGGCCATGGACACGGTGACCCAGATCGAAGCTCAGCTGGTGATGCGCCACTACGACGGCTTCACGCCGCGCAGCGGGCGTATTCGCGGCCGCCGGACATGGTCTTGAATCCCTGGTCGTAAAGCTAGGCGGGAGCGTCCGCGCTCGTGCGACCGAGGCATGGACCTGGTTTCGCCCCTTGGTTCGGTGAGGGTTTGAGAAGTTAATGGAGTTTGACAGTCGTCGTGCTGGTTGAGTGAAATCGCGATCGGGAGGCGGGAGGACCAGTTCGATGGCGGAGGCGACCTCGCGCGGCATCGGAACGGTCATTCTGCTCGGCTCGCCGGGCGCGGGCAAGGGTACGCAAGCCAAGAAGATCGTGGAGCGTTATCGCATCCCGCAGATTTCTACGGGAGACCTGCTGCGGGAAAATGTGCAGCGCGGGACTCCGCTGGGCTTGGCCGCCAAGGACGTGATGTCGCAGGGCGGACTGGTGCCCGACAACCTGATGTATGACATGGTGGCGCAGCGCCTGCGGAACGAGGATTGCGAGCGCGGCTTCATTCTTGATGGATTCCCCCGGAATCCGGCCCAGGCCGGATGGCTGGATGCGTTTCTGGAGAACGAGTTCTTTGAAAAGGGGCAACAGGAGCCATGCCTGCCCATTGTGATCCGAATTAACGTGGACTATAATAAATTGTTACGTCGGATTACTGGACGCCGTTCTTGTCCCGTCTGTGGCCGGATCTATAACGTCTACTCCCAGCCACCCCGTGTCGCTGATCGATGCGATGTTGATGGTTCTGCGCTGGTCACCCGTGACGATGACCGTGAAGAAGTCATTCGGGACCGACTGGCAGCCTACGAACTGCAGACCAAGCCGGTCGCTGAATACTACGCACGCAAAGGGCGACTGGTTTCTGTGGATGGCGACTTGCCGGTCAATCAGGTCACGGAGCAGATTTTCAAAGTGATCGAGAGCCAGCGTGGTGTGCCGGCCGGTGATGAGTAGATCCGATAAGTAAATTCGCCCGGTAAATCATGGCCATTGTCTGCAAATCGGCGGCGGAGATTGAGAAGATGCGGCGCAGCGGCGGCATCGTGCGCGAGGTACTGAACCACGTTCGCACCCTGGTGGTGCCGGGCGCGACCACGATGGACCTGGAACGCGCTGCCGAACAGAAGATCAAGGACCTGGGGGTGAAGCCAGCGTTCAAGGGATATTTCGACTATCCCTGCGTGCTCTGCACCTCGATCAATGAAGAGATTGTTCACGGCATCCCTTCGGAGAAAAGAGTGTTGAAAGCCGGTGACATCGTTTCCATCGATTGCGGCGTGGTGCTGGAGGGCTATTACGGGGATGCTGCCATTACGGTTCCGGTGGATGGTTCGATCACGCCGGAGCTGACCAAGTTGCTCGAAGTGACCGAGGCTTCGTTATACCGGGGCATTGAGGCGGCGCGAATCGGCAATGCAGTAGGCGATGTGGGTGCTTCCGTACAGGAATTTGTCGAAGCCAACGGCTTTAGCGTGGTTCGGGAGTTTGTCGGACACGGCATTGGAACCCGCCTGCACGAGGAACCGCAGGTGCCGAACTACGGCACGCGTGGCCACGGGGCCCGCTTGCGCGAAGGTATGGTCTTGGCGATCGAGCCCATGGTGAATTCCGGCAGTCCAGGGACTCGGGTTCTCGACGACAAGTGGACTGCGGTAACTGCCGACGGCAGCTACAGCGCTCACTTTGAACATTGTGTCGCGGTCACCAAAGATGGCCCGATGATTTTGACGCAGTAAAACAGTTTTCAGCCGTCAGCTATCCGCTCTCAGTTTTTACTGAAGGCCGATAGCTGAAAGCTGACAGCTTTCTTCAAGGAGTCGATGAGCAAAGAGGACGCGATTGAGGTTATGGCAACGGTCGTCGAACCGCTGCCCAATGCCATGTTCCGGGTGGAACTGGAAAACAAGCACCAGGTGCTGGCACACGTCTCGGGGAAGATGCGCAAGAACTTCATCCGCATCCTGCCTGGCGACAAGGTCGCGGTTGAGCTTTCGCCCTACGACCTGAACCGCGGGCGCATCGTGTATCGCTATAAATAGCTGTGTGGGACCGGGTCTTTGATCCGGTCAAGCCGGGCAGAGCCTGGCTCTGGATACCAAGGACTAGTTTATGAAAGTACGAGCATCCGTAAAGAAGATTTGCGACAAATGCAAGGTCATCCACCGCAAGGGCGTGGTGCGCGTGATCTGCACCAACTCCAAGCACAAACAGCGTCAAGGTTAAACGATTAGAGGAGCACTATGGCACGCATTGCAGGCGTCGATCTTCCGCGCAACAAGCGAACGAATATCGCGCTGACCTACATCTACGGCATTGGCAATCCGCGCGCGGCCCGCATTCTGGACGCAGCCAAAGTCGATCCGATGAAAAAGATCCAGGACCTGGGCGAGGACGAAGTGAATCGTATCCGCCAGGTCATCGAAGCCGAAGGTATGGTGGAAGGCGATTTGCGCAAGGAAGTTTCGATGAATATCAAGCGGCTCATCGAAATTGGTTCCTATCGCGGCTATCGCCATCGCCGGAACCTGCCGGTCCGAGGACAACGGACCCACACCAACGCGCGTACCCGGAAGGGCCCGCGTAAAGGCACCGTGGCGGCCAAGAAGAAATCGGCGGCCAAGACTTAGAGACCTGACGTTGGTCGATCGTCGTTGGTCGTTGGCTTTCACCGCCGGCGACAAGCACGAACGGCCAACCCCGAACCACGAGCGACTAACTTATGGCAAAACCAGTAGCACCAGCGGTAGCAGGAACCGGAGCAGCGGCGGCGGATAAAAAGGGCAAGAAGAAAACCTTTAAGAAGAAGGAGCGGAAGCACGTTCCGCATGGCATTGCCCACATCCAGGCTTCGTTCAACAACACAATTGTGACTATCGCCGATCAGGCGGGGAATGTCCTGGCGTGGAAGAGTTCGGGTTCGCTGGGTTTTCGCGGATCGCGAAAAGGCACTCCGTTTGCCGCGCAGCAGGCGGCCCAGAACGCCGCCAGCATGGCGCGCGACCATGGTGTGCGCAGCGTCGAAGTGCGGGTGAGCGGCCCTGGTTCGGGACGTGAATCCGCGATTCGCGCCCTGGCCGCGGCGGGCATTGAGGTTCGCAACATTAAAGACGCTACTCCGATTCCGCACAACGGTTGCCGTCCGCCGAAGCGCAGAAGAGTATAAGAAACCAGTTTCCAGTTTTTGGTTCCCAGTTCGCAGTGGAGCGAGAAACCGGAAACTAGAATTTTGGTCCGGGACGAAGGGTGAAGCCAAACCTGTAAACCGGTCATCTAAGAAGGAGAAACAATTTGGCCCGTTACACTGATCCGGTCTGCCGTCTCTGCCGCCGCGAGGGCATGAAGCTGTTCCTCAAAGGCACAAAGTGTTTCAGCGATAAATGTCCCATCGAGAAGCGTAACTTCGCTCCGGGACAGCATGGCAAGGACCGCAAAGCCAAAATAGTCGGCTACGGCCTGCAGTTGCGCGAAAAGCAGAAAGCCAAGCGCATTTATTTCACCCAGGAAAGCCAGTTCCGCAACTACTTCGAAAAAGCGGCGCGCACCCGGGGTGTGACCGGCGAAATGCTTCTGCAACAACTGGAACGCCGTCTCGACAACGTGGTCTACCGCCTTGGTCTCGGAATGTCCCGCCGTCAGGCGCGCCAGTTGGTTCGCCACGGCCATATCCATGTGAATGGACATAAAGTGAATATTCCCTCGTACCAGGTGAGTGTGGGCGAAGAAATTGCGATCCGCGAATCGAGCAAGAAGCTGCCCATCCTAGAGCCGGCAAAGGAATTTGCCAGCCACCAGAATGCACCCAACTGGCTGGAGATCGATCGCGACAACTACAAGGGCAAGGTTCTGGCTTTGCCCAAGCGCGAGGACATTAATCTGCCGGTGAACGAGCAGTTGATTGTGGAGTTGTACAGCAAATAGTCGCTGGTCATGGGTCGTTCGTGGTTGGCCAACGGCCAAAGACGAACGCCCGACGACTGATTTTTAGGTCCATCAATTCGAGCCAGATCAGCCTGTCTCTGACGCTTGACCTGAATGAACGCGGACCTGTTCAGGGAAGTCAGGACTGAGCCAAACGGCCGAAGGAGAACAACGTAATGCTTTGGAAGGGATTTCAAAAACCCAAACGTCTCGCGGTCGACACCTCAACTTTAACCGACAAGTACGGCATCTTCTGGGCCCAGCCGTTTGAACGCGGCTTCGGCACTACCATTGGCAATGGTTTGCGCCGCGTAATGCTTTCTTCGATCGAAGGGGCTGCGGTCACCGCCGTGAAGATTGAAGGCGTGCTGCACGAATTCCAGTCGATTCCCGGTGTGGTGGAAGACGCGACCGACATCATCCTCAACCTGAAACAGATTCCGTTCAAGTTGAGCGGCGACGCTCCCAAGGCCATCTACCTGCGCAGCGATCAGCCCGGTGTAGTCACTTCCGGCATGATCGAAGCCGATGCCGACGTCGAAGTGCTCGACAAGGACGTCTACATCGCGACCGTCAGCGAAGGTGGCAAGCTCGACATGGAGATGCGCCTCAAGCGCGGCCGTGGTTATGTTTCGGCGGACAAGAACTTCGACGAAGATCTCGGCATCGGTTTCATCCCCATCGACTCCGTGCACTCTCCGGTACGCAAGTGCAACTACACCGTGGAAGCGGCGCGTCTGGGGCAGATCACCGATTACGACAAGCTGACTCTCGAAGTGTGGACCAATGGCTCCATCACTCCGGCTGATTCCATCGGCCTGGCGGCGAAGCTGTTGAAAGACCACATGAACATCTTCATTAACTTCGAAGAGGACATCGAGACTTCCACCTCAACCGACGACCGCAAGCCGGAAATCAAGAACGAGAACCTGAACCGTTCGGTCGAGGAGTTGGAGCTTTCGGTGCGCAGCTACAACTGCCTGAAGAACGCAAACATTCAGACCATCGGAGAACTAGTTCAGAAGACCGAGGCCGAAATGCTGAAGACCAAGAATTTCGGCCGCAAGTCGCTGAACGAGATCAAGGAGATTCTGTCGTCGATGGGCTTGAGCCTGGGCATGAAGATTGACGAGCACGGCAACGCTGTGCCCGGCCCGACTTCGAACCAGGTGTTGCCGGCATCGGCGTACGGTCCGGATAACGATCTATAAGCAGTTTCGGGTGGCGCCACGCGCCACCCTGTTTCCAGTTTTCCCGAACAGGATTTATTTTCGGGGACGCCGGGAGCAAGAAAACCGGAAACCAGAAACTGGAAACTTTGAAATGAAGGATTCACGATGCGTCACAAAGTAGCAGGATGGAAACTGGGACGTAACACCAGCCACCGCCGCTCCTTGCTGCGGAACCTGGTGACTTCGCTCATCATCGAAGAGCGAATCGAGACCACCGTGCCCAAGGCCAAGGCCCTGCGTCCGCTGGTCGAGAAGATGATCACGCTGGGCAAGCGCGGCGATCTGTCCGCGCGCCGCCAAGCCATCGCCTATCTCATGACGAGTGTCGCAGTGGACAAGCTTTTCGACACCATTGCCCCCCGTTTCGGGGACCGCGAAGGGGGATACCTGCGCATTGTGAGAGCCGGTTGGCGCAAGGGCGACGGCGCTGACACGGCGTTCGTCGAACTCCTCGGTAGTGAAAAGCTGCAGGAAGAAAAGCGCGAAAAACGAGCCGAGGCTCGTTCCAAGCGTGCCGAAGAAGCCAAACGAGCCATGGAAGAGGCCGAGCGACAGCAGGGAGTCGAGCATCCCGCTGACCACGCCGAAGGCGCCGACCAGGTCAAAGGCGATAAAGAGTAAGAGTCATGGAAGTGGGGCCGGGTCCAGGAACCGCCCCACTTTCCCGGTTTTTCCACCCCATTCGTACATGTCCCCTCGCGCCTATCCGGCGTAATCTTGCCTTGGCTTACCCTCGCGTTAGACTGATGAGAGGTCCATGGAGCTTTCTCGCAACCAAATCGGCATTGCTGCAGGAGCCGGCGCTCTTTTGCTGATCTTTTTTTTCGGATACCTGATTCACCTGAATGGTCAGGGCCCGGTGCTCGACCGGTCGGAAGATCGCGATCCCCTGTCAGGAATACCCAATTCCATCTCCCTGAATCCTCTGCGGGACCGCAGTTCAGAGCGTGAGGCTGCGAAGTTTATCCGCAGCATGCGTGATGGGAACTGCAAGGAAGAACTTGCGGATTGGGCCAAGGACTATCGAAGAAAGTACGCCGCATTTATCTGCAGCTCGGAGGCCCAGCACCCGCTGATTTCCTGGGAGGTTGCGGACTGGGAAGATACACCGCCCTTACGGATCCTTCACTACCGCGGCAAGCGCCGCAACGCTCCCGATCAAAAAGGCACGTACAAGGAACTGTTCTCAGTGACGCTGGAGAGAAAAGCCGGTGCGTGGGTCGTAACCAAATACGACTCGATGTACTAGGATCGGTCGTTGGTCTTGGGTCGTTCGTCGTTGGCTCTGCGCCCGTTTTGTTCAAAGGTAACGAGTTTGCGGTGCTGCCCTGGTTTTGCCCTTTCAGGCTTGGTCACCTCTGGTTCTTTCTACCGCCGGCTTACGCCGTGGGCTCTATTCTTGCGCCGCTTCGCGGCTTAGGGGAGGGCGAGCCTTCGGGCTTGTCGGACGTCCCTCACCTTGGGGTCTCGAGTTGCGAAACCAGTTCTGGCGGCCGTCGCCGCAGAAGCAGAAAGATCACCACCTGTGCGATCAGGGCAGCCGTGCTGTCCAGCAGCACGTCGTGGAGATTTCCGGTGCGGCTGGGAAGGTAGCTTTGGTGCCATTCGTCGAGGCACGCGACCAGGGCAGTCATAAAAAGAGAAATTCCCGCCCACTGAATTGACCAATTTCTGCCGGAGTACGGGAAAGTGTCCCGCCAGGCGCGGAACAGCAGCCAGCTGAGAGTGAAATAGCCTATGAAGTGACCGGTCTTCCGAATGACAAAGTGCCAGGCGGAGAAGTGAGCGGGGTCCAAGCCAAAAAGGAAGTGCAGCAGGGGGTAAAGAATTCGACTCGTGTTATTGGCCGAGGCGAAAGAAGTGGACTCGGCCGCAATGAGGCCGAGCCATAGACTTGCCGCGATCCATGTTTTCAGCAGGTGCTTTTGGGCGGGGTTCAAGCGCGATTTTCCCCGCCTCTACTCGACAGCATAGTTCGGCGCCTCGCGGGTAATCATCACATCGTGCACGTGACTCTCGCGCAGGCCGGCCCCGCTGATACGCACAAACCGCGTCTTCTGCAACAGGTCCGGGATGGTGGCGCAACCGCAGTAACCCATGCCGGATTTCAAACCTCCGACCATCTGGTGCACGATCATGGCGACGGACCCACGGTAGGGAACGCGCCCTTCGATGCCCTCGGGAACCAGTTTCCCCAAGCGGTTGGCATCGTCGGGTCCTCCGGACATGGCGCTCGACGCGTCTCCATCGGTGTTCTGGAAATAGCGTTCGCTCGAGCCAGAAGCCATGGCTCCGAGCGAGCCCATGCCGCGATAGGATTTGAACGACCGGCCTTGATAGAGAATCAATTCACCGGGACTCTCATCGGTTCCCGCAAACAGCGACCCGATCATGACCCCCGATGCACCGGCGGCGAGGGCTTTCGTAATGTCGCCCGAGTACTTGATGCCGCCGTCGGCCACAATGGGAATGCCGGCGTCCTTGGTGGCGCGGTACGCTTCCGCGATGGCGGTCATCTGCGGCATTCCTGCCCCAGTCACGACCCGGGTGGTGCAGATCGATCCCGGACCAATACCGACTTTAATGGCGTCCGCACCCGCGCGCGCCAGTTCGCACGCTCCGTCGAAAGTTCCGACGTTGCCGGCGATCAGGTCCAGTTCCGGCAGCTTTGACTTCACCACTTTGATGGCATCGAGCACGCGGCTGGAGTGTCCGTGCGCGCTGTCAATGGCCAGCAGATCCACTTTGCACTTCACCATTTCCTGGGCGCGCTCGAGGAAGTCGCCCGTGGCGCCGATGGCCGCGCCCACCCGCAGCCGGCCTTGCGAGTCTTTGGCTGCGTTGGGATACTTCAACTTTTTCTGAATGTCTTTGACTGTGATCAGGCCCTTGAGGTTGTATTGGTCATCGACCACCAACAGTTTTTCCACGCGATGTTCGTGCAGGATGTTCTCCGCATCTTCGAGAGTGGTTCCCACGGGCACGGTGATGAGATTTTCCTTGGTCATCACTTTGCTGATGGGAATGTCGAAGCGGGTCTCAAAGCGCAGGTCGCGATTGGTCAGAATGCCCACCAGTTTTCCGTTCTTAGTAATGGGCACACCGGAGATTTTGTACTTGCGCATGATTTCGAGCGCGTCTGAAACCCTGGCATCGGGCGACATGGTGACCGGGTCCACGATCATGCCGCTCTCCGACCGCTTCACTTTGTCCACCTCGTTGGCCTGCTGCTCCGGGGTCAGGTTGCGGTGGATGATCCCGATACCGCCCTGCTGGGCCAGCGCAATCGCCATATGCGATTCCGTGACCGTGTCCATGGCCGCACTGACGATGGGAATGTTGAGGCGGATATTGCGCGTAAGCTGAGTCTGGGTGTTGGCCAGCGCAGGGACGACGTCGGAACGCGCCGGCAGCAGCAACACGTCGTCGAAGGTGAGAGCCTCGGGGACAGGAAAATGAATCATAAGTTTTCTCGGACGTGAAGGATAGGCTTCCATTCTAGAGACGGTTTGACCTTCAGGCAAATCGCCGGCATCGCTTAGAAATTTGCGAAGTTGGCCTTCGAGTGAGGGCGGCGGCAGGTTTGTCTTTTGGTTCCCTGCGGCGTATATTGATAGCTGGAACTGTTGTGTAGTTACCAGCACGTGGCGAGACACACCAGTGGGCGCAAGCCCACTTTTTAGTTTAGGCCCAATTTGGAACTGGAAAATTGGCCGTAAGCTATTGGTTTCATGGCACTTGATATTGACAAGGTCCGCGAGATTGCGGAGCGGGTGGCTGCCTCCAGCGGGCTCGAGGTCGTGGAAGTCGAGCTGCGCGGCGGGGGCAAAGCTCGCATGCTCCGCATCGTGATTGATAAGCTCGCCGG
>Ga0207116_10199_pt1 | contig 16927 bp, 12 predicted proteins | sample Alteio_BWMinHeat_44_FD_153550 | JGI IMG/M metagenome (GOLD analysis project Ga0207116, IMG submission 153550) | Enriched cells from forest soil in Barre Woods Harvard Forest LTER site, Petersham, Massachusetts, United States -... | ecosystem: Environmental > Terrestrial > Soil > Temperate forest >... | reverse complement strand
ATAAAGCAGTGCGCGGTTCATCGCCGGATGCCGCATTGTATTGGTTAGCAAGAATGATTGATGGCGGTTGTGATCCTTTATATCTTGCGCGTCGCACGATACGCATGGCAAGTGAAGATATAGGCAATGCGGATCCACGAGCGTTAGAAGTTGCGTTAAATGCTTGTGCTGTCTATGAGCGTTTAGGCAGTCACGAAGGTGAATTAGCTATTGCTCAAGCGATTGTTTACCTTTCTGTCGCTCCGAAGAGTAATGCAGTGTATGTTGCATGGAACCATGCACTGCGTGATGCAAAAGAATTAGGATCGTTAGATGTTCCCCTCCATTTACGTAATGCCCCAACGCGATTAATGAAAGAATTGGGTTATGGTAAAACCTATCGTTATGCGCATGATGAACCGAATGCGTATGCTGCGGGGGAAAAGTATTTTCCTGATGAGGTAAAGCCGCGTCAATATTACTATCCTACACCGCGCGGTTTGGAAGGGAAAATTGCGGATAAGTTAGCGCAGTTGAGGGAGTGGGATAAGCGGAGTAAATAACGACTCATTTAATTTAGCAATAGCAGAATACCTGCTATTATAATTTATCTTTTGATCCTGTATCAAAGTTAGCAGTGATATCCTTGTAACTTCTTGAATGGACATGAAATATTCCAGTTGGCATTTTCACATCCCGACAGGTTTGTTCTAAGGTTTGTCCTAAGATCGGGCAAAAACTATAAATAATGCTATAATAATATCATCTATAACTCTATATGATCGTATAAAAGAAAGAGGTGTTATATATGCCATCTGTATTTGACGATTTTTTTACCATGGTTAACCAATTACAAACCGTACCAGAGGTAAAGGAGGAAGAGTATTTAAAAATACTTTATGAATTAGATGCAATAACATCTTTAATTAAATATGAATATATAACTGCTCTAAATAAAATTAAGAAAAAAAATACAAGTTTTTTGATGGTGGATGGAGATGAGTATATTCAATTGATTGATTTTTTGATCCCTACATCTATTGCTATATTATTGGAGAAACTCGATAGAATAATGGATGAAGCAGCGCAATCAGGTCAGAGAGATAAAAGTTTAGGCGATCGTATTCGTAAAAAGATGAGTGACAAGCAAGACATCTCTATAGAACAGCTAAAACAAAAAGATATAAGCAAGGAAGCGAAAGAGAAATTGGAAGAAGAAATAATTAATTTAAACAGAATGGATGATTTACAGATTGAGATGGTGAATGCTCTCGTACAAGTTACATCAGCAATACAACACAAAAAAAAACAGTCTGACGAAAAAACAGTTATACAGCATAATATCAAAGATTATCCTAAAGCATTTATTTGTCGAGACATATCCATATCCGTAAGCAAAAGTAAAACGTCAATAGCCTCTTCTGGTGTTCAAGAAGCTTCACTTCATGATTCTGTTGATGAACAGACTGAAGATAAGCTAGAAATTTATAGAGAAGTCTTTACTAACATAGGTGATTCAGTTGATGCGAAAGTTATTCGAGACAAGTTAAATTGCCAAAGAATTAAAAGACAAATTAATTTTTTATATCCAAGCGGATATATGTCGGCGGACAAAGGTTTTATATTTACTCATCGGACTACTAATGAACTAAATAATTTCTGTCGCATTTGGGGTCAGGGAGGGCGAGCTGGATTCATAGTGGGGCCATTTGAACAACTCATAAATGAACTTAGAGATTCTCTCAATAGTACAAAGCTTAAAGAGTTGAAAGATTTTGTTGAAGATTTAAGATCTCATATAGCGACGGTAAAGAAAAGTGATCCTTACATAGAAGAATCACTATATGAGAGAGCTTTACACACTTTAAGTCAACTATCTAGAGTGATACCTGTCATAATAGTTAAAGTGGATCAGCGTTCAAAAGAACAAGTCTTATTAAAAGCTGCGCAAAACTATACGGCACTGAGTGCAGATGAAAAAAAACGGGTTAATCCATTTTCCATCACTGATAAACAAGGTCAAAAAATAGGGATTCTTGCTGTTGCACAAGCTGTTGATTTGGATATTTCAAATAATTTTTCTGAAGCTGATGAATATAAAATAAGGCAAGCATATATAGCTATTACTTCAGAGGTAAAAGAAGTACTTGTTACCATACCTGAGCCAGATAACACTATATTGCAGAATAAATATGTCGCTATGGCAGTTGAGATGAGATATATAGGGTTATCAGAAGCAATTAATAAAAAGGCAGGTTCAGGCGCTGCTTCAATACCTGAAATAACAGCTCCTCAATTAGCTCTGCAGAAAAAATATGAATTTATACAATCAATAGTAGCCGAATTATCTTTGAATCCAGACGTTAAAAAAGAAAAACCGGCCAGGATGCCCTTTTTAAAAAATCAGATATTAGCTGAATTTAAAAAAGCAAAATTTGTATGCCCCTGTTTTGTTAATGATGTGGCTAAAAAATCTAAAACTAAAGGCTATGAAATTTTTTGTACTACAAACCTTAATACAATTGATATTTATTTTAAATATAATGGTGAACAAATAATAAAGAAAGATTTATTAATAACAATTAATCTGCCTGAGGCTAAGCTGTTTACTGAACCTGTTCTAGATGAAGAAAAAGCAATTGCTTTAATAGTTGAAAAAATGAATTGTGAACAATTAGATACTTTAATGAGTACTCAAAATAAAAATATGCCATCCTCATCTTCTGCTGCTTTTTCACTTGTGCCCACTTCCACAGTAGTAAGTTATCCAGAATATAACTATTTAAAACCAAGTGAGTTGACGAAACGAATTAATAAGTTATCAGATGATTATAGAGATCATCATCGATTCCGGTTTTCTCAAAATCGTTTTGATTTGTTAAAAGAAAAAATATTAGATATGAATAAAGATAGTGATGAGCTTGGCAGAGAACAAGTCCATCAATTTTTTTGTAAATTAGCTCAGGATTACAAACAACATGTTTGGGAGCGTAAACACTTATCCAAAGGTACCCATAAGAATAAAATTCCTCCAATGAATGAGCAGGAGTTAACTGATGAGCAGAAATTAACTGATACAGATTATCAGCAATATATGATAGAAGTTCGCCGTATACCAGGAAAGCATGAATATATGGAGGGTATTATAGGTTTATTGATAGAGTCTCGTTGGATTAAAGACAATGGCAGCATTATAGATCATAAGAAAAATAAAGCAGCGGCAGTTGCAAGCCGTAGCGGTCCATCGTCAACATCATCTTCTTTATCTAGCAGTAGTGCGTCATCGCCAACATCATCTTCTTTATCTAGCAGTAGTGCGTCATCGCCAACATCATCTTCTTTATCTAGCAGTAGTGCGTCATCGCCAACATCATCTTCTTTATCTAGCAGTAGTGCGTCATCGCCAACATCATCTTCTTTATCTAGCAGTAGTGCGTCATCGCCAACATCATCTTCTTTATCTAGCAGTAGTGCGTCATCGCCAACATCATCTTCTTTATCTAGCAGTAGGACGCCATCGTCAACATCATCTTCTTTATCTAGCAGTAGTGCGTCATCGCCAACATCATCTTCTTTATCTAGCCGTAGGACGCCATCGTCAACATCATCTTCTTCATCTAGCCGTAGCGTGTCATCGTCAACATCACCTTCTTCATCTACCAGTAGTGCGTTATCGCCATCATCATTTTTTTCTTCATCTACTAGTAGTAATGCGTCGTCCCCGGTGGCACCGACAGCATCAGCAACTTCCAGAGGTCTTCCTGGTCTTGCAATAAGGAAAAACAAAGATGATCCAGAGTAAGATGAAAGAATATTGTCATACAGCGTCACTTTAAAGCTGGGCGGTAGTCATTGAAAAACCATACGAGACATGAATGCCGAGTTGATCTTACAGGGACATATTCACGGGGTATTTTTCATTACTACCGCCAAGTCCTTATCGAAGGCACAGTTAAACTCTGCTAGCGAAATAAAAACTGAGCTAATACGCTGTGATTTGATATGATCCAATTACCAATTTCTAATCACCGACAAAATCCCCCACACACCCGCCGATACTATCCCCGCAGCCGGTATAGTTAATATCCAAGCCCACACAATATTTTTTGCAACCCCCCAACGAACTGCGTGATGACCTTCCAAAGAACCCACCCCAATAATTGCCCCAGTGATAGTATGTGTAGTTGATACAGGAATACCTAACGCAGTCGCCAAAAATAATGTTAACGCGCTGCCTGTTTCAGCACAAAAACCACTAACAGGTTTTAGTTTGGTAATCTTCATCCCCATGGTACGCACAATCCGCCAACCGCCAAAAAAAGTACCGAGTGCAATGACAAAGTTACAAGTAATAATTACCCAGAGTGGGACATAAAATTTATCACCCAACATCCCAGCAGAAAATAATAAAATAGCAATAATCCCCATCGTTTTTTGTGCATCATTTCCACCATGCCCTAAACTAATCAGTGCAGAAGAAACAAGTTGTAATTTGCGAAACCACACATTCACTTTATGTGGAGTCAGTCGATGAAAAAGATAAGAAATCAAAAATATTAACAATAATCCTAAAATCAAACCCAGTAATGGCGAAACGATAATAGCGATTAGTACTTTAGAAATACCCCCCATTTTTAAATGACCTAAACCACTTTTAGCAATGCTAGCACCTAAAATACCGCCAATTAATGCATGAGACGAACTAGAGGGTAGACCAAAATACCACGTCAATATATTCCAAAAAATAGCACCCACTAAAGCTGCAAATACTACATTGACCGTAATCACAGCAGGATCAACTAATCCAGTCCCTATCGTCTGTGCAACATGCAAATGAAAAAATATAAATGCAATAAAATTAAAAAATGCAGCCCATAACACTGCCCAATGTGGTTTTAACACACGCGTAGAAACAATAGTCGCAATAGAATTTGCCGCATCATGAAAACCATTTAAAAAATCAAATAGCAGTGCAATAAAAATCGTAACAATAATAAAAAATAAAGTTGCATCTATCATTTAAGAATACTCAAGAATAATGCCTTTAATAATATTGCCTACATCTTGGCAACGATTAATGACTAATTTTGTTTGTGAATAAATTTCATTTAATTTGAAAAAATGTTTAAAATCATTTTCTTCTTTAAATAAGGCGCGTTCACCGATTAATACAATTTGATGCGCGTGACTTTCCATGTTGTCAATTTGTTCGCACAATCCAAAAATTTTTTCTGCTTGTTTTAACGAATCTAATTTATCGATGGCTTGTTTTAACAATAAATTCGTATCCATACTGATTTTTGCTAAGCGGATCATTTCATCTGGTACTGATTTTAATTCATAAAAAGGAAAGCGCTGTGCGCAACGATTAATTAAATCTAAAATATCATCCAGATGACTGGTTAAGTTGTGAATATCATGACGATCAAATGGGGTGATAAATGTTTTGTGTAATAGCATAAAAGAAGTATGCGCAAGTTTATCTGCTTCCTCTTCATTCTTTGCAATGCTATCAACATACGTTTGCGGATTATCAAGATGATGGAGCATCGTATGAAATTGTGTACTGGAGTTCACAAGGATATCAGCTGTTTTTTGAAATAACAGGAAGAAATTTTTTTCTTGAGGTAGAAGTTGTTTTAGCATGGATGATGGCCCGTAATGATGAGTAAATTATTGCCAATATATTAGCATAATATGGTTTACTATTGCTGATTATTTTTTTTGTTATTGTCATCATTTTGTAATATTTGTTTGCTTTGGTGGTACAGTTTGTTTTCAGCTTGTGGCTGATGCTACTCATGGGATGAAATGCTCAAAAATTACTAGGAATCGCTGAAGCAGAGCTGTTCCATTAAAATTAATATATGCTTGAATTATGCTGATTTTCTGGCAATTAAAATCATCTTTTACATAACCAATTACTCGCAAACCCACATTTTTACTGGATCAAAAATTTTAATGGAACAGCCTTACCGCTGAAGATGGATGAGTGCATTACCATAAAAATTTTGCTACAGTAACCTCTCTCACGGCAAACGACGGCCGTTTTAATAGATGCTTTATGTGGATATAGTTAGAGGTTTTTAGTGGTGCGTATAAGATGCTAAAAACCGCTTATCGTATATAAGAAGGTATACATGGAATCAGTATTATTTATCATCGCGTTAGCAACATGTCTTTATCTTATTTTTACCGTATTTGAGTTTATTTTTGGATTTAATCAGATAAAAAATTTATCCTCGCAAATATTATTGGATAAAGATCAATTGCCAACACTTTCTATCATTTTGTCTGCTTTGAATGAAGAACGTGACATAGAAAAAGCATTATTATCATTACTCAAATTGGATTACCCGAACTTAGAAATTATTGCCATTGATGACCGGTCGACGGACAACACACCTGATATTTTGGATCAATTACAAAAACAATACCCACATTTAAAAGTGTTTCATATTAAAGAATTACCACCCGGTTGGTTTGGTAAAAATCACGCTTTACATTTTGGCGCAGAGCACGCCAGCGGTGAATGGCTGTTATTCACGGATGCGGATGTCACTATGAAAAGTGATACCTTAACGAAATCCATTAGTTATGTGTTAGAAAACAAAGTCGATCATTTGACGATTTATGAAAATCATCAGCGTAATTATTTTTGGTTAAAAATATTATTATTAGGATTGTACGTCACATACAGCATGGATAAAAAACCCTGGCGGATTCGTTATTCCTGGAGTAAAAAATCCATAGGCCATGGAGCATTTAATTTAGTCAATAGCAAAGCCTATAAACAATGCGGCGGACATGCAGCCATTGCAATGGAATGTTTAGATGATTTAAAACTCGGATCGTTGTTAAAAGATAATGGATATCATCAAGATACTGTCGATGGCCGTGATTTCATTGAGCGTGAATGGTATACCTCATTACTCGATATGATTAATGGTATGAAGAAGAATAGTTTTGCATATTATAATTATCATATTTTGCCAGCGTGTCGTGATGCGTTATTAGCGTTAGGTTTTTATATTTGGCCGTTTGCAGCAGCCTTATTATTTCCAGGGCCGGTGCGGTCACTTAACTTGGTGAATATTGGGTTAACGTTGTTTATTAGTGTTTATGTTGCTAAACAATTTCGTTTACAAAAACGGTATGCGGTTTTTTATCCGATTGCTGTGAGTATTTTAATTTATACCGTGTTTAATTCTGTTTTTTCTGTGTGGCGTAACAAAGGCGTGATTTGGCGCGGGACGTATTATCCTATGGGGACGATTAAGAAAAAGTAATTTTTAAAGATCGCATAATAATTTCTGTGCGGCTTTTAACATAACCGCCCCAAAATACCCTCAACTAACTTTAATCTTTCTGCTGGCTGATGCTCCGTCAAACTAAATCGTAATTTCGTCGGTCCATCAAAACGAAATTGTTTAGAATGCGTTTGCACAAAGGTGATCATTTTCATTGGATCAATATTGGGGTTAGCATTAAATTCGATTTTACCGCCTGAATTATTTGCTTCTATTTTTTTAATACCGATTTTTTCAGCGAGTTGTTTTAGTAAACCTAACGCAAATAAATTTTTAATAGGATCTGTGAGCAAACCAAAACGATCAATCATTTCAACTTGAATATCATCTAATTCTTGAGAAGTTTTTGCACTTGCAATGCGTTTGTAACATTGCAAACGTAAATGTACATCTCCGAGATAATCAGCAGGAATCAGCGCTGGAATGTGTAATTCAATTTCAGCACCGCGATCTGGCGTTAAATTTTCTAATACGGCTTTCTTGCCGGATTTTAAACTTGCGACAGCGCGAGATAATAATTCCATATACAAGGTAAAACCAATTTCTTGCATATTGCCGCTTTGACTTTTACCTAGTAATTCACCCGCACCGCGAATTTCTAAATCATGCGTTGCTAACGTAAAACCAATACCTAAATCTTCTAATGATGAAATAGCGTCTAAACGTTTTATCGCATCCGGTGTTAATGTTTTGCGAGCCGGCGTTAATAAATAGGCATACGCTTGATGATGCGAGCGTCCCACTCGGCCGCGTAATTGATGAAGTTGCGCCAAACCAAATTTATCCGCGCGATTGATAATGATGGTATTAGCGGATGGAATATCAATGCCGCTTTCAATAATGGTTGAACTGACTAAAACATTAAAACGACGATGATAAAAATCAGACATGACTTGTTCTAATTCACGTTCATGCATTTGTCCATGAGCGACACCGACTCTTGCTTCAGGAATTAGAGAGGTTAATTCACGAGCCATTTTATCGATAGTCATGACTTCATTATGTAAAAAATACACTTGACCACCGCGTAAAATTTCACGTAACACGGCTTCTTGAATAATAGAAGATTGATATTCTTGAACAAATGTTTTAATCGATAAGCGTCGTGCGGGAGGTGTGGCAATCAAGGATAAATCGCGAATTCCTGCAAATGCCATATTTAACGTGCGTGGAATCGGTGTTGCTGTCAACGTTAAGACATGGACATTATTGCGTAACGCTTTTAAACGTTCTTTTTGTTTAACACCGAAGCGATGTTCTTCATCAATAACAACTAATCCTAGCGATTTGAATTGAATATTTTCTTGCAATAATTTATGTGTGCCGACGATGATATCGATTTTGCCTTCGATTAAATCTCGTGTCATTTTTTGTTGTTCTTTACCAGTGCGAAAACGTGACATCACATCAATGCGCACCGGCCAATCGGCAAATCGATCTTGGAAATTTTGATAATGTTGTTGTGCTAATAATGTCGTGGGAACTAAGATCGCAGCTTGCTTATTATTTTGTATGGCGAGGAATGCAGCGCGCATGGCAACTTCTGTTTTACCAAAACCTACATCACCACAGATTAAGCGATCCATGGGTTTTTCGGATTGCATATCGGATAACACTTGTTCTATAGCGCGTTGTTGATCGGGTGTTTCTTCAAAAGGGAATGCAGCAGAAAACGCATTATATTGATCATCGGCTTTTTCACAGGAAAAACCGATTTGTGCAGCACGTTGTGCATAAATATCTAATAATTCAGCTGCGACATCTTCCATTTCTTCAGCGGCTTTGCGTTTGGCTTTTTGCCATTGCTCTGTTCCTAGTTTATGTAATGGTGCATGATCAGGATCCGTGCCGCTATATCGGCTCACTAAATGCAACGCAGAAACCGGTACATATAATTTATCGCCGCCAGAATATTCTAGAGTTAAAAATTCAGTGAGTTGTTCTCCAACATCTAAGGTTTGTAAACCTAAATAACGTCCTACACCATGATCAATATGAACGATAGGGGATCCCACTTGTAATTCAGTTAAGTCTTTTACAATAGCATCAATGTCTTGCGCGGTTTCTTTGCGCCGGCGTCGTTGCATAATACGCTTGCCAAATAACTGTGCTTCAGCGATGAGAATAACAGGGGGATCTATTAAATATAAACCTTCGTCTATGGGTGCAACAGTGATGCCATAGCGAACGTTATCATTTAAAAAGTCTTGCCAAGAAGTAACTGTTTTAGGGTGTAATCGAATAGAGTTAAATAATTGTAATAAAACTTCACGCCGTCCCGCTGTTTCTGCACAAAATAATATGCGGCCAGTATATTCAGCGAGAAAGTTTTCTAGAGCAAGCAATGGGCGCGATTGTTTGTGATCAACACTAAGTGAGATAGGTGGTTTGGTAATAAAGTTTTGTTGATCGAGTAGATGAGGTTGATTGTTTTGATTGACTGAATGATCAAGTGGATGAGTAGCTTGATCAACAGGATGGTTTACGTGATTAAATTGATAATGTTGATTTTTATTTTTAGTGACCGGTGTTGCTTGCAATTTAATATTTGTATAACGTTGAATCGCGCTAAATACATCTGGTACAGGAATAAATAATTGCTGCGGAGTTAAAATCGGATGTGATATATCATGTGCGCGTTGTTCATAACGTGTGGTGATTTCATGCCAAAATTCTTCTGCTTTGGGATGGATATCTATGATAGAAATGATAATACTATTTGTTGGTAAGTAATCAAATAACGTTGCTGTTTTATCAAAAAATAACGGTAAATAATATTCAATACCCGGCGGGCAAATGCCTTCGCTCACATCTTGATAGATAGAACAATTGAGTGGATTACCAGTAAATTGACCGCGCCAATGTTGGCGGAATTGTTCAATCGCCGTTTCATTTAACGGAAATTCTTTTGCTGGCAGCAACTTAATGGAACTCAGTTTTTCTAAGGAACGTTGTGTTTCGGGTGAAAATGTTCTGATGGAATCAATTTCATCATCAAACAAATCGAAGCGATAAGGATATTCGCTACCCATTGGGAATATATCTAAAATAGCGCCACGGACAGCAAATTCACCATGTTCGCGCACTTGGTTTACACAGCGGTAGCCTGCTTGTTCTAAGTTTTTTCGAGTGATATCGATATTTAATTTATCGCCTATTTGAAATAAAAAAAGATTGGCTGTTAAGAATTCACGGGGTGTTAATGCATGCATTAACGTGGTAATCGTTGTAATGATTGCGCCATGTTGTAACGTGGGAATGTGATTGAGTGCGGAAAGTCGCGCGGAAATAATATCTTGGTGTGGAGAAAACTGGTCGTATGGCAATGTTTCCCAATCAGGAAATGGGATCACGGGGGTCTGTTGATGAAAAAATTGCAGCTCATATTCTAACCGAGTTGCGGTCGTGACATCTGGGGCAATAATGACGACAGGCCGTTGATTTTCTGCAATGATGTTACTGATCGCAAGTCCCATGCTAGAACCGGTTAGGTTACCCCAAGTGAGGCGTTGCGCGGTTTGTGTGAGTCGGGGTGGCTGTAATGGGTTTAGGTCTGTCATAGCTTGTTTTCTAATAATGGGATTTTAAGGGAGAGGTATTCTAACAGGGGTTAAGAGCAGCGTCATCTGACGATGATTGATCCCTACTAAACACTACGAAGCATGCTAGATGATATTATTATACCTAAGACGGATGATTTTTGGGTGTTATAGCGCCCAAAAATCATCCGTCTTAGGTATATATAGAAGAGTTTAGATGACTTTCTGCGGGAGAAGCTCTCTTGGCTTTCGTACGCATCTATACCTTAGAAGAATGTGCACAAAACAACCTTGATCATGTTTAATATGTATAAATTTTGAATCGAAAGCAACGATTAATATTTTAATATAGTATATTCTTGACAAAAATGCATAAAACCCATAGTATTACTATGTGTTTCGTGCATTTATATCAAGTAGGTTTAATATGACTCCGAAGGATTTTTTTAACCAATATCCGTTATTTACTAGCCAAGAGTATGCTCAATTCTTGGCGAAAAAGAGACATTCTGGAGAGAGAGCTCAAGAAGCGTTGTTATCTTATCATGTTAAGGCGGGAAATTTGTTGCGAATTCGCAGAGGGTTATTTGCGGTAGTACCGCCAGGGGCTTCACCAGAATCTTATTCGGTTGACCCTTATCTTGTTGCCGCCAAGTTAGTTGGTGATGCAGTGATCGGCTATCACAGCGCTTTGGCTTTCTATGGCAAGAGTTATTCTGTCACTCATCAATTTTGTGTATTAACCCATTCTCGGTCTGCTGACATCCTTTTTCGTGAAGATGCATTTCGCCTGGTATTATTTCCAAAGGCATTGCGTAAAAAAAATCAAGAACTCTTTGGTGTAAAAACGATTTTACATCGAGGCTGTCAGTTACGTGTGACAGGCTTCGAACGAACATTGGTTGATATTTTTGATCGGCCAGATTTGAGTGGCGGGTGGGAGGAGGTTTGGCGTTCATTAGAATCAGTAGAATATTTTGATTTAGACAAAGTGATAGAGTATGCTTTGCTGCTTGATAACGTGACCACAATAGCGCTTGTTGGTTTTTACCTTGAGCAGCATCAAAAAGAATTACGTGTCAAAGACTCCCACCTTGCACAATTAGAAACGCGCCGCCCCAAACAGCCGCATTATGTTGATAAACAACAAAAGTCATCTAGTAAATTTAACCCTCGTTGGAATTTAATCATCCCTGTAGAAATTATTGAACAAACCTGGAAGGAATAATAATGAATTTGCGTCAAGAAGATTTGCAAAATATTGCAAAGACAGCGGGTTTTCGTGCTGAAATGTTAGAAAAAGTTATTCGATTAATCGAATTATTAAATGAATTGTTTGATAATGCTTTTTTAAAGCAACGATTAGCTTTAAAAGGCGGCACAGCACTTAATCTATTTTATTTTAATTTGCCACGCCTATCGATTGATATTGATCTCAATTATATTGGTTCTGTTGATCGCAATACTATGATTGAAGAACGTAAGGAACTAGAAGCCATTTTAATTGGATTGTGTGAACGTTCCAGGTTCACTATCAAACGAGTTGCAACAGAACATGCTGGTGGCAAATGGCGTTTGAATTACGCAAGCGTGGTGCAGCCTGGTGGTAATCTAGAGATCGATTTATCTTATTTGTATCGCATAATTTTTTGGCCGACAGCAATTAAAGATTCATGTTTAGTGGGGCAATATCAAGCAAAAAATATTCCATTGCTTGATATACATGAACTTGCTGCTGGAAAGTTAGCGGCTCTCATGTCTCGACGTGCAAGTAGAGATTTGTATGATGCGCATCGACTGTTGGTTGATCCAAAGGCATGTCAAAAAATTGATATGGCGCGGTTACGTTTAGCATTTGTTATCTATGGCGGTATGAATAGGCGTGATTGGCGAACGATAAAGATAGAAGATGTTGGTTTTGACAGTGCAGAGCTTCAAAATAAATTGATGCCTGTGCTTAATCAAAATGATTTGCAACAGACTTCATTTGCAGAACGTCTAGTTATTGAATGCCAAGATATTTTGTCACATCTTTTGCCATTCAATGAAAATGAAAAAAATTTTCTTAATCGTTTGTTAGATGAAGGTGAAATTGAGCCATCATTAGTAACAATGGATATTGAGTTGCAGAAAAAAATTAACTCACATCCGGGGCTGCTTTGGAAGGCACAGAATGTAAAAAAATTTAATGAAAGTAAACAAAAGAAGTAATGGTATGCGTCATGCTCTCTTGTGTCTAAAGCTCGGCATAATCTAAATTATACGAAAAATTTTGACAATTTAGCTATTTTAACAAAGTTAATACAAAAAATTTGACATAATTCTTATTTTATTCTAAAAAAATTCACATTATAGTTAACCTTCATTCTGAAAAAGTCCGGTATTTTTAAAGAAATTGTTAATCGCGTAACTATTATCAAGTATTTATAGGGTATAATTTTTATTAATTAGACATAACATAATCGTAGATATAAAGGAACTTAATCATATGAATACACGATATAAAGGATTTAGTTTATTTGTTGCTATGTTGTTTAGTTTTATCATGATATCCAGTTGCTCATCATCTCATGAGGTCGCTGTTATTGGTGGAAGTGATGATGCAGGAACTATTCTTAATACTGTTGATATTTATGATCCCGTCTCAGGAACGTTTACTAAATCTGCTCATGTCATGAGTACAGGACGTCTGACCGCCACAGCGACTACATTGAATAATGGGACTGTTTTAATAGCAGGAGGACAAAGCCCCAACACAACCCTCAATACAGCTGAGATTTACCAACCCATCAGTGATACATTTACTCTGACGGCAGGAGTGATGAATCATCCTCGAGTCGCTCATGCAGCAACCTTGCTTGATTCTAGTGTTGTAAGTGGTCCTCTTGCTAACAAAGTTTTAATAACAGGAGGAGATGTATTTTCTCAAGCGGGTACGGCTGAGCTTTATGATCCTCAATCCGGGACTTTTGCAAATACGGGTAATATGGCGACACCTCGCCGGCAGCACACTTCTGTATTAATATCACATTGTGGGTGCGCAGCAGATGGCTTAGTCTTAGTGGTTGGCGGCTATGATAATCAGTCTAACGTATTGTCTTCTGCAGAACTTTATAACCCTGCTACGCAAACCTTTACTCCTACGGGCAGCTTGAATACCCCGCGTTTCCGCCATACGGCAACGTTACTGAACGATGGCACGGTATTGATCGCAGGAGGCGCATCACAAATGGCAGCTAAAACAGGTGATATTAATCCGGCTCTAAATACCGCTGAAATTTATGATCCTAAAACAGGAAAATTTACGCTGACTAAAGGATCCATGTCTGCTAGCCGCGAAGCACATGCAGCGAGCTTGCTTCGAGATGGGACGGTGCTATTAACAGGTGGACAAGACAGTCATTTTCTAGTGGAAAATACGGCAGAGCTCTATAATCCTTCTACTGGAACTTTTAGTGCTACCAATACAAGTTGTGCTGGGGCACCACCACCTGCTGGATGCATGTCGTCTGGTCGTGATTTTCATATTTCAATGACGCTGGATGATGGACGTGTTCTGATTGCGGGCGGAGTGAATAGTGTTTTTAAAACAGTATCTTCTGCTGAGATTTATAATCCAAGTACCAAAACATTTACGTCAACAGGAAGTCTTTCGTCTCCACGAGAGGGTCCTAATGCTAGTTTAATTATCACGGGGCGATAGAATGAGACTGTTGTAAAAAAACGTGCGCATTGACTTATGATCACTTAGAATAGCAAGACAAAATCTTGAAAAATCTTCCTGGCTATGCAGAGGTCAGCGAAACAAAAATTTCTTATCAGGAGTTACTCATGAGAGCATTTTTTTTAGGTGTGTTAAGTTTTATCTTAATGACGCAAGTTTGGGCAGATACATCATTAGAGCCTTTGTTGAATGAAGTTTCGATGCAATTTTTAGCGGAACAATGGGTTGCTTCTAAAACAGCATTAGTGACTGTTGGTGTCAATGCGAGTGTTAGTGATAGTGCGCTTGATACCGTACAAAGTGAAGTGCTCAGTAAATTAAATCAAATCACAAATAAAGGCGAGTGGCATATCGTTTCATTTAATCGTAGTCAAGATCAATCGGGTTTAGAGCGCATACAAATATCAGCGCAAATACGGCTTTCTTCATCTGATTTAGGTGGCTTGCGTAATAAAGCGAAAGCGATTACGAAACCAGGTGAAACATTTACGATTGATAATGTGGAGTTTACCCCGAGTGCGGATGAATTGCGTGCGGTTAACACGAGTTTACGTAATGATATTTATCAACAAATTAAAACGGAAATTGACAGTTTAAATAAATTATATCCGCAAGATACATATTATTTGCATACGGTTAATTTTACAGATGAAGTCATGCCAGTAGCTCAATCGATGGTGATGGATAAAGCTAATTCTATGAGAACAGCAAGTGCTGCTGCACGTGAAATGCCTACCAGTTCGTCGTTAGCAGTTGGCGATAAATTAAAAATTACAGCAACCGTTGTATTGGCGACAGCACCGAATGCGAATGTGCTAAAAATGATTGTGCCAAGTAAGTAGCGCGGCTATTTGTATTAAGGAGTTTTTTTTCAAACAATGACAGCAATTTTATATTTAATGTTTGCTATTTTACTTGAAGTTGCTGGCATCACTTCAATGAAATTGTCAAACGGTTTTACTCAGCTGCTTCCATCTATTTTAATTTTTATATTTTATTTTTTTTCATTTGGTTTTTTGACGTTATCGCTTAAACGGTTAGAAATCAGTACCGCATATGCTGTATGGTCTGGGCTAGGCACATTATTGATTGCGCTCATTGGAACCGTATTTTTTAAAGAACCTATGACCATGATTAAAATGCTTTCATTATCATTTATTATTGTGGGCGTGTTTGGTCTGCGATGGGGATAATTTTTATATGATGCTATCGGATAGTTGGATATGTTTATTGATTGCTATTTTTTTCGGCGTTTTGGGTACGGTTTCTATGAAACTATCAGAAGGTTTAAAAAAATTAAAACCGTCTGTGAGCTTGGTCATTTTTTATTTTTTTTCGTTTTTTGCTTTGACGTTGGCAATTAAAGGTATTGATCTCAGTATTGTTTATGCTGTTTGGTCAGGAGTGGGTACTGTTTTTGTTGCTATTATTGGTGTTTTTATGTTTAAAGAATCCATTTCATTACGAAAAATTGTTTCATTGCTTTTAGTGGTTGCGGGTGTGATTGGGATACATTTAACGAATGCGTCATTCAGCTAATTTACATATTGTTCCTCCTATTATTGCTCATCGCGGTGCAAATCATCTCGCTCCAGAAAATACGCTCGCAGCGTTTTTAAAAGCAAGCGAACTAGGATTTACATGGGTAGAGTTTGATGTGATGTTGAGCAAAGATGCGGAAGTGGTTGTTATTCATGATGAAGAATTATCACGTACCACAAATGGCGTCGGGGCAGTGATTGATTATCCATTGAGTTATTTAGAAACGTTAGATGCCGGTAGTTGGTTTGATTCACGGTTTTCTTATAGCAGAATTTCAACGTTACAAACCGTATTATCATTTTTGTATCAGCATAAATTGTCTGCCAATATTGAAATAAAAGGATTGCAAGGGTGTAATGAGTTAGTGGTAGAAAAAGTATTTGCAATATTAAATAAGCATACTCAGCATTTTATGTCGCCGCCGTTGATTTCCAGTTTTTCTTTACCTGTTTTGCAATTAGCTAGACAAAAATCTGCAGATATCATGCTGGGTTTTTTGATGGATGAGTGGATGTTAGATTGGGAAACGCAGTGTGATCAATTGCAATGTGTAGCCGTTAATATGAATCATCAAATATTAAATCGTGAAAGAGCAGAGGCAATTAAGGTTACTGGACGTCAATTGCTTGCGTATACAGTAAATGATTTGTCTCGTGCGCAGCAATTATATTCATGGGGAGTGGATGCTGTTTTTAGTGATTGTTTGTTGCCGGAGCAGTTATCTAAGAAGTCGAAGGTTTAAATGCCGTCCCGCAGATTTTCTAGACTGTAGGGTGGGCAAAGCGCAGCGTGCCCACCTAGCGGTGGTGCTATGTCTCGATCACATAAAAATG
>Ga0207116_10198_pt1 | contig 16965 bp, 9 predicted proteins | sample Alteio_BWMinHeat_44_FD_153550 | JGI IMG/M metagenome (GOLD analysis project Ga0207116, IMG submission 153550) | Enriched cells from forest soil in Barre Woods Harvard Forest LTER site, Petersham, Massachusetts, United States -... | ecosystem: Environmental > Terrestrial > Soil > Temperate forest >... | reverse complement strand
AACAGACTGCCTACGCAAGTAGAGAGGAAGGAGGGGACGACGTCAAGTCATCATGGCCCTTACGTCCGGGGCTACACACGTGCTACAATGGCCGGTACAGAGGGCAGCTACCTGGTAACAGGATGCCAATCTCAAAAAGCCGGTCACAGTTCGGATCGGGGTCTGCAACTCGACCCCGTGAAGTTGGATTCGCTAGTAATCGCAGATCAGCAATGCTGCGGTGAATACGTTCCCGGGCCTTGTACACACCGCCCGTCAAGCCATGGAAGCTGGAAGTGCCTGAAGTGCGTAACCGCAAGGAGCGTCCTAGGGTAAAGTCGGTAACTGGGGCTAAGTCGTAACAAGGTAGCCGTACCGGAAGGTGTGGCTGGAATACCTCCTTTCTGGAGCAGTTTCCGAAGGTTGTGCAAACGACCACCTTTATAGAGCGACATAAAACTGCTGCGCTTTGATTATTTCATACTTATTATTTGTTAGCAAAGCGCCCGGAGCGTGGCGCAAGGCGCAATAAAAAGCGCCCACCGCCATCCGCCTGCCGCCAGGCCTAACAAAAAGGAAACCCAGGAAGATGAAGCCATCAGGGTGGCTGATCAGCAAGAGGTTGCGAGATTGTAAGAAATTACGAATTACGATTTACGAATTACGATTTACTCGGAAACAGGAAAAATCTAAGATCGTAGATCCCAAATCGTAAATCAAAGAGTCCCGTAGCTCAGTTTGGTTAGAGCACTACACTGATAATGTAGGGGTCAGCAGTTCAAATCTGCTCGGGACTACTGCTGCAGCGAAGCTGCAGAGGCGATAGAGATTAGAGACCGGAGATTAGAAAGAGCAATTCAAACTAATCACTAATTAACTAATCACTAATCAACTAAACTGGGGGATTAGCTCAGCTGGCTAGAGCACCTGCCTTGCACGCAGGGGGTCAACGGTTCGAATCCGTTATTCTCCACACTAAGCAGAAAGGCGAAAGCTAAAAGCAGAAAGCTATAAAAAGCTTTTCGCTTTAGACTTTAAGCTTTCAGCTTAAGAAGTTCTTTGACATATTGGAAGAAGTAATTGAAAAAAGAGAAAACAACAGATAGGAAGTTGTTTGGCTTTGGATTCAAGAGACAAGAAGAAAGAAACAAGATAACGGGCCTCGGTCCGGCGTCTTGCATCCTGACGCTGATATCTTGCTTCTGAACGAACAATGGACTTAAATAAAAGCATACCATCCGAGCAAAAGGCGGATGAGTAGAAGAAAGTAAGAAAGGGTACACGGGGGATGCCTAGGCTCTCAGAGGCGAAGAAGGACGTGATAAGCTGCGATAAGCTTGGGGTATTAGCAAATATGAATTGATCCCGAGATTTCCGAATGGGGAAACCTAATCATTTGAAGAATGATTGCAATAATGCGCTAACCTGCTGAACTGAAACATCTAAGTAAGCAGAGGAAGAGAAAACAACAGTGATTTCCAGAGTAGTGGCGAGCGAAATGGAAGAAGCCCAAACCAACTATGTTACGGCATAGTTGGGGTTATAGGACCACAACATGAATATTAAAATGAAGTAGAACGGGGTGGGAAACCCGGCCATAGAGCATGAGAGCTGCGTATACGTAAGTAATAATAGGATAGTGGTATCCTGAGTACCGCGAGGTCGGAGACGCCTTGTGGGAATTTGCCGGCACCATCCGGTAAGGCTAAATACTCCTGAGAGACCGATAGTGAACCAGTACCGTGAGGGAAAGGTGAAAAGAACCCCGAACAGGGGAGTGAAATAGAACCTGAAACCGTGTACTTACAAGCGGTCGGAGCCCCTTCGTGGGGTGACGGCGTGCCTTTTGCATAATGAGCCTACGAGTTACTCTTCCCTGGCAAGGTTAAGTGGTTCAGCCACGCAGCCGAAGCGAAAGCGAGTCTGAATAGGGCGTGCAGTCAGGGGAGGTAGACGCGAAACCTTGTGATCTACCCATGACCAGGTTGAAGGTGCCGTAACAGGTACTGGAGGACCGAACCGATAAACGTTGAAAAGTTTCCGGATGAGTTGTGGGTAGGGGTGAAAGGCTAATCAAACTGGGAAATAGCTCGTACTCCCCGAAATGTTTTTAGGAACAGCCTGGCGGTTGAGTTATCAAGAGGTAGAGCTACCAATTGGGTGCGGGGGAGTCAAATCCTACCAAATCCAGATAAACTCCGAATGCTTGATAATATACGCTGGAGTGAGGCTCTGGGTGCTAAGGTCCAGGGCCGAGAGGGAAAGAACCCAGACCATCAGCTAAGGTCCCCAAATTAACGCTAAGTTGAACTAACGAGGTCCGATTGCACAGACAGCTAGGATGTTGGCTTGGAAGCAGCCATTCATTTAAAGAGTGCGTAACAGCTCACTAGTCGAGCGATCGGGCATGGATAATAAACGGGCATTAAGCGTTATACCGAAGCTATGGATTTCAATGTAAATTGATCTGGTAGGGGAGCATTCTGCATGCGGAGAATCAGGAGGGACAACCGACTGTGGAGCGTGCAGAAAAGCAAATGTAGGCATAAGTAACGATAAGGCGGGAGAGAAACCCGCCCACCGAAAGACTAAGGTTTCCTGATCAACGCTAATCGGATCAGGGTTAGTCGGGGCCTAAGGTGAAGCCGAAGGGCGTAGCCGATGGACAACTGGTTAATATTCCAGTACTTTTTACAACTGCGATGCGGTGACGGAGTAGTGACACTGACGCGAACTGACGGAATAGTTCGTTAAAGGCCGTAGGTATAGGAGAGGTAGTTAAGTACGCCACTCTTGCTGAAAGTTGATAGTACCTTGAGCCTTCGGGTAAGAGGATAGTTCAGGTAATCAGACTTCCAAGAAAACCCGCTAAGCTTCAGGTTGTAAAAACCCGTACCGTAAACCGACACAGGTAGTCGAGGAGAGAATCCTAAGGTGCTCGAGTGAATCATGGCTAAGGAACTCGGCAAAATGGCCCTGTAACTTCGGGAGAAGGGGCGCTTGCAGCAATGCAAGCCGCAGTGAAAAGGCCCAGGCGACTGTTTAACAAAAACACATGGCTTTGCAAAATCGAAAGATGAAGTATAAGGCCTGACACCTGCCCGGTGCCGGAAGGTTAAGAGGGGATGTTAGGGTTAAACCGACGCATTGAATCGAAGCCCCGGTAAACGGCGGCCGTAACTATAACGGTCCTAAGGTAGCGAAATTCCTTGTCGGGTAAGTTCCGACCTGCACGAATGGTGTAACGATCTGGGCGCTGTCTCAGCCATGAGCTCGGTGAAATTGTGGTATCGGTGAAGACGCCGGTTACCCGCAACGGGACGGAAAGACCCCATGCACCTTCACTACAACTTAACATTGATATCGGATACAGGATGTGTAGGATAGGTGGGAGACTGTGATCTGGCTTCGCTAGGAGTCAGTTAGTCAACGTTGAAATACCACCCTTTCTGTATTTGGTGTCTAACTCTGCACAGCGGAGGACATTGTTTGGCGGGTAGTTTGACTGGGGTGGTCGCCTCCAAAAAGGTAACGGAGGCTTTCAAAGGTAAGCTCAGTACGCTTGGTAACCGTACGTGGAGTGCAATAGCATAAGCTTGCTTGACAGTGAGGCAGACAAGCCGAGCTGGGTCGAAAGACGGATATAGTGATCCGGTGGTTCTGCATGGAAGGGCCATCGCTCAAAGGATAAAAGGTACGCTGGGGATAACAGGCTGATCTCCCCCAAGAGCTCATATCGACGGGGAGGTTTGGCACCTCGATGTCGGCTCGTCACATCCTGGGGCTGGAGAAGGTCCCAAGGGTTGAGCTGTTCGCTCATTAAAGTGGCACGCGAGCTGGGTTCAGAACGTCGCGAGACAGTTCGGTCCCTATCTGTTGTGGGCGTAGGAAGTTTGAGTGGGGCTGACCTTAGTACGAGAGGACCGGGTTGGACTAACCTCTGGTGAATCTGTTATGGCGCCAGCTGTATTGCAGAGTAGCTAAGTTGGGAATAGATAAGCGCTGAAAGCATCTAAGTGCGAAACTAGCCACGAGATGAGACTTCCATTGAGGGTCGTAAGAGACTATTACGTTGATAGGTTACAGGTCTAAAGGTGGTGACATCATAGCCGAGTAATACTAATCGCCCGAAGCTTTCTTCGTGAACGGATAAAGGTTGTACGTAAAACGTTTTACGTAATACGTACTACGTCGAACGTACAACCTCCGAACAAACAGATAAACAAAATGCTGTTGTTTTCTCCTATTTCGATTTCTTCTTTCAATCATGTTAAGGTTTAGCAGAAAGCTAAAAGACCAAAGCAAAAAGCTTTTTTAAGCTTAAAGCAGAAGTCTAAAGCTCAAGCAAACCAAATAAATGAATTGGCAAAAAGCTTTATGCTTTCAGCCTTGAGCTTTACGCTCAAAAGAAATTCAGGTGCCTATATCGGCGGTGTCCACCTCTTCCCATTCCGAACAGAGAAGTTAAGCCCGCCAGAGCCGATGGTACTGCAGTAAAATGTGGGAGAGTAGGTCGGTGCCCAATCTTTAACAAGCCCTTCAGGAAACTGGGGGGCTTTCTTGTTTTTCGGAATATCGAATCATGAATGTCGAATATCGAACGCCGAAGTAACTGTATCACAAAAACTTCATCATTCATTATTCGGCATTCGGTGTTCGTTATTCAAATCTTGGCTCTTGATTCTTGGCTCATGATTCTCGCTTCTCGCCCCCTAAAACCTTCGGCCGATGCTAAAGCCCACCCAAGGCAGCACACTGCCACGCGGGCCCACAAACGCAAGGCCGGTTATCCTGATCTGTGTTTTTCCCGATTCGGAAATATGTCGCCAGCTTAACAAACCTGCCGGAACACTGGCGCTGATGGTCGAATTGTCGCCAAACTGCGCCAAAACCTGTCCCGAATAGTACGTATAGATGCCTCCAAGTTCTATCATGCCCCTTTTGTTGGCTGTAACCGGGATGTTGTAGGAGAGGCCACCGGTAAAGACGCCAAAAAAATCAGACCCGTTATCAAAAATATGGGGAATAAGGCCCCCGCCTACCCCGGCATGAATGCTCAATCCTCCGGAAGTTTTTGAAAGGAACCGTTCGTAATTGAAAGTCGCGCCGGTTAAACTTGCACCGGCAAATTCAAAATACCAGGAGTTTTGAAGGTTCGCGGTTGTATCAACGGACGCCGTTGTTTGCGCCTTAACGCTCTGTGCGGCAAATGCGGCAATGGCCAGTAAAAAAATTAGCTTTTTCATGATTGTTGGTTTTAGTTGTTTTACAATTCAAACCTACACTCATAAAGCGCTGATATATAATTGGTTTATCGACCACTCTCGCGGTCTGTCGCATTCTGCGCTAATTTTCGCAGGTTACCCCCGGGTATTTGGTATTTTTTACTTATTTGCTGATTTCGGGCGCCTATAATCCGGAAAACTGCAAAAAATATTCGTCCGAAAAGCGGGACTTGCCGATAAATTAAGGTTTTTTTGCCCCGTTGTACAGGCCTAATTTATAACGATGAGTAATTCGTGCCTTTTGCTTCTTGGCTCTTGATTCTAAAGTACTTACCCCTAAAAAATAGACGTGTCAGGCCAACACAATGAGAAATTTTTACTATATTTGTACCGGGTTGCAACATCCTGTTCAACCCATGATAAGGTTTAGGTTTAAAGCCCCGAGCAGCGAGTGCAAGGGGCTTTTATTTTGCTTTGGGATTTTTGGCGTTTCCGCATCGTGTCACACTAAGGCCCTCTAAGTGGACTGTAGCAGTTCAATCTTTAGCGCTAATTACCGGCATACACGTCATGAAAGTATATTTCAAGCTTTTGAATGTTACACTCAAAGGATGTTAGCATTTATTAGTGAGAAGGCCAACGTGTGTTAAGCGTAAGGAGTGTCACAGGTTTACAGTTACGGGGACGGACAACGGTATTATAATTTTATTAAATTTACGGATATTAGATTAAAATATGGTTTTAAGGCAAATTGGCGAAATATTTAATAGATACGACATATCTGATGTAAAGTATTTTTCTTCAGATTATTTATTGGAGGCTGATATTTTAATAATCGACTTGAATGCGGTAGACCTTGAAATTAACAATTTTTTTCGTGCGGTTGATGGCGAGAATCTTTTTGAGATAAAAAACGATGACTTAAAAAAATTTCAATCGGAAATAAAAGATCGCAATAAAGAAATACAAAATTATTTGCTAAAAGGTGGTAACTTATTTATATTCTTTCCTGACACAATCTATGATTCTATACCCGTTAAAATTACTCCCGGAGGGATTCTTAAGAATATCAAATTCAATTTACTAAATACGATAGGAGTAAACTATAAGGATTTTTCAATAATAAAACAGTCGGGAAAAGTAATAAACTTCGAGAAGAGATTTCAGGTCTTTTTTAATAATTTCAACTGCTCTTATAGTTTTTGTTTTGAGAAATATCCAGGTACGGCGCTCGGCAAAGTGGTTCATTCTGAACGAGTTGTTTCACTGTTAATACCGTCGCATAATGGCAATATTATAATTTTGCCACCCATCAGTATTAAGCCAGGTTTTTTCCCAAAACAGGCATTTATTGAATTCGATAAGATTTTAAAACATGAAAATGACGTAAATGGCGACGACGAGCAACCCCCCGCTTGGGTGAAGAATTACACTTTTGGGGATGAGCAAGCTGAAATTGAATGCCTTAATGATCTATACGATGAGAAAACTTCTTTACAAGACAAAATAAATCAACAGAAAAAGAAATTAAATCATTTTGATGAATTAAAATTGATTTTGTTTTCAAGTGGAAGGAAGTTAGAATTGGTTATAGAAAGAATTTTTAAGGAATTGGGGTATAATTCGGAACAAGTTGCCCAAAATAGAGATGACCTTATTTTAAGTTATAACGGGGCGATTGCAGTAGTCGAAATTAAAGGAGTAAAGGGTTCAGCTGCTGAAAAATATGCCGCGCAATTAATGAAATGGGTTAATAATTATCATGTGGAAAATGGTGTTAATCCGAAAGGAATTCTAATTGTAAATACATATAAAGATAAGCCGCTAAAAGACAGAGTAGAGGATAGTTTTCCGAATCAAATGTTACCTTATTGCAAACAACAGAAATTTTGCTTGTTAACGACAGTACAATTACTTGAAATTTATCTTGACTTTAAAAATAATGTAATAACGATCGATAGATTACATAAGTTACTTTTTGCGACCGTTGGCATTATAAAGTATGATAGTGTAAATAAAATTTTGCCATCCAAAGTTACAAAAAGACAAGAGCCATGATTTAGTCCCACTGTTACCGGAAGCTCGCTCGTGTATACAGTGTTGACTTAATGTCGGCCCATTCCCTGACCAACAACCTACAAAACTTTGTAAAGGATCCAGTTATCCGTTTCGTAAATTTTCTGCAGGTTCAGGTTGCTGTCGCTGTGTTTGATTATGGGCAGGTACTTATTATTTAGTTGGGTATAACCGTTCAGTGGGTTATTGTCGGTCGCTATCAAGATATAATTAACATACTTCTCGGGCGCTTCGCTGGCGCTCAGGTAGCTTTCCTGGTACGGCAGGGTAATGCGCCGTATGTGGTGGGTAAAGGCAATTACGGGGTAAGCAACGGCATCGTCGGCGAGCACCTGTTCGTTGACAGGCAGCGTATTGAGGTAGGTAGCCATTTCGCGGTTATCAGCCTGCGTATCATCGGGCGTTAAATGGAACAGCGTATTTACAAAGTCGCGCTCTTCCGGAACAAAGGAGTTGGCCAAAAAGAAGTAACCCGTAAGCAGCTGGAAGATGGTCATCACACCCAGCATGGTTTTCATCATCCGTTGGTTCTCGTGCTTATGCCCCCTGAACACAATACACAGCAGCGACAGTATCAGGAAAATTAAAAAGTATTCGTGCGCCAAAAAAATCTTATCGTATTTGATCTGCAAAAACTCCACAAAAGCAAAGGGCGCGGCAATGGTAAGTATCTGGTAGGTGTTGTGCCTGAACAGGTAAATAGCCAGGGCTATCATGGGGCAGTACAGCGCAATACTGGCCGTTACCAACGGCGATACCTGCGACGACTGGTAATGCACAAAACTGGTGGCCTGTTCAAAGCCTATCTTATCGGCAAGCACCGTCCACGTCGCATACGGACTATCAATAAAGTAGTCCAGGTCGTTGGCGTGTGTCAGGTTCAGCATCTTAAAGATAGTGATAGATGCCAGTGGCAGTATAAATATAATGATATAAATAGCAAAGGTTTTGTTAATCAACTTGCGTCGAAGCGCCGGGGTATTGAAGCTTTGCACCAGGCGAAAGATAGTTTCGGTTTCACTCAGGTTAAGGCTTTGCGTGGCGATAAACAGCACCAGCGGAATAAAAAACAGCGTGAGCCAGATAAACTTATAGTCGCAAAAAACCAGCACCACCAAACATATACTGGCAATAGAAACGTGGAACGTTGTGTTGGATTTATAATACCGAAGGATATGGTAAAAAAACAGGAAAAAGAAAATGAGTACCAAGTAAATAGATTTCCCCGAACAGGCGGTGTATAACAGTCCCGGGTGAAACACAAACAGCACCACCAATATCGCCAGATAAAAATCATCGTGACTACGCTTGGTGAGCGTAGTGGCCATAATATAAAAGAGTATAGCGGTACCAATTGCGGAAGCAAGCACCGGCGCCAGTAAATGGCTTGGGTAAGAAAACATAAACGTGCCCCAAAAGGGCAGTATGGGCGACGTGAGGCCCATTGTTTTGAGCCGGTTACCTACCCCTTCGAACAGGATCTTGTTTTTCTCGCTGTAAAAAAGTGATTCGAGGTTGTGGTAGTCCAGGTTATGCAAATACACAGCCATGAACAGGTAGTAGCCTGCCAGCAGTAGGGTTAGAATAATTAAATATAGCGTTCTCCTGTGCATTATTTAATCACGTTTGTTGCGCTGTTTACCTTGCTTAAACCATGCTTTGTTTTTTCCCAGTAAAAAGGTTTCACTATCAACTGGTACAAACCCCGGTACGCGGCAGCTGAGTGCAGCAGCCAGTAAATTGGGTTGGCAATGGCAAATAGTATTAGCTCGTAAAAGCGGCGTTTAAAAACCGCCATCATATTTACATAGATCATCAAAATGTTGCCCACCATCAGGTTAAATATCGAAATAAACAAAACCCAGTCCGGAAACAGCAAATGAATGGACGATATATTAAACAGCACGTAAGCCAAAAATATAAACAGCAAAATAGGGTAAATTAAGAAAGTAATCGGCGTGGCCCCCACAAAGAAGTTAAATCCCAGGAAGCCTTTCCATCCCACTTTTTTCCATAACCTTACGGGATTGCGCATATGCACCAGGTAGGTTTGCATATAGCCCTTTATCCACCGTGAGCGTTGGCGTATCCAGTTGAACGGCTCGTTATTGGCCTCTTCGTAGGTGGTCGAATTGACAATGGCCACCTTATAGCCTTTGGCATAAGCCCGTACGCCCAAATCGGCATCCTCGGTTACGTTAAATGGATCCCATGCCCCCAGGTCTCTTAATGCCTCAATCTTAAAGTGGTTGCTGGTTCCGCCCAGCGGGATGGGAATATCCAAAGTATCAAGTCCCGGCAGCATGTAATCAAACCAAAAAGAATATTCCAGTGTGAACATCCTGGTCAAAAAGTTTTCATTGCGATTGAAATAGTTGAGGGCGCTTTGCACGCAAATATATTGTTCGGGTAGTTTATTAAACAGCGTAACTACTTTTTTTAACTGATCCGTATCCGGGATATCTTCCGCATCATAAATCGTAAGGTACTTGCCCCTCGCGAAAAGCAGGCCATAGTTACAAGCCTTGGGTTTAGTTTTCGGCAGGTGAAAGGGCACAATAACCACTTCAAACACCGCCGGAAAATCAAGGTTGCGCACTGCATTCAGTGTTTTATGGTCATCCTCTTCTATAAGCAGTTTTACATCGAGTTTTTCGCGCGGGTAATCCAGGCTCTGGAGGTTCCATATCAGCTTTTTTATCAGCGTATCTTCCTTATATACCGGTAACAGGATAGTATAAACGGGCAGATCTTCTTCCTTTAAATGTTTCAGTTCTTCTTTAGTAACGGCCTGGTATAACTCAAACCGCGAGCCAACCAATGACAGGAACAGCTTAAAAATAATTGCCACCAGGAAAAAGGTGCTCAATATAATATTGACGATAACTAAAACGCCTTTAAAATTGTACACCAGGCCAATAGCAAGAGCGCAGGTCAGCAGGAAAAAGAAAATCAGCTGGGGGTTGGTAAATGTGGTCAGCGCCGAACTGTTGGGGTCGTTGTACAATAGTTCAAAAACAGCCGTTTTTACATGCGACTCGCCAAGTAGTTTGTGACTCAGCCAGGTGATTTCCAGGTCGTCGGCTAATATGATCTCGGGCTCAAGATGGTAGGTGAGCCTCACAAAGTCGATACAAAGCCGGTTGGTGGGATCGGCCATTATCGTTACTACTTTGTTATTCTCGATGCGTAGTGGAATAGCCAGATGGGCGTCTGCAAATGCAAGGTCTATTTCTTTTAAAACGTCCTCATCGTACTTCAGGTCGCGTATGTGCTGGAACTCGTAACCGGCGTTGTTGATGGACCGTCCATAATTTTTGCGTGATACATAACCATAGCTCAGCGCGACCTTTAAAAAAGAAAGGTCAAACCGCTGTGCATAATCCTGGATATGATCCCGATCATGTGGTGACAAGAAACCATCTTTAACCAAAAGCTCGGGAACCGATATATCCATTATATGTTATATAAAAAAGTTTTAATGCTGTAGTTCCCTTTTTAAAGCCTTTCTCTCCTGATAGCTATCGGGGGGAGAAGGGTTGGGATGAGGCCGCGCTATTAATCGTTAAACAATTCCTGCGATTTTTGCACCCTCGAACGCACATATAGGAACGACATCAGTATCAGCACCAATAAGCCAAGCAGGATATACAAGTTGTACGTTTCCCAGAAGCGTGTAAGGGCGTTCTTGGTATCAAAATACTCCAGGTTTTCGCTTGATTTGTTGATGTTGAACAGGTATTTGTTTCCGTTTACATCCGAAATACACACATTACTTGATAGCGTAGATAATTGCTCAGTAATTGATTTTGAGGCAGCCGTAAACGCTTTCTCTTGCTCACTGCCGGTTGCGGTAATAACTAATACGGCGTTATTGCTTAGGCCATAAAATATTTGCGCCAGCCCATTGGATACCGAATCGGATAAGCTATAAACCGGGTTGCCATTCTCATCATTGAGTATGCGGAACTTCTGATTAAACCTAATGGGCGCATAGCGGAACTTACCCATCAGCGGGTCGTGTTGCGATAACAGCGCAACGATATTATATTTTTTCAGGTCGGCATCGGGGACATTATCCGAATAAGCAAATTCAGGGAAATTACTGCCATTGATGTTATTGTTCAATTCGTAAATGATCTCGCCCATTGCAGCAGCGGCATATTTGGCATATTCCTTGGTCACCACAATTTTGGTGGTGCCGGTATTAAACGCTTCGGGATACTGGTAAAAACTCAGGTCATTTGTGATAAAAGGATTTTTTGATTCCAGGTACGATTTATCTACGTCCACTTCAGCAAAGAAATTGGTAAATGAGTTGATACAATTACCGCTACTTGGATAAATCCTGAATTCGGCCTCAACCGTATTGTATTTATGGTGCTGGTAACGGTTTATGCTAACCGAAGTGTTTAGCTTGCCCGTGGCGTCCAGCCTTTCGCTGCTAATCAACATGCCGTTGAGGTAAATATTAAAATACCCGCGGTCGCCCGGCGTTAAGCTGCTATAGTTGGCTACAAAGTGTATCTCAACCTCTTTTGGCGTAAAGCTGAAGTCGCTGTTTTTGAAACTGTACACATTGGTTAATGAACCAATGCCCGACATGAAATTCGGTGCCCCGCCCACCTGTCTTAAGGTAAGCCTGGTGCGGTTTTCTTCGATTGTTTTAAAGAAGTTATTCTGTGCGTTACTAATCAGCAGGTATTCGCCGAAAGATGAATTCAAGATGTTCATATTACCCAGCGAGGTGATCGCTTTTTCGTAACCCGGATCATCGCCGCCGGTTATAAATAGTATTTCACCAGGTACAGTTACGTCCTTGCCTTTGCCAACCGAATCCTGGTAGGTAACCAATGCTTTTTTCAGGAACAGAAGCCCTTCATTTGCCGCAGGTTTAACGTTAACCATCGCTTTTTTATCAGCCTGCAGCTTACCCCACTCACCCACCATAATATAATTCTTGATGCTATCGGGTAATGCATCTTCCTGGTAAACCTTAATATCCCTGTTAAGCGTCTTTTTTAATCTCGAATAGGCCCATGCCACCGCTTTCAAATCATACAGTGTTGGGTTTACCGGGTAAACGATGGCCCGTTTTGATTCAAAACAGTTGCTGATGTTTACATTGCTGAAGAAATTGCCGTTTGTTTTAACCAGCGACAGGTACGAATTCTCTTTAACCTTTACCCACATGGCCGGGTTGTCCAGGTCCTTACATTTATCATCCGATACCGTAAGCAGTGTTTTAACCTGTATTTTCAGGAACTTATCGGCCGAAAGGTCCTCGGGGGTAAGCGAAATGGTAATTCTCTCAATCGAATCCTTTGTCAGGCGCGCGCTGTAAGCGGGCCGATCATTAATAACTATATTCACAAAGGAATGATCTTTTATCAGCGCCTGTGATGGTTCTATAAAAAGCACCAGCTTACTGCCTTTCATCTCAACCAGCGGGCTCATTTTTAAATAGAACGAACTGGCACCAATCATGCCGTAAATAGGTTCATCGTCGTGCCCCATCGATTTAAACGATACAATGCTTTGTGCAATTGATGCCGTACTTAAGAGTAATGCAAGAGCTAGAAGGCTAAAAAATTTATTCATCGGGTTGTAGGTATTAATTGATCACATTGAATTCTACTCTAAAATAATTGCCATGGTCGTCACTGCGGTAAGTTAATTCGCCGCCCATTTCCTGGGTCATCAGTTTGGCTATTGACAGGCCAAGTCCGAGGCGGCTTTCCACATGCTCCGAGGCATCATTTAAAGTCTTTAATTTATTAAACATCATATCCAGCTCGTCTTCGCCAATGGCGATACCGGCGTCAATAATTTCGAAAACGAAACGCTGGCGCTGCAGGCTGGTAACCACATTAATGCTGTTATTAGTCTGCGAAAACTTGATAATGTTGGATAAAAGGTTTTGAAATATCTGCCCGGTAAATACCCGGTCAAGCTTAACGTTGAGCGGCAATTTCAGGATATTATCAACAAGGGTAATATTCTTCATCTGGGCAGTTTCAAGCAGACCACGGTACACATGCAGCACTTCCAGGTTGATATCAAATATCTCCATATTGAACTGCATTTCCGACGATTCAATCTCTCGCACATCCATCAGTTTGCTCAGCATATACTGTATTTTTTCGGCCGATTGCCCGATATAGCTCGAATATTCTTTCTGGTCGGTGCTCAAACGCTCTTCCTCTTCCTTAATCATGTTATTACTCATGATGATGGAGCCAACAAGGTTTTTAAGATCGTGGCCGGCAATATTGATGAAGCTGTTTTTCTGTTCATCCAGTTTGCGCAGGCGCTCGTATTGCATATCAATAATATGGTTCTTTTCGCTGATGTCCCTGTTCTGGGTCTTTAGCTGCTCGTTTGATTTTTCAATTACTATCTGCGAATGCACTTCACGCAATATTACCTTATGCCGGGCATTGGGTATCAGGCATGATATAGCCAGGATAATGAAAAATATACTGCCGCCATTACTGATGAAAACATCAACCCCATACTCACTGGCGCCAAAAAGATTGTAAAACAACACCAGCAATACGAGCGAGATAAGCGCCTGGATGATAGAATTGATGGGTTCCCAAAATACCTGCATGTTAAAAAACAATACCACGACAGAGTACAGCAGGAAATAGATATTCAGTTCACTTGGCCGCACAAGCGTAACCAAAAGCGCAGATAAAGCCGAAAGCAGGAGGAAAGCAACATGCAGTAATATACGGTGGTTGAATTTTTTGGCATGCATGAAATTGTACAGCATGTACAGTATCAGTACAATAATAATGCGGCCAATAAAAACCTGCATCCATATATCTTTTGCCCAAATAAAATCAGGAATACTAAATAGCGGAAAAATCAAAATGATTGTCCAGATTATGTTATTCGTCTGGAACCAGGCTTTTTTTGCAACTTCCTTAGAAAATTCCTCTTTATTAATTTGAACAAGCATCTATGCGGTTTCTTAGTTTATAAAAAGATTAAACCAGTCTTTAATTTACAGTGAATAAAAGTAAAAATAATCGAAAAAAGCAATGTTTTCAACAATCGTTATTAACAACCTGTTAGAATTGTTAAAAATTTGTGTTTAGTTATGTGTTTTACACAGGAGGTTACCAAAGGTGCTATTTTTATATTTAAAAACAACCCTGCTTTAAAAAGTAGCAGGTATCCCTGTCGCCTTTGTGCATATCAAATCCATTTGAATTTGATGCTAAAAGTCCCCAAACACACTAATCCACCTTCAAAACTGTGCGAATTATACGGGTTTAAGCCAGTGATTTGTTACCTTTTTGATAATTTAAATGATAATAATTATACAACTGAAACTCAGCAGATAATGGATTTGCGACAATTTTTAACTAAAAGAAACAAGTATAATAATGCTTTCGGCGATTATAGGATAGGATAATTATATCAAATTTGTTATTTTTGAGATACAACCGCATTGTAAACCAGCCGGTATAGCCGGCAAAAATTGCTTATCGAAGCCGAAACTGACTTGTTAATTACACATATTAAATGATTACCTTTGCACCCTATAATCAATATATGAGATTTTTTGAAGAGAAGAGATGCGAGGTGATGAAGCATATTGAAAAATATATGCTTGAGAAGATCAATGATTTTTTGAAACCTGTTGATACCATCTGGCAGCCGTCTGATTTACTTCCCGACTCAACCCGGGCGACGTTCTTCTCGGAGATAAAAGAACTTCAGGAGAGCGCCCAGGGCCTTTCATACGATTTGATAGCCGTTTTAATTGGCGACACCATTACCGAGGAGGCCCTGCCTACTTACGAGTCATGGTTAACTATGGTCGACGGTGTTTCAAAAGACGAAGAAGGTGGCTGGATGAAGTGGACAAGGCATTGGACGTCCGAAGAAAACCGTCACGGCGACCTGCTCAACAAATACCTTTACCTTTCCGGTCGTGTTAATATGCGCATGATGGAAGTATCTACTCAATATCTTATAGCCGATGGTTTTGATATAGGCACCGGCACCGACCCTTACCGTAACTTTATATATACCTCTTTCCAGGAACTGGCAACCAATGTATCACACCGCCGCGTGGCATCACAGGCCAAAAAGGACGGTGATACACTGCTTAGTAAAATGTGCGGCGTAATAGCTGCAGACGAGGCGCGCCATGCCCGGGCATATAAATATTTTATCAGTAAAATTTTCGAAGTTGACCCTAACGAAGCCATGCTGGCTTTTGAAGATATGATGCGTAAGAAAATTGTGATGCCGGCGCACTTCCTGCGCGAAGTAGGTTTAAAAGTTGGCCAAACTTTCGGCCACTTTACCGATGCAGCACAGCGCCTGGGCATTTATACCGCTACCGATTACGTGGATATCCTGAAAACCCTGATCGAAGACTGGCACATCGAAAGCATTAAGGATTTGAACGAAACCGGAGAAAAGGCACGTGATTATATCATTAACCTGCCTAACCGCTTGCTCCGTGTCGCCGAAAGGATGAAAAACCCCTGCCTGGAGTATAAATTTAGTTGGATAAACGGATAAGTAAGTCCGAAGTCGAAAGTTCTAAGTCTAAAGGTTGTACGTTATACGTCTGACGTTTTACGTTTTCAATCTTCCGGACTTATGCGGACTTTCGGACTTCCCGACTAAAAGAAATCACCCTTCCCTCACCAAGTCAGTCCCGTATTTGTCTGATAAATCATTGAATAGGTCATTCAAAATGGATTCAACCGTTAGTGAGTTGACATCGTCCACATAATGCTCCGAACGGGTGATATGTAATTCGCGGCCCCTTACTTCTATATTAAACAAAACATCGTTATCATAGAGCTCCGGCTGCCATATTTTTATCGTATCGCCAAAGCCTTCCACTATAAAATGCGTTTCGGTTTTCCGTTGTTCCTTAAACATAGGATCAATATTTTGCCTGATGTGATTCAGCAACTCGTTCGGATTTATCCTTGTATGCAGGGTTATGATCTTCATGATAATTAAAATACAAGCATCTTTGTCATTTTGTTTGCACAGGCTTAATTGTAGTTTTGCCACTCAACCTGTAAAATATCAGCTATATTTAACCATGAAAGCTAAAAGCGGCTTTGTGAATTTTGCCCTGGTAGTTTTAGGCATATTCTCTGTCGGCCTGGGATTTAAAGGATTTTTAGTCCCGAGTCATTTTATTAACGGAGGCGTTACAGGTATATCGATGCTGCTGGCGGAAACTACCCGGGTGCCGCTTTCTATCGTACTTTTCCTGATCAATCTACCTTTTCTTTACCTCGCTTACCGCAGACTGGGCTTTTATTTTGCACTCCGCAGCGCGCTGGCAATTGCCGGCCTTTCGCTTTGCCTTGCCTTCGTTGCTTTTCCCGAGGTAACACACGATAAGTCACTCACTGCTGTTTTTGGCGGCTTTTTTATTGGTGTCGGCATAGGCCTGGCGATACGTAGCGAGACGGTGCTGGATGGTACCGAGATCGCTGCCCTCCTCGTCAGTAAAAAAATGCAGCTATTTAAAGTGAGTGATGTGATACTGCTGCTCAACGTCATAATTTTTTCATCCGCCGTATTCTTTTTAGGTATCGAGGAGGCGCTTTACTCTATTCTCACCTATGTGTCGGCTTCCAAAACAGTCGATTTTATTTTGAATGGCATCGAGCAGTATACCAGCATCACCGTA
>Ga0207116_10196_pt1 | contig 17083 bp, 14 predicted proteins | sample Alteio_BWMinHeat_44_FD_153550 | JGI IMG/M metagenome (GOLD analysis project Ga0207116, IMG submission 153550) | Enriched cells from forest soil in Barre Woods Harvard Forest LTER site, Petersham, Massachusetts, United States -... | ecosystem: Environmental > Terrestrial > Soil > Temperate forest >... | reverse complement strand
AAGGGAAAATATGGTTTTATTGATAGGGACGGTAGGATTGCCATTACGCACCGCTTTGACGAAGCTCATAGTTTCCATGACGGACGAGCACGCGTGAAACTCGACGACAACTATGGCTTCATCGATCACTCCGGCAAGGTAGTTATACAACCGCGCTTCACGGCGGCGGAGGATTTCTCGGAAGGGCTGGCGCCGGTCGAGGTGAATGGTAGCTATGAATACGTGCACAAAGGAGGGGAACGAGCATTCCAGAAGCGATTTGTTCGCGCAAGTAGATTCTCGGAGGGCTTAGCGCTTGTTCAAATTGGAAACAAGATGGGCTTTATTGATAAACGTGGGGAAGTCGTTATTCAGCCTCGTTATGATCGAGATCGAGTCTGGAGCTTTTCCGAAGGTTTGGCCTTGGTGCAGATCGAAGGACAATTCTGCTACATCGACAAGAGCGGGAAAGTGGCACTGAGGCCCAAATACGAGTACTGCTTTGGCTTTTCAGACGGACTCGCAGCTGTGGTTGCAGCTGTAGTCGATGGCGAGCTGCGATCTGGATACATTGATAAGGCAGGAAAGCTGGCAGTCGAGCCGCGATTTCGAGTCGCGTATCCATTTTCAGAAGGATTTGCGATGGTTGAGGCCCAGCCAGCGGCTGGTGAGCTCTTTGGAGCACTTGGTTATATCGATCGGACTGGTAAGTTCCTGTGGAACCCAACCAAATAGGCGACGACGCGCGAACGTGATTGAGAAGTGAGGACGTATCGTCACCGGGGACTGGGGTCCGTATGAAGGCATCATAAACATGTGGGATCTGTCGCCACTCTTACAAAAGTAATCTATCAGGGTTACGCCGAGTGCGGCCCGGATCGCGGAGAGCTTGTTCGCGGGGGTGACATCTGGGCCGGCCGGAGGCACTGGATGCTTTCCGCCGATTCCCGCGGGCACTGACCTGTGACGGCCGGCCCAGCGTATGCCACCAAGCATACGCGATACAATCGATTGGATTGCTGCCGAACTGACGCGAATCGAACAATTGGGGAGACGTCTATGCAAATTGAAAGAATTACCCATAATCCTGCCGTCATGGGCGGGAAACCTTGCATCCGCGGGCTGCGGGTGACAGTCGGTGCCATCCTCGGGCTGCTGGCCAGCGGCAAATCGCGCGAGCGAATTCTGCAAGCATACCCCTACCTGGAGCCCGAAGACATTGATGCGGCGTTGGCTTACGCGGCATGGCGGCTCGAAGAGCGCGAGGAACCGTTGGTAGTCGGATGAGCGTGCAACTGGTCACTCCCAATAAATGGTATAATCAACGGGAGCTGTTTTCAGCGATCCGAAAGAAGGGATCCAACATGAGCGAAAGAACCGGCAATCCCATGAATCAAACCGCGCCCTTGGCGTCTGTTCCGCAGCCGTCGTGCGCCCCGTCTATTCCCGCGGGCACATGGGCCAAACTTCAAGCAGAAATCCGCGAGTTAAAGGCGCAAGAATTCGGCAGCCGCGAACAGGTTCTGGCCTGGCTACGAGCTCGCGGCTATGAGGATGGCGAGCAAATCTGGCAACGGCTTCAAGCCGGCGGAGAGATCTGAGGTGGCGTACACGGTTCTTGCCAGTCCCCGGCCTCGCCTCGTTCTCAGACGGAAAATGATCTGACACCGGGTTCCCACTTCGCGATCCCTCGCGCTTCTTCGCGGAACTATTTCTTGTCCAAATCAAGTTCCCGACAGTAATAATTCGCGAAGCGAAACTCGTTTGCCCCCGTCTTGCTGTCAAAGACTTCTATGTAGAAACAGGCCCCTGAACCAAAGACGAATACACGCTCACCTTGTTCGACGAGCGAGACGTTCTCGAACCATCTTCCGGAAGTCCCGCCCCCGTCAAAGGCCCAATCCCACACCTTAGCTTCCCAAACGGGAACGCCGGTTTCGCGATTTAAGCAGACAAGGGGATAAGGATATCCCACCGTATTGTAAAACCCAATGAAGCACCTTTTTGGATTTGCCGAAATCGCAACGCCATCACAATTGCTCAGATACTGCTCGGCAACCGCTTCTCCAAGGAGCACGCGCTCATGGCCCATGCAGAGGAGCACTCCGCCTTTTTCCTTTTTCCGGACAACTTCTTGAGGAAGTCCCTTCTTTGGTTCACCAGGCCCCAGTGGGTCATCGCCGTAACTGTTTCTAACCGCCTCTTCCCACCACGATGGAAGCTGCACGCGTAGCCGTCCCTCAATGAAGCCTAAGAAGCGTTGTGCAGCTTCGGGTTTGATAACCGGGTACTCGGTCGGCTCGGGTATTTCGGGTATCATTTCTTTTGTGAATATCCGCTTGTTTCGCCCGGCTAATAGCGCTTCTTCCCAGCCGGCTCGCAAGGCCACACCAGTTTGACTTACCTGCTTCAGCATGAGCAGCTTCCGGTCGGGCTTCTTGAAGAGGGTGGCGTAAACACGCGCCGCCGTTTTGGCATCGGGCGCCGCAGCAATCTGCTCAACCAGCTTTTGGATTTTCGGATCCAGCCTCCTCGGCTCGCCGGCGCCGATTGTCAGAATGGAAAGGCTGAGTAGGACAAGCGAAGCTCGCATAAAGAACCTCCGTCGATTTTCCATTCTGCTCACAAGCCTGCTGGTGTGCAAGGCAAGCTGATGCTCTGGGACTGAGTGTGCACCCATGCTTCCCCGCAGCCTCACTGAAAAACGACCGGCTGGGTGGACGCTTTGACGTACGCCGAAGGGCGTGCCTGAAGCGTCGATAACAAGTCGCACTCTTGCAGCAGCCGGGACCGGAGCCTATGCGTTGGAATACGGCGACCGGCAAGCGCGAGGGGGCCGGCCGGCTCGGCCGCAATGGCAAGAATCTCCACGAGGAACAGTCGGCGTCTACGCATAGAATAACCACAGTCTAGCCGCCGTTGCTTGCGATTGCGAGCTCCTCCAAAGCTCACGGACGCTCCGCCAGGCTGCGGAACGCATCACAAATTGGTATGGTAAACCTCGACCTACTCAGAAAGCACCAGCTCGCGATTCCAGAATGGAGCATTCTTTCGGTAATAGGGTATTGGCCAGTGCCCTTGTCAGCGTTGGCAGAAACTGCGTCAAAACACTCGGAAGGCTCGTCCGTTTTCCTTTCGCAGCAGCAATGCGAACAAGCCCTGAACTCATGCCTTTCCAAGGCGTTGATTCGAGTGATTCGCAAGAGCGATCTGGCGCAAATAAAGGAGGAGGTAAGCGGAAAACGCCTGCTCGGCCCGATTTACGGTTTCCCAAGATCTGGGGAAGTTGATTTTACAAAGCAAGGCGCGAGAAAGTACAAAAGGGTGCACGCCACGTTGCTGGGGAAGGAGTGGGCAAAGGGATTTGCATTCCGGATTATCCGCCGAAATCACGAGATTCTCTTTACCAGGACCAGGGCGGCAGCAGTTCGCGAATTCGAACAAATAGAGGCAGGTAAACGTGCGCTCCCGCCCGTTCGGATAGGGCCGTGGTGTGTTTATTGGTGGCTCCGATACGCTTCAGGGTATCAGCTATCCATTCCGATCCGCCGAAAACCTGCAAGGTAATGGAAGAGCGAGAACGGTGTCCTGGCCCGCTGCTGCGGTGCCCTGACGTCGTTCGGGTTGGGATGTACCGAAGAGAGATTCTTCTGCGACGAGTTTTTGAGACGGCGGGGACCTACCCCTTAGCTACTCTGATAGGGCGCATGCAGCAGCAGGGCTGAACCCCTGGGCTTTGCTTCATGGCGCTTGGATCTGAGCCCGGCCCGCATTATACTGCCATGAGTGTCTTCCCAAGCCTCCCTAAGAGACGACCTATCATGGTCCGCGCCACTATGTGTTGCCTGCTGCTATTGGTGCCGGTCGCCTGGTGCGGCGACGACAAGAAAGCAGATAGCAAGGAAGGCACTGTCAAAGAAATGAAGCTCGAGAGCGAGCTGACGGCCGATGACCCGAAGGAGGATGGTAAGCATTTCAAGGTCCATACCTTCAAAATGGGGTCTTCACCCGAATTTGTGGGTGATTTCGGACGTTGGACGCTTGCCTCATCCATCCCCATCCATTCCCCCGGAAAGAAGGAGTTGCTTGGGGTGGTTGTGGCGTGCTGTGTCCGGCGCCTTCCTGGAGGAAAGAGGTGCATCCTGACCGGTCTCCGCATATGGATGAGTTTGGAAACGAACCATCCAGTCGAGAGGCCAGATCAGGATGCAACTCAAGACTATCCTCAATCGCGTCGAGCGGCACAAGTCTTTTGTTTACGGGGCGGTGCGTTTTGGCGACGACGAACGCTCGGCACTGGAGGTGGTGGTGCACGAGCGGGCCAATGGACGGCCGCTGTGCTCGGGTTGCGGCCAGGCCGGTCCCGGCTACGACCGTCTGGCGGAGCGTCGCTACGAGTTCGTGCCGTTGTGGGCGCTGCGGGTATTTTTGCTCTATGCCCCGCGGCGTGTCGATTGCCGGCGTTGCGGCGTGAAGGTCGAGCGTTTGCCCTGGGTCGAAGGCAAGAGCCAGTTGACGAGGACCTACCAGTGGTTTCTGGCATCGTGGTCCAAGCTGCTGCCGTGGCAACAGGTGGCGAGGGCATTCCGCACGAGCTGGCAGAGCGTGTATCGTTCGGTGGAGATGGTGGTGAGCTGGGGTCTGGCCCATCGCAACCTGGACGGGATCGAAGCGATTGGCGTGGATGAAGTGCAGTGGCGCAAGGGGCACCGCTATCTGACGCTCGTCTATCAGATTGACGGCCACTGCCGTCGTCTGCTGCACATAGCGCCGGAGCGAACGGTGCGAAGTCTTTTGAGTTTCTTCCGGATGCTGGGGCGGACTCGGTCGGCAGCGTTGCGGTTCGTGTGCAGTGACATGTGGCAGCCTTATTTGAAGGTGATTGCCAAGAAGGCCAGCGAGGCCGTGCACGTGCTCGATCGCTTCCACATCATGGCCCGGATGAATAAGGCCATTGATGAGATCCGTGCCGGGGAGGCAAGGCGGTTGAAGCAGGACGGCTATGAGCACATCCTGAAGCATTCGCGTTGGTGTCTTCTGAAACGCCGGGAGAATCTGACGGACCAGCAGACGGTCAAGCTGGCGGAAGTGCTGAAGTACAACTTGCAGACAGTACGGGCCTACCTGCAGCGCGAGGACTTCCAGCGTTTCTGGGAATACCGCTCGCCGTACTGGGCAGCCTGTTTTCTGGTCGACTGGTGCGACCGCGTCATGCGTTCCCGGCTCGAACCCATGAAGAAAGTGGGACGGATGCTGCAGTCGCATGCTGATCTGGTCCTGAACTGGTTCATGGCCAAGGGGGCGATTTCCGCAGGCATGGTCGAGGGTCAGAACTACAACGTGAAACTGACCCTCAAAAAGTCGTACGGTTTCCGCACCGAGGAAGCAGTGAAAACCGCGTTATATCACCGCCTGGGCGCGTTGCCCCAGCCCGAATTCGCCCACAGATTCTGGTGAGGAGGCATTTTTTTCAAGTCTTTGGCCAGAGCTTTCAAATCCTTTCGGATCTTTTTCTGCAATTTCGGGCCGACGCCGCAGAGGCTAAATAAATCCGTAAGCTGTGCAAGCCCGGCATCAAGGTCTTTCGAATTGATTGTCCCTTTACTGCGAAACTCTTTGCTGTCGTAGGAAACATAAGTCAGCGGCCGATCTGCGAATCGGGCAAGCGGTCTTAGCTCTTCACGATCCGCAAGGGCTGGCCTGCGCTCGAAGGATTCCAGAAGTGGGATTGAGTTGCCGAAGGCCAGCAGCAGATAGTCCTTTCGCAAGCCGACGCGTATTGTTCCCATTGGCCCATCGATCCATGTCTTTGAGGTCGGCGTCTCTTGGAGAATCAAAGGATCTTGAAGCTCAAACGTGAGGTATCGAACGCCGGCCACGACGCTCGTACTCAGGCGGGCATTTTCTTGCCGGAATTGCCGGGCCAGTGCCAGCCAAGATTTTTCTAACCTTTTCAGCTGCCGCTGGACAGCACCGATGTCGCGGACCTTGAAACCTATCACGTGGTCCGTAGGACACATGCCGCTGTAGAAGAAGACTTCGGTTCCGAGCAGATCGAGAACCATATGGACTAGTTGATAGTTCTCGCTTTTCTGGTACCACGCATAAATCGCTGCAAGAGTTGGTTCTTCAACATAGCCCTTCGGTAATTCCTTCGCCGCCTCCTGGAAGCTGGGCAAGTGAGCGATCTTGCTCCAGGCCTTGCTTCGCGCGACAGCCTGGAACTGTTCGCGATTTCGCAGAAAAACCCGGTAGCTGGGAGCGTCGGCAGGAATCCACTTAAGGGAAGTATCGAGTTTATCAAGCCCCTGGCTGAAAACACGGCTCGTACTCAGCGCAAGCAGAAGAGCCAACGCAAAGGTAAAACGTGCATTCCCTTGCCTTGACATGGAATTCCTCCTTGATGAGTTCCTGCCGCTTTTTCCCCGTCGGCGTCAACTTATCCGCAGACTACCTCTTTAATCCAAATTTTGGAACCCCTTTCGAGAAAAAGGAGGAATCAGCGCCGGCTTTGACACCCGCTACCGAAGACGGGTTCCGTCATGCCTCACCGACCTTCGCTAGGATTTCTTGAATCGCTTCGACGCAGCCGGCTAGCGATTGTGCCGCCATTTGAAAGTTCGTGTGATCGGAAACGCGCCGGTGTTCGCGTGCGAACACCTCTGTCGCCTTTTTCAATTTCGACAGCTTGCCCCGAGCCCGATGGAGGAACTCCTTCGTATCCTTGCGCTGGTAAGCGGGCTCGGTCGCCCGGATATAGTCGAAGATCGTTCGCGGCACATCCAGCAATTCTTCGTCGTCTTGAATCTCGTCCGCGTGCTTCAGAAAAGTGCGCACCATCCACAGGTGGGCGAAGATGGTGTTGAGCTTTTCCATTGCGTGTTCGGGGTTCATAACGTCAAGTTTGCGACTGCGAGGCGGTAACGGCCGGCGGCGGCGTGGGCGCTCGCACCTTTGTCTCGCTTTCTTCCTTCGACATGAGGACCAGGGCCGCCCCCAGGCCGGTCAGCAAGATTCCGACATAGAGCTTCCATCCCGGCAAATACTCCAGACCGAAATGGAACGCGCCCTTGGAAGGATGCCACAAAAGGCTCACCAGCGTATTAAGAACCGGGGCCAGGGCGAAAATGATGGGGGCGATGTACAGGCGGTATTCCGGGGCTCCCTGTGCCGAACGGTTCGCGTAGATGACGCACAAGGCGCCCAGAGCGCCGGCTACCCCGGCCAGTGTGGCGAAGGCGATTCCGGAAACGTTCCAGACAGGCGTTTTCTCGCCGGTCATGAAGAGGGTGATCGGAAACAGGACGGCAATCAGGAAGTACGCCACGCCGACACACAAAAACGAGCCATATGGACTTTGTAATCCGCGAATCCCCTGCTGAATGAAGGGAACGTAAGTCCCCCAACAGAGGCCTGCCAGGATCGAATAATAAAGCCAGAGCTTGCTATCCACATTTCTCTCCCAAGAAGGATCCAAAGCGGCGACCGACGCCGCACTCCAAAATATCACTCGCGCCGTAATGCGGTCAGCAGGGGCGCCCGCAAGGTCATTGCGACAGCCAGGGCCGCCGCCCCCAGTCCGACGACCAACACCAAAGCGAGCAGCCCGGCAAGATCCAGCCAGTCCACCTGGCCGGCGCTGCCGAGCAAATGCGGGGCGACGGACAAGGCCGCCGCCAGCGTGCCGATGCCTAGTCCCAGGACCAGCAGAAAGCTATTCTCTGCCAGTACCAGCCTGGCGAGCGCCCGCCGGCGAAAGCCCAGGGCTCGCAAGAGAGCCAGCTCGCCGCGCCTCTCCCACACGCTGCGGAGCAGCACAACTGCCAGGCCCAGAGCCCCCAGGAGCAGCCCCAGGCCGCCCAGGGCCTGGAATGTGGCCAGGTAGGTGTTCTCGACCGCCAGGTAAGACTCCAGTCGCTTGGCTGTCGGCGTAACAAACAAGGCAGTCGCGGCACGCTCCAAGGCTGATTTTACTGCCTGGGCCCGTTCGGGCGGAGTGTCGAGCAAAAAAAAGGCGAAACCTTCCTGACGCGGAAATAAATGCTTGAAGTTGGCATCCGACAGTAGCAGCTCGCTCTGAAAGATGCTGTCTTCCAACAGCCCAACCAGGCGGAGCTTGCGCCGGCTACCCTGATCGTCAATCGTCTCCACAGAGTCGCCGAGCTTCACATGCAAGGTCCACTGCGCGGTGGTGGCGTCCGCAAAGACCGGAAGAGCTTCGTCCTCCGCAGGTCTATTGGCGAGCGGGGGGCGTGAGCCCCCTGATTTGAGCAGGAGCCAGGGATTCTCTTTCTCGTCAGGCGTGCCTGCGAGCGTGCCCTTGAAACGAAAGCCGCCGCGCTCGATCAGGGAAGATGGAACGCCGAGAATGCGCGGCCTTAGCGGCTGGTAAAGATTGAGGCAGCTCGCGTCGTCGCCGGCGCGAACCCGGAAGGCATAAAAGACCGTCTGATCCAGGACCTTTGGCACGTCTCTGGGTGCAAATAGGTCTCTCAGCCCGGCGGGCGTGTTGAAGTCCTGGAAAATGGGCACATCGGATTGGGCCAGGAGGCGAAAGCCGCCGCTGCCCGCATTCTTTTCATAAAAATCAGCGCCCGCATTACGGTGAAACGATTGAACTGCAACGACAAGGAAGCTGGCGGAGGCCAGCAGGCCCACGGTGAGCAGACTGCGCACCGGATGCCTCGCGGAGTTGCGGACACCTAGCCTGATCAGCGCGGCGTTTCCACCAGTGATGGGGACGTGCCGCGTGCCGGCCATCCAGGCCCAGACGCCGGCCAGGAATGCCACGAGCAGGAGCATGCCGCCGACGAAAAAGCTCACGGCCTGTTTCTCGTGTCCGGTGACGGTAAATCCCAACCCCAGACATACAATCCCGCCGAGACCGGCGATGATGGCAACGACCCGGCTCCAACGGCCTCTGTTACCGGCTGCAATCTGCGGGACTGTCTCACCCGACAATAATTGCTTGGCTGAGATACCTGCCAGTACTCGCGTGGCCCAGACGATAGTCAGCAAGCTCACCAGCAATCCAGCCAAGTAGCCGACAAGAAGACTGACGGGATTGGCATGAACTCGCAAGAAATACAGCGGCTGCTCTCCCGGCCAGTTGCGGCTGAGAAAGTCAAGCAGGAACGACGCATACACTAGGGCGGCGGCGACGCCGGCCAATCCTCCCACAGCAGCAAGAATGATTCCTTCACCCACAAGCAGACCACGAACAGTTCGCCGCCGGAGCCCAATGGCCAGCAGCAAACCAATTTCCGCGCCCCGGCGATCCATATTCAACCGAAAGAGGAGTCCGACGAGCAGGAGGGCAGCGGCGATCAGAAAAAAGCTGAAGCCCAAAAAGAGCCAGCCGAACTCCTGCGATCCGGCCCCGGCTTGCAAGCCCTGCTGCTTGACTGGCTGGAAAACAAATCCACCCGCTTGCGGATTCAGTTTCGCCAAAACGGCTCTGCTGAACTTTTCGGCGGCTTGCGCGGCATCAGCTTCGAGAGCCAACGGCAAGCGGATCGAGGTGAGCTGTCCGAAGCGGCTTCCCCAGAGCCTTTGAGCAACGGCGAGATTCACATAGGCCCGCGGCGTCGTGCGATAGCGCTTCCAGAATTCCTCGTCGCGCGGCTTGATCCGGCCGGGCTCGTAGGGAAAGGGCGGGTTCTCCCAGCTTCGAATGTCGAGCTTGTCGGTGATGCCCGGAAACTGCGGTGTCAGGTCCGGGTCATCGGCGGCGCCTCGCAATGGGAAGAGCCGGGCGAGATCGAAAGCGTCTCTCTTCTTCGCCAGCTTGCCTTGAGCGTCATCCACATAATAGGTGATGGTAAGGCGATCGGTCGGCTTGAGGTCGAATGGAGATCCGGGCCACCTGGCCAGCGCGATCTCATGGTCGCTGAGCGGGTAACCCATTTCCCGCAGCTTGGGACTGGTCCCGCCAAGGCCGGCGACAATGGCATACGGAACATCGTCATGACCATCGGAGATCGAATCGGCCAGATAAACGAGGCACTTTTCCACCTTGTCGGGAGCGATTTCATCCACAGCACGAATCACCGCAGGCTCCAGAAACATCCGCTGGCTCTCGAGGCTCAGGTAGTTTCTGTGTCGGCGGTAGTAATCGATGATCCGGCCGACATCGAGATCACCGGCACTATCGGCCGTCTGCGCCAGCTCATCCGCAACGCGGCCCTCCCAGCGCGCGCGTCTTAGTTTCTTGGGATTGCCGCGAGGCTCGAGGTATTTGACGAAATCGCGCGCCCGTTCTTCCGGCGTGCGCAGACTCAGGTTCCAGTCGGCAAGCGTCAAGTCCCCGGCCAGATAGTCCTGGAGATCAGTTCGAGGGCGAGGGCTACCGACCAACAGAGCGTTGACACGGCCGGCCATGTCGAGTTTGCTCTGTAGAAAGGCGAGCGGCACGAAAGCGTTCCTGGCCGCCTCCGGCTTGGGCTTGAGACTGAATCGGGCCATGCCGTCTTGCGGCAGGATCTGCCTTACCGTCACCGTCAGCTCCTGCAACACATCATCGGTCCTGCGCTTGCCCAGGAGCGATTCGCGGGGAATGGAATCCGCTTTCTGAATCGTGAGCGTGATGGTATCGCCGATTTTTGTTCTCAATGTTTCGGCCAGAGCTGCGTTGAGCATGACCTCGCGGTTGTCCCCAGCCCAGAAATCCATGTCGACCGGCACAGCGCCTCTTGGCCAAAAACGCGCGTCGACTCCGAGGATCGTGGCCCGGCTCCGGCCCGAGGACGTCACGGACGCGGAGCCATTCACCAGGATGGCCGGGCTGACCTGCCCCGCGGCAAGATCTCGGCCCAGATCTTCACGAAAGAAACGGCCGGCGACCAGGGCCTCGTCCACCCAACCGAGTTGCTCAAGGGTCAGCGCCCGCAAGCTTCCGCGCAAGGAATCGCCCACCAGCAGGGCGCCCGTCAGCACCGCCGTACCCACCATCACTCCCAGGAAGACGGCAAGATTTCCGCGCCAGTGGTAGGCGAGGTTTCGCAGGAGTAGCTGAAACTTGCTCATGCGCGAAGCGGCTGAAGGGTGCCGTCGTTCATCTCCATCTGCTTGGGAAGGATGCGTGCCAGATCAAGGCTGTGCGTGACGATGATCAGAATGGTCTTTTCCTGTTCGTGAAGCTCGCGCAAGAGGTGCCCCACGGACTGCGAGGTCTTGCGGTCCAGATTCCCCGTGGGTTCATCGGCCAGAAGCAGCGTGGGGCGGTGTATGAGCGCCCGTGCGATGGCGACCCGCTGGCGTTCTCCCCCGGACAGTTCCGCCGGGCGATGCTCCAGACGATCCTGGAGACCGACGCGCTGCAAGAGGTCTCCGGCCCACGACGTGTCAGCCGGACCGTTCTCGCCCGCCAGCGTGGGAATCAGCGCGTTCTCCAAGACCGAGCACTGCGGCAGCAGGTAATGCTCTTGAAAGACGAAACCGATGTGGCGATTGCGAAAGCCGGCCAGTTCCGGCTCGGAGAGACGGAACGGCTCATTGTCGCCAAGCCGGATCCTGCCGGAAGTTGGACGGTCGAGCGTACCCAGAATGTTGAGCAGCGTGCTTTTGCCGGAGCCGGACGGCCCCATGATCGCAAGGGCCTCGCCTTGCTCCAGGCGTAGATTGATGCCGCGCAACACTGACAGCGGTCCGCTCCGCGTCGGGTAGTCCTTGCAAAGATTTTCGACCTGCAATGCCATCGCGGCTACACGAGCGCCAGAGTTCCGAGCCCGTAGAAAGTGTATTCGACATCAGCGCGGTCGTCCCAGAGGCCGGCGCGGAAGCCGCCGTCGGGAAGGGCCAGGTCTTCAGCAAAATGCCGCAGCTGATCTGTCTTGATGCGATCAAGCTCGCCGAGTTGGTCCAGCGTCCAGGTCCCGGTAAACGTCGAGAGCAAGTCCGCCGCCGGAATGCGGTCGTTGGCCCGGAGCCCCCCTTCGGAAGAGTTCATGCGTGCCAGGAAGTTGATGATGTCTTGCTTGCGTGCAAGACTCGCCTCGGGCCCGAGGATCAACTGCTGGATGCCCACGGCGGCGGCGGTCGGGTTGGTGCCGCTGCGGCGCATGGCGGGGATTTCCACGAAGCCGCCGTCCTCACGTTGTCGCCCCTCGATGAAGCGCAGGATCTTGTCGGAGGACGGCCAGGGTCGATTCAGGATCTCGTAACACAGACCGACAAGAAAGGTGTGGTAGGTGCTTCCCGAGACAGCGCCGGCGGTCTTGCCGTAGCCGCCGTCCGCCGTCCGAAAGGTCTCGAGGGTGGCGGCGACGCGCTCTGGCCAGCTCTCCGCGCTGTCCGCGAGTACATCAGGACCTCCGCCCATCTGCACCAGCAAACAGGCGTAGAGAAACGAGTAGAAATCGACAACGCTGGCATGCTGATTCAAACATCCGTGGAGAAACGCACCGGCTTTTTCACTGATTTGCGGCGTCAGCGCATCCAGCACGGCAAGACCGCGAAGCGCGAACGCCGTGTAATACAGATCCGAGTCCCCTTCTCGTCCCGAGAAGCCGCCGTCACCGTTCTGGCGAGCGGCCAGGTAGTCGGTGTGTCGCCGGCGAGTTTGCTCGGGCAGGCGAGCAAGTCCGGCGCTCAGACGAGTTGTGAGCCTTTGCAAATAATCCTGCATAGTTTCCAGTGTTTACGTTTCGCGTCCGCGTGGCATGCAGCGGGCGCGAAACGTAAACAGACTTATCCATTTAGCGCTTGCCGCAACTCTGCGGCTGCTTTCCGCGGGTCGTCGGCCTGACAGATCGCATGGCCGACGGCAATACGACGCGCGCCGGCGGCAACTACTTCATTGATATTTCCCAGTGTGATCCCGCCGATGGCGAAGGTCGGCAGAGAGGTTTCAGCACATGTTTCACGCACGAACTCCAGGCCCGGAAAAGATTCAAACCGCTTGGTCGGCGAGGAAAAAGTCGGCCCAACGCCGATATAGCTGGCGCCGTCGAGCACCGCCTGACGAACTTGCGCGATCGTGTGCGTGCTGACACCGATGAGGGCATCGGGGCCGATAACGTGACGGGCTTCCCAGACCGGAATATCGTCCTGGCCGACGTGCACGCCGTCGGCGTCGGCCAGGCGGGCGATGTCCGCGCGATCGTTCATGATAAAGAGGACGCCGGCCTTCCGAGTCGCCTGCCGGACGTGGCGGGCGCGCTGGAGCAAAATCCTGTCGTCGAGTCCCTTCTCGCGAAGCTGAATGATCTGCGCCCCGCCGGCCGCCGCTTCGGCAATTGTGCCGGAAAGCGACAATCTGCAGCTCCCTTCGCTGACAAGCACGCAAAGACGCGCGTCGGCGAGCCGACGGCGAGCCTGGCCGCTCAATAGCAAGGCGCTTTCAAGCGTGTAGGTGCGGTAACGTAGAGCCTCCATGGCCGCGCCAAACCGGGCACTTTCCAGCTTGCCGTACTCCTCGAGACTGCGGAGGGCTTCTTGAACTCTCTTCACGTTGGCCGTGACCACGTTTGTCAGATCGCTACGCTGCAATTCGCCGGGCGTCGTTATCGTCCTGCCCACGTCGGCCGGCGCATTCCGCGCTTCCAGCAGCCATTGATCTGGCAAGAGCTTCACAGCCTCCGCCAGGCTGTGGCGCATCTGCTTGATCTCGCGTGATAGAAAGGCGTCATCGAGGGCAAATCGGCAGTAGTCCTCCAGCACGCGCAGCCCTTCGCGGGCGCGGTTGCTAACAGCATCCAGGATCCGCGCTGCCTCGACGGCAGCCGCACCGCCGTGAAGATCCAGAGGCTCCTCCAGCCGCAAAGGCGTCTCCTCCTCGCGGAGAATCTCGCGCTCCAGAACTGCCATCCTTAGGCCGACCTTCTCCAGCGACTCCCGCAGACTGCGATCCCCTCTCAGGCATGCCAACAGAACTTGCTCGCTGGTGACACTACCCTCCGCGGACAGGAGACGCCCCAGTTCAGCCGCGTGACCAAGGAGCTCCTGCGTGGCAGACCCTTGTTCGAGAAGCGGGCCGGCATGACCGGACGTTTCGGGGGGTGACCCGGGAGCAAGCGCACGACGGACGGAAGACACATCGGCGCCGCACCGGCTGAGCAAGACCGCCGCCCTGCCTTCTGCCTCATCCAGCAGGCCCAGCAAAAGGTGCAACGGCTGAATCTCACGAGCGCCGAGCTGACGGGCCCAGCGCGCCGCCTGATCCAGGGCAATGGAAACGGCTGATGTGTAATCCATCTAAATCCGGCCAAACAAATCATCGATCCGGCCCCACGGACCGGACCTTCTTTCCCAGATTATCTCATCGGCGCGCGAAGGACCATGGAACTGACCGAGGTTATCGATTGCAACGGCTCCGACGGCCGGGTCCGCTATTTTGCCGCCGCTGCTCATTTAGATTGGTTTGCCTGCCTGTCGATGATAGCGCCAACAGCGCAAAGCCAATTCGCTGCAGTTATTTCAGCTTAACTGAGAACCCGCGCGGAGCATGCAACATGATTCTGTCATCTCAGACACTCGGCCGAAGGCTCTTTTATACTCTGGGTACGATCCTACCCCTGCTCATCGCTACGGAGGCAAACGCGCAGACCAAGGGCGCCACGCTCAGCCTGCAAGAGTGCGTTCAGCTCGGCCTGATGTATCAGCCTGCTTTGACAGCGGCCCAGGCGAGCCTGGATGCGGCCCAGACTTCTTACCAGTCGCTTCAGAATCTCCGCCTGGCCGGCCTGATCAGTCGCGATCTGCCGATTCGGCGGCAGCAGGCCTGCCTGGGAATTCAGATCGCCGAGGCCTTCTTGCTGCAGGCCGAATGGGAGACGCGCTATGCCGTCACGCGCAATTACTTTTCCATGATCCATGCCCGCAACCAGCAAGCCGTCGCCGATTCCGTACTCGTCAAGCTCCGGCAGAATCGCGAGAACGCCATACGAATTGTAAACGCCGGCGATCCCAAGAGTCCCGTCACCCAGATCGATGTCTGGAACCTGGACGTGCAGATCAAGTTCCTGGAGGCACGCAAAGCCGAAGCCACCGTCGGCATCGAACGAGCCCGGTCTGCTCTGCGTGAAGCCATGGGTGTGGACAAGGACTTCCCACTGGCGCCGACTCCCGGTGCGCGCCTGCCCGATCCCCTGCATGGCCTGGACCGGGAGCAATTAATCGCCCTGGGCCTGGAAAGGCGTGGCGAAATGACTCAGGCATCCTCCGCTTTCCAGCTGACGGATTTGGAGATTTCCGCGCAACGAACGAGCCGCAAGGTCAAAGTTCAGACCTTCACCGCCGCCGGCGACCCTCACGCCAACCCGATTCCGCAGGGGGTTGCCAACGGCGAATATCGGCCCGGGGCTATAGGGCTTGAGTTTCCACCTTACCTGGTAGGCAAGCGTCCCGATCGCATCCAGCGTGCGGAGGCCTTCAATGACCGCGCCGGCGCTGTTATCACCAAAACGCAAAACCTGATCACGCTCGAGGTGGATGCCGCGTTTCAGAAGTGGCAAGAAGCGATCTTGAGGCTGAACAGCCTGGAAAGCTCGAGCACTTTGTCAAAGAAAGTCGCCGACAACGTAACCAAGCGCTTCAACGACAAGAAAGCCACCGGTGAGGAACTGATTCGGGCCCGGACGCTCGAGGACCAGGCCCAGAGCTACTACAACGAGGCCCTTTACAGTCACGCCCTGGCCCTGGCGGCACTGGAACGCGTCACCGCCGGCGGCTATCGACCCAGCTACGCTGCCAAACGTCAACCGTGAGCTTGCCTGCCACGGATGGCCAAGGCTGTTGACGCTCTCATTTTTTTGTTCCGAGGATCAGGCAGCCTCTTCACTTCTGAAGGAACAGAACGGCAATGAATCCCAAGCGCACGATGCTCTTGAGCTTGATCGCAATGGCCATGGTGCTGGGCACCGTGGCCTTTTCCCGTGTATACGCCGATCCCGAACCGGCCAACGCGCCGGTCCAAATCGGCATGGTTCGGACATTGTTCGTCGATATCCCCCGGCCGATCGTCACCGTGCTGGCTTATCCCTTCGGGAAGCTGATGCAGGAACAAACCGGGGTGGACGGCCAGCTCACGATAGAAGGGGACGCCTTCCACGTGGGCAAGCTGCTTCACGAAGACAAGTACCAGCTCGGCATATTCCAGGGCATCGAGTTCGCCTGGGCTCAAAAGAAATATCCCGACCTGCAGCCACTCATGATTGCTGTCAGCAGGCATCGCACGCTGCACGCCAACCTGGTGACCAGCGACCAGAATTCCGGCACCAACTTCGGAGCGTTTGCCGGGAAGGACGTCGCTTTGCCGCAACGAAGCAAGCAGCACCTGAAGCTTTTCCTGGAGCGCGGTTGCAATGACTGCAGCCACAAGGACCCGCAACGCTTTTTCAGCCAGATCAGCCGCCCGGCGAGCACCGAAGACGCGCTCGATAACGTCTGCTCCGGCACCATTCAGGCAGCGGTCGTCGATAGCCTGGACCTGGAATCCTACAAGAGCATCAAGCCGGGCTGCTTCAAGCGCCTGCGCGTCGTGCAACAGTCCGAAGCTTTTCCCACTGGAGTCATCGCCGTCCACAAGGGTGCCCTCAACGAGGCCCTGCTTGAGAAATTCCGAGACGGCATGCTCAACGCCCACAATAATCTCAAAGCCCGCGAGCTGATGGCGATGTTCCAGCTCACCGCTTTCGAGTCTGTACCGGCAGAATTCGAGCAGACTGTGGCCAACATCCTCCGGTCGTATCCGCCGCCGGAACAGAATGCCGCCAAGACCAGGAAGTGAGCTCGCTTGCGTTTCGCGCCCGCGTGTTCCCATGCGGGCGCGAAACGTAAACAGGTTAGTCCACGTTGCGGATCGCGTCCTTCATCTCCCGCACCGCTCGCTCCATGCCGACAAGGACCGCACGGCTAATGATGCTGTGGCCGATGTTGAGCTCCTCGACCGCGGGAATCCGGGCAATCGCCTGCACGTTGACGTAATTGAGCCCGTGTCCCATGTGAACGTGCAGTCCGCGCTGCCTGGCGAAGTCGGCGGCGTCGCGAAGCAGGCCCAGCTCGCGCTCGCGGTCGGCCGGTAACCGCGCTTCAGAATAACGAGCGGTCTGGATTTCCACGGCCCTGGCGCCCAGGACCTTGGCCAGCTCGATCTGCCGCTCATCCG
>Ga0207116_10177_pt1 | contig 17123 bp, 17 predicted proteins | sample Alteio_BWMinHeat_44_FD_153550 | JGI IMG/M metagenome (GOLD analysis project Ga0207116, IMG submission 153550) | Enriched cells from forest soil in Barre Woods Harvard Forest LTER site, Petersham, Massachusetts, United States -... | ecosystem: Environmental > Terrestrial > Soil > Temperate forest >... | reverse complement strand
TGGTAGCGGTGTTGAATCTTTACCAAGATTTAATAATTATTTCGTTCAAGAGTTAACTAATGAAGAGGTATTGGAATTTATTGACTTAATGCTAAGAGGAAATGAAGACACGGAGATTGCAAATAAAATCAAAGATGTAATAGTGAAATCAGTACATGCGGATTACTCCAACTTTTTAAGAAGTCCACTTCTTTTATCGATGTTTATTTTAACATTCAACACTTATCCGGAATTACCTAAAAAGAAGAGCAAATTTTACTGGAATGTCTTTGATACGCTTGCAACAAAACATGATAGTTTCACGAAGAAGGCAGGTTTTCAACACGAACGGAAAACAGGCCTTTATAATGAAGACTTTGAAAAAATATTACAATGGTTTTGTTACAAATCTCTGTTTCAAGGGAAATTTTCTTTTGACTCTGAATACTTAAGTAAAACACTTGACGAAATAAAAGGGCATTTGAAATATGACTTCTCAATCAATGAATTGATACAGGATTTGACATTAGCGATATCTATTATCATAGTTGATGGAGTTGAGTATAAATTTCCGCATAAATCCTTGCAAGAATATTTTTGCGCAATGCTCATAAAAGAGCAATCAGAAGAAATCAAGTCAAAAATTTATAAAGAACAATTTTTAAAATACATTAATTCATCGACCGGCGGGTATGACAACTTTTGGAACTTATGTTTCGAGGTAGATAAAGTCAATTTCCTTAATTTTTTTATAATACCTAATTTATTAAAGTTTAGAAACAGTATATATGATGCTGATTCTTTAATTCAGATGAGAAATTTTTACGAATTCTCGCAATTATGTGACCATTTTGTAATCCGTAAAAACGCTTCAGACATGTATGTTAGTGCTATGACATTTTCAAATTCAACCTCTATTTACAATGCAATAATAAATTATTTGGAGATCGGGGATTTATTTGATCTTACGTTCGGAAATGTTATGACATCACCCAATTCAATAATTTTAAAGGATATTAATAATTACTGTATAAAATCTAAATCACAACTAGAAAAGAGTGATGTAGTTGTAGATGCTCGCGTACTTAACATTTCTCGCAATTGGAATGATATAATAATTGGAGGGTTGAAAAAAATGAATTATGATCGAGAATTAGTTGATTTGATCAGCAGAATAGATTCCACACTTGCTTCGTTTAATAAAATAATTGAAAATGATGTGAAGGTAACAGATTCTTTATTAGGGTTATAATTCCGGCCGGATATCTGCCCTAACCCCCCTCTGGTTTAAGAGTTCAGCCCCGTGCCGGCGCACGCGTGCCGCGTGTGCCACAACTAACCCGTTTCCATCCTCCAATCTTTTAATCCCACAAATCCTGGTTCAGACAAAAGCGCCGGCCCGCGTTAGGGGGTGTAGCGGATACCGGCCTGTGATTAAGGCCCGTGCAGTATGAGCGGAAAACCCGGGCCGCTCATACCAGCGGCAACGCCCAAAATTGCCTAAACCAAAGTTTCTCCTAACGCAAGCCTTACCGCAATCTTTATCCGCTTATCTTAAGTCTTCGTCGGCAAAAACGGCCTGGAGGGCGATTGTTGCGACCGTGATGGTGCATACCAGTTATATTTGGATAATGAGATATCAACCAAAATGGTCACGACGCGAGTTCCTGGCCGCAATTTCTGTTGCCGGAGCCGGCACCGCGATGATGCTGAACCCGCTGGCGGCATGGGCCGTTGACGATGTTGACCCGCGTGTGGCCAAAATAGTAGCCGGCACCATCGGCGTCGACACGCACAATCATATTGACGTGCCGCTTACCGCAACCGAAGTGCCCGGTCCGAATATCGACCTGGCGGGCGAAATGAAAAAGTCGGGCTTATCGGCCATCTGCATGACTTTCGCCCTTGATTACCAGAAATTACAAAACCCGGGGGAAGCCTATGACAGGTTCCTGAACGGTTTGACGGCCATGGATCAGCAGCTGAAAAACAACGGCATGAAGCGTTCGCTGAACATGGCAGACCTTCGCGCCGCTCACAAGGATCAGCAACCTACCGTCATCCAGTCCGTAGAGGGCGGCCACTTTTTGGAAGGGAAGTTGGAGCGGCTTGCGGTGGCTTATGACCGGGGCCTGCGCCACCTGGGACTATTACATGACAGCGACGCATCGGTACCGCTGGGCGACGTTTATACTAATCCGCCGCGCTGGGGCGGATTAACCGCGTTCGGTGCGGATGTGATCAAAGAATGTAACCGGCTGGGTATCCTCATCGACCTGGCCCACGCCGACCCCGCGACCGTAGATGCGGCGCTCAAATTAGCTGCTCACCCGGTGATCATTTCGCATACCGGCCTGGATACGCAGCTGGGGCAGGACGCCAACTTCGCTCGCATGATGAAGCCGAGACTGATCAGCAGGGAACGCGCTAAAATAGTTGCTGATGCCGGCGGGGTTATCGGTGTGTGGACGCATTTGGCCGATACGCCGCTCGCGTATGCCCAAAATGTGCGCGCCCTGGTTGATGTGGTTGGCATTGACCATGTTTGCATTGGTACTGATACCAAGCTAACACCGTCATACCGGCCCGGCGGCCCTCAGCCCGGTGGCCAAAATGGCGGTAGGCCCGGCGAACGAACCAATTTCGCCTGGCAGGACCAAAAGTTCGGTTTCTATTACACGGTTGTTGATGCCATGTTAAAGACCGGCTTTACTCCTGACGAGATAGGCAAGTTTGGTGGCGGCAACTTCTGCCGCTTGTTTGACGCCACCACGGCTGGCCACTCCTGATATTTGAATGTTGTTTTTGAACGTACGGTGCGGCCCGCTGGTAAGCGGGAAGGCCCATATTCAGTTAGCTTTAAGAGTTGGCAGTTAGCAGGGGAACTCTGCTAATCCTAAAAATTGGCTACTATTTTATGGTTAACACATTTTTTGACGTTTGTTGATTAACATGTTGATATACAACTACTTATATATGAAATGCCTGAAATTGTGTTAACCATGTTAACCATGATTTGCGGTTGGTTTTGGCGTAGTGCATCCCTGGAAAATCTTGGTTCAGGCAATGATCAAGGCTCCGACACCCACCCCTGCCACTTCACAGGCTTGCGCGCCCCCTCCCAGGAGGGGAATTATAATCCGCCTCGCGCCAACCGCCATGCACCTCGTAACAATCCGCTCACATCATCAAAACCAATCCTTAAAATCCTATAATCGTGTTATATTTGGCGCAATGAAACGCTATCTACTCTCAATAATAGCCGCCCTGCCCATCCTGGCATCGGCGCAAACAAAATCAGATAATTTGGTGCAGTATGTGCACCCCATCATAGGTACGCAGCGCATGGGGCACGTGTATCCCGGCGCTACGGTGCCCTTTGGCATGGTGCAGCTAAGCCCCGAAACGGATACCGTTGGCTACGAGCTGAACGGTAAATACAACCCCGACGTGTATAAATACTGCGCCGGTTATCAGTATGATGATAAAACCATTGTGGGCTTTAGTCATACCCATTTCAGCGGCACCGGCCACTCGGACCTGGGCGACTTTTTAATTATGCCCACCACAGGCGCCCTAAAGCTGAACCCCGGCACGGCCGACAAACCCGGCAGCGGCTACCGCTCGGGCTTTTCGCATGCCAACGAGGTTAGTGAAGCCAACTACTACAAAGTGAAGCTGGACGACTACCATATTTTAGCCGAAATGACCACCACCACCCGTGTGGGCTTTCACCAATATACCTTCCCCAAATCGGATAATGCGCACATCATTTTGGACCTGATGGCGGGGATTTACAACTACCCTGATAAAAACGTGTGGACCTACATGAAGGTCATCAACGATTCGACCGTAGTCGGCTACCGCGAAACCAACGGCTGGGCGCGCACGCGTAAACTGTTTTTCGCGATGAAATTTTCGAAGGCGTTTATCTCGCACGGTTATAAAAAATACGATAAGCGCGAAGTGTACGGCGGTTTCTGGGGGCAGTTTAACCGTACGCCCAACTTCCCCGAAATGGCGGGAAGGCAGATCAGGGCTTACTTTGATTTCAAGACCAATGAGGGAGAGAAGATCAAAATAAAAATGGCACTATCGCCGGTAAGCATGGACAATGCTATGGCCAATATGCAGGCCGAAGCACCGGGCTGGGACTTTGAAAAAATAAAGGCCGACGGTCAGGCACAATGGGAGCACGAGCTGCATAAGATCGTGATTGACGGCAGTGAAACCGATAAGGAAAACTTTTACACCTCGATGTACCACGCCATGATAAACCCCACCATTTACATGGACGCTAACGGCGAGTACATGGGGCTTGACAAAAACGTACACAAAGCCAACGGCTTTACCAATTATACCACCTTTTCGCTGTGGGACACGCACCGCGCGCTGCACCCGCTGTTCAACATCATCGACCCTAAACGCGGCTCGGATATGGTGCAAAGCATGATGGCGCATTTTGAGCAAAGTCCGGAGCACATGTTGCCGGTTTGGAGCAATTCGGCCAATGAGAACTGGTGCATGAGCGGTTACCATGCCGTGTCGGTCATTGCTGACGCTGTCGTGAAAGGCAACGCGCCCTTTAATACCGATAAGGCGCTGGAGGCCTGCGTAACCACCGCCCGCAACCGCGATTATGCCGGGCTCAACTATTATATCGACATGGGTTATATCCCGGATGAAAAGAATGGTAATTCGGTATCCTCAACAGAGGAATATTCTTATGACGACTGGTGTATCGCCCAACTGGCGCAGAAATTGGGCAAGCAGGATATTTATAACGAGTTTATCAAACGCTCGCAAAACTGGAAAAACCTATACGACCCCGCCACCGGCTTTATGCACCCCAAACTGGCCGACGGCACCTTCCGCAAAACTTTCGACCCGTTCACTACCATCAATATGGGCTTTATCGAGGGCAACGCCTGGACGTTTACGCTATATGTTCCGCATGACCCGGCCGGCCTCATCAAAGTAATGGGTGGCGAAAAACGTTTCCTGCGCTACCTCGACTCGTTGTTTACTTTGGAACTGCCTGATAAATACTTCGCCGAAACCGAAGACATTACCAAGGATGGCCTTATCGGCAATTACGACCACGGTAACGAACCATCGCACCACGACGCCTACCTGTACGATTGGACCTCAAAACCCTGGAAAACACAGGAACGCATCCGCATGATACTGCCCCGCATGTACAAACCCACCCCCGACGGCCTCGGCGGCAACGACGATACCGGCCAGATGAGCGCCTGGTACATCTTCAGCGCCATGGGCTTTTACCCTGTAGCACCGGGATCGGATCAATACGCTATCGGTAGTCCGGCAGTTGATAAAGCAGTCATCAACTTAGACAACGGCAAAACATTCACCATCAACACTAAAAACCAGGGCAATAAGAATGTTTATATCCAAAAAATAACTTTAAACGGTAAGGAGTTGAAGGGGAATTTTATTAGTCATGCGGATATTATGAATGGAGGGGAGATCGTGTTTTATATGGGGAGTAAACATAAGTAGGGCGTTGCCCGCTGATAGGGCCGGGCCATCCGCTTATACTGCACAGGCATTAGGCGCGGGGCCGGTATCCGCTATTGTCCCTAACGCAAGGTTGTCTGAACCATGATTTTTTAGATTAAATGATTGCCATGATTAACGTTACTATGAAAAACCGCTTCAAATATCAGCTAATAGCTTTATTAGCTCTTTTATCCATAAAGGTTACCGCGCAACAAAAACCCCTTCAACAATTGCAGCAGCAATTTGTGGACCTGCGTTTCGGAATGTTCATCCACTTCAACATCCCCACCTACATGAACCAGGATTGGGCCGACCCGGAAGCATCGCCAACCATATTCAATCCCACCAAACTCGACTGCGACCAATGGGCCAAAGCCGCCAAATCAGCCAACATGAGCTACGGCTGTTTGACCACCAAGCACCACAGCGGGTTTTGTATCTGGGATACCAAGACAACGGATTATAACGTGATGCACAGTCCGTATAAAAAAGATGTGGTACGGCAATTCGTAGATGCCTTTAGAAAAAACGGGCTCAAGGTAATGCTGTATTACTCCATCCTGGATACCCACCACAAACTCAGACCGCATTCCATCACCCCGGCAGATATAAAAATGATCAAGGGCCAGCTAACCGAACTGCTCAGTAATTACGGCCCCATCGAAGCTTTAATTATCGATGGCTGGGATGCGCCATGGTCGAGGATATCCTATGACGATGTGCCGTTTGAAGAGGTATACCATTTGGTAAAATCGATCCAGCCCAATTGCGTCATCATGGACCTCAACGGCGCCAAATACCCGCCGCAGGGCATGTATTATACCGACATTAAAACTTACGAGATGGGAGCAGGGCAGCGGGTATCAAAAGACAATAATACTATGCCATCTTTGGCCTGCTTACCGATACAAAAGAACTGGTTCTGGAAAACCACTTTCCCTAATGAGCCAACCAAAGACCCAGCCAAACTGGTAAATGACGACATCATCGCACTCAACAAAGTCGACTGTAATTTTATCCTCAACGTTGCGCCAAACCGGGATGGATTGATAGATGATAACGCCCTTGCTTCCCTCAAAAAAATCGGCGAGCTATGGCATAACGAGGGCCCGGAGCCAACCCTGCCAAAATTAGACGCGCCTATCATTTCGCACAACCTGGCAAAAAACAAGCCAACCAACTCAAGCTGGGGCGACGACGATAACATTATGGACCTGGCTAACGACGATGATTTTACTACCTCCTGGGTTTCCAATAAAACCGTTGCCAAGCCATGGTGGGAAGTTGATTTAGGAAAAGAAACCGCCTTCAATGCTATCTCCATCGCCGAAGAAAAGCCGAATATCAGCAATTATGTACTGGAGTATTACCACGCCGGCGCCTGGAAACCCGTTTTTGATGGTGAAAATACCAAGCAGGTAAAGATTAACCGTTTTTCAACCGTAACGGGAAGTAAAGTGCGGATACGAATACTAAAGTCAGATCACCAGGCTTCGATTGAGGAATTTGGAGTTTATGATGAGAAGTGAATGGTGAATAGTCAATAGTGAATGGTCAATAGTCAATAGCAAGGTGGAATACCTGGCATCATTGACTATTCACCATTGACTATTCACTGCCTTATCCCGCTAAACTATACCGCTCGATATTAGTCAGCTGCATTAATTTTTCTTTCAAAATATTGCGTGCCCGGTAAAGCGTAGTGCGTGATAATAATTCGGTAATTCCCAACTTGGTGCCAATTTCCTGGTGCGAATAACCTTCGATCGCATATAAATTAAACACCGAACGGTAAATCTGCGGAAGCTGCTGTATCAGTTTCATCAGGTCGTTAACTTCCAAATTGTTAGCGTTATCCGAAGTAGTGCCCGACTCATGACTTTCGGCCATATCTTCCACCAAAACCATCGGTTTTAACTTGCGGTAGCGCGAAATAGCGGTATGCACCATGATCCGGCGAATCCAGCCCTCCAAATTCCCATCGCCGCGGTATTTATGTACGTTATTGAACATCTTGATGAAACCCTCCTGCAAAATATCCTGGGCCTCGTCTTTATCGTTGGCATAGCGCATGCATACGGCCATCATTTTTGGGGCCAGCGCTTTATATAGAGCTTCTTGTTGTTTGCGGTCATTTTGCAGGCATCCGGCCCACAATTGGCTTAAGGTATCGTTGGTATTCATGGCAATATTATTTGATAAGCCTATGCCAATACTGATGCCAATGCATAATTTGTTGATTATCAAATAAATATTTTTTTACCCATCTACGAAACTGTTCGTTTTCGTACAGTGGGTGATACAAAGCCGGACAGTTTTCACCCCGCAAACTCCTATAAGATTAGGACTTTTAAAAAGCCGCTCTGCATACATTGGAGCCAATTTTTTAAAATAAAAGAACCCTCTTTACGGCTTGCCGTAGAGAGGGTGGTCGAGCGAAGTCCCGCACGTGCGGGATCCGGGTGATTCTAACCGCGTTCCGGCCGACGGTCAGCTATGACGATAAATTATTTACCTGAATATCAGCCTGTTCACATAAAGCCCGTAACTAACTGTAAATCATCTTCGTAAACAGGCGAAAATCAAACCGGTATGAAAGCGAATTTTTTATTTGTGTTATTAGCCATCATAGTGTTCACAAGCAGTTGTCAAAAGCAAAATGTGGCACCCATAGCAGCCCCGGCGATCCCAGTAACCATAGCAGCCCCAGCAATCCCGGTAACCACAGCAGGCCCGGCAATCCCGGTAACCACAGCAGCCCTTTTGGGGAAATGGAGCATTGCTAAAGATTCAACCTGGTCTCAATTGATTGGCCCACCGTCAATCACGGTATACCGGGGGACATCCAATGATTATTATGATTTCAGGAGCGATGGCAAATGCTATAAACAGGAAAATGGTGTTTATGATACCATTGCTTATAAAGTAGCTTCAGACACCAGTGTAATATTTGGCAATCCGGTAGCAGCCATCGATTATAAGTCAGGAGATACAGTTTATTTTCAGCCTGCCCCAAATGTTATCAGTCCATTAACTGCCCATAGCGCTAAAATTATCTTTTCTTACGCAAGCCCCGGCGGCCCTTTTTGTCAGACCATCTTTCTCGGGAAATAAAAAGTGAACCTTATGAAAATCAATATGAAACCTCACGCCTTAATTATAATCGCAACTTTAGCACTTTCATTGCTATATGGCTGCAAACGCGAAGCTGTAAAACCTGCAAGCCCTCAAAGCCTTTTGGGAAAATGGAGCCTGGTTAAAGATTCAAGCACCTATCCAACTATGACTCCTGTATTGGGTGTCAAAGTATATGTTGGAACCGGCGAGGATTATTTCGATTTTAGGGCCAATGGGAATGTTTATATCAAGGAGAATGGGTCTTACGATACAATGACCTATAAAATGTCTACTGCCACTGCGGTGGTATTTGGGAAATCCGGTGGCTACGAGGTTTCCCCTTCCGGCGTATGGATGGCAGTGCCGACTCCTCCGAACGCAATTGATCCATTTACAGAGCACGGTGCCAGGATAACTTATTCCTTTTATTTACATCCGGGAATTGGAGGAACATCCAGAACATTATACCTGAAAAAATAAAATCAAACCCCTTTTTTTCGGGCAGTCGCAAAAAAATTAAGCGAATCTGAGCCTACATTTCCACCTTCACAACCCTCCCATAAAGGGCTGATTTCTTGTGCCTTAAAAGCCCTGGTTTAACTAAAAATCGCATCAAAAAAAATGTAACAAGCTGTAAATCATTATCGTATAAAAGAGAAATCAAATCGATAAATGAGATCTTCAGCCAAACAAAACAGGAATTTAAGGGTTACGGAAAACGTAATTTTCATCTTCGCGTTTGGTTTTATCATGTATAAGTTAGTGTCCAGTTACGGGCATTATGTTTACGATTCTATCAAAGGTAAAGGCTACATCGGCGCGGTCATCGAGCCCTTCCAAAAGCACGAATATTACACCAGCGTTGCATCAATTCTCGTCATCGTAAACAGCACTTTTATCCTGTGGGAGATCATCACTTTTATCATCCGGGTTTTAAAACAAGACGGTGGCAATACCACTGGTCTTCAGAAGTATAGGCTCATTTTTAAAAACGTTTCGACAAACTATAAACCATCGTTTTTGTCGCTGCTTATCCACCAGCTTTTGCCAAAATTACTGCTGGTAAATATGTTTTGGATCTGGCTGCCGACTATTCAAAAACTGGCGCCATTCACCACCAATTTACAATGGTACAGCTGGATTTACGCCTATATCTGCTGGGAACTTTCTACCTGGGTGTTCCATTTCACCTCGCATCGTGTACGCTTATTGTGGTGCCTTCACGCCCCGCATCATGCCCCTACCGAAATAAATATGGCCGTAAACTGGGTCCATTTTTTTGCTGAAAGTTATTATTCTACCCTGATCCATTTGCTTGGTTTAACGTTGATGGGTGTTAACCCATTGATGTTTCTCGCCATTATGTCGGTCGACAGCGCATGGGGAGTTTTTACCCACATCAGCGAAGACTCATTAAAAACCGGCCGGATGGGCTTTTTGCAGCATTTGATCATTACGCCGTCGCATCACCGGGTGCACCATGCAAAAAACCCGTTGTATGTGGATACAAACTTTTGTTCGTTTATGCCCATTTGGGACTGGCTGTTTGGTACCCTGCAACCTTTTAAAGAAGAAGTTAAAATAGAGTACGGCATCACAAGGGAGTTAGACGTTACCAATTTTTCCGACTTATATTTTGGCGAAATATTCCTCCTTTATAACGATGTAAAAAATGCCGAAGGGCTAAAAAATAAACTCCGCTATATCTTCATGCCACCAGGTTGGACGCCGGTATCCGTAGCCGACACCGCTTCGGTTTTAAGGCACGAATTTTTGGAAAAAAATCCTGAGCTGGGCGCCACAAGCAGAACCAAAGTGCTGACCGCAATTAAATCAGGCTTCAAAATTGAACCGCTCCAGCCGAACGGTGCTTCTGTGTATGACTCGTACGCAGGCGGAATGAAATAACCGACGGTCGTTAATTATTCCTAAACATACAAACCCCCATGTCATTTCGAACGAGCGCAGCGAGGAGAAATCTTAAACGCCATGCCATGCGGGTTTGCGTAGCGTAGAAGATTTCTCTTTCGCGCCCCCCCCCTCATTTCGACCCTGGCTCTATCGAAATGACATATATTTGAAAAAAGAAGTATAACCCCAAAATAACTTTCCAATACCCTCGCTACTTTATTACCTTTGTGTACCTTGAATAAAAGCCGGGTAACAAACAGCTAATAAATGAGTTCTGCGGAGAAACTAAATAGAAATTTACGAATTGCCGAAAACGCAATTTTCGTATTTGCATTTGGTTTTATCATGTATAAACTGCTTTCCAGTTATGGGCTGGCCTTTTTCGACTCGATAAAAGGTAAAGGTTATATCGGCGCAATCACCAGCCCGTTTGCAAAGCACGACTATTACATGAGCGTGGTAACCGTGCTCATCATCTTAAACACCACCTTTATCCTATGGGAAATATTGTCCTTCCTTTTCCAGGTCATCAAACAGGAAAAAGGCAATACGCCCGGTTCACCGAAGTACAAGCTTGTCTTTAAAAAATTCTCTGTCAACTATAAAACATCGTTTTTGTCCCTGCTGATCCACCAGCTTTTGCCCAAACTGCTGCTGGTGAATACGTTTTGGGTCTGGCTGCCCTATATTCAAAAATTTTCGCTGTTTACCGCCAATCTAAGCTGGTACAGCTGGATATATGGTTACCTGTGCTGGGAACTTTCCACCTGGATTTTCCATTTCAGTTCGCATCGGGTAAGATTTTTATGGTGCCTTCACGCCCCGCATCATGCCCCATCCGAAATAAACATGACAGTAAATTGGGTGCATTTTTTTGCCGAAAGTTATTATTCTACCCTAATCCATTTGGTTGTTTTAACCCTGATGGGCGTTAACCCGGTGATGTTCCTGGTTATTATGTCTATCGACGCTGCGTGGGGCGTATTTACCCATGTGAGCGAACGGACCTTAAAAAACGGGCGCATGGGCATATTGCAGCATTTTTTGATCACGCCGGCGCATCACCGGGTGCACCATGCCAAAAACCCGCTGTATGCGGATACCAATTTTGCGTTTGTGCTGCCCTTTTGGGACTGGCTGTTCGGTACCCTGCAGCCGTATAAAGAAGAGGTTAAAGTAGAATATGGCGTTACAAGAGATTTGGATGTAACCAATTTTTCTGATCTGTATTTTGGCGAACTCATACTCCTCTGGCGCGATGTGAAAAGTGCCGAAGGCATAAAAAACAAGCTCTTATACATCGTCATGCCACCCGGCTGGACGCCAGTATCCGTAGCCAACACGGCCCTGTCCCTAAGGCGCGATTTTTTAAAAGCAAATCCCGGACTGGACACCACCAGCAGGACCCGTATTGCAAATGCGCTTAGATCCGGCTTCAAAGCAATTAGGTTGGAATCGGATGATGCGTTCCAGGATGCGTAAATAGTGGAATCAAAATGAATTCAAATTTTTTATATGTCTTAGGAGGAATTGCCTGCCTAATTTTTGGAATATGGCTAACTGTAAAACAGGTAAAAACCTTTAAAAGAGGAAAACAAGACCAATTGGGGTTTGACATTAAATTATTAAGCGGTGGAATAATGGGAGTGATGATTGGTATTTACTTGATTGCGAAGTACCTTTAAACACTAAATTTTATCACAATGAATTATTTGTACATTTTTGGCGGCCTAGTCGCGATAGTATTGGGCGGATGGGTTACAATTACCCAAGTAAAATGGTATCAGAAAGGAATTAAAGATTTTTCAGGTGGGCGTATTGGATTGTTAATCTACGGAGTTGGATTAATTATCGGAGGAATAGTAGCAATTTGTCAATTTGTTTCTTAAATGGAGTGAGCCCCAATCACCAGTCTCTAATCACTAATTAACTATCTTTGCTCCATCCCGGATAAAAACCGGGCAATATCATGACTAGAGAAACAGAAATTGTTTGTTCGCCCGAACAGCACGAAGACGAAGCCGTTTTAGTACGACTGGCAGCTGCTTCCTTAAAAATATCACCTCACCAAATTACAGGTTTAAAAATTCTCAAACGTTCCATTGATGCCCGTGGCCGCAGGGTACTTTACCGAATGCAGGTCCAGGTTTTTACGGGCGAGCCTTATATTCCGGAAGCTTATATTATCAAATACCCCAATGTAAAAAATGCCAAACACGTAATTATCATCGGCGCTGGTCCGGCAGGGTTATTTGCCGCTTTGCAATGTATCGAATCGGGTTTAAAGCCCATTATTTTAGAGCGAGGCAAGGATGTAAAACAGCGCCGCCGCGATTTGGCCAATATCAATAAACAGGGCCTGGTTAACCCCGAATCTAACTATTGCTTCGGCGAGGGCGGTGCGGGGACCTATTCCGACGGCAAACTCTATACCCGTTCCACCAAAAGGGGCGACGTAACACAGGTATTAAAAACCTTCGTGGCACATGGCGCGGATGAGGATATTTTGATAGATGCGCGTCCGCATATCGGCACAAACAAATTGCCGGGCATTATTACCGCCATCCGCGAAACGATACAAAACGCAGGCGGAGAACTGCATTTTGATACCAAAGTAACAAGTCTTGTAGTTGACTTTGGTAAGATCAAAGGCGTTAAAACTTTAGACGGCGAAACCCATAAAGCCAATGCCGTAATATTAGCTACCGGCCACTCGGCACGCGACATTTTCGAGATGCTGCACCGCCAGAATATTTTGATTGAAGCCAAGCCCTTTGCTTTGGGGGTTCGCATAGAACATCCGCAGGAAATCATCGACAGGGCCCAATACCATTGCGAGGACCGTGGCGAATACCTCCCGCCATCCTATTACAGTTTGGTGGAACAGGTGGACGGTCGCGGTGTGTTCTCGTTCTGCATGTGCCCGGGGGGTATTATAGCGCCCTGCTCGACAGAAGATAAAGAAATTGTGGTCAACGGATGGAGTCCCTCGAAACGGAACAACCCTTATGCCAACTCGGGTACGGTAGTGCAGGTAAATTTAGAAGATGTAAAAGGCGACAATGCCGACCCATTCAAACTGCTCAATTTTCAGCGCGAAATCGAGCAGCTGGCCTTCACTGCAGGCGGCGGAAACCTGGTAGCACCGGCACAACGCATGGTTGATTTTGTGGAGGGCCGCATATCTGCTGATCTGCCCAAAAACTCCTACCTGCCGGGCACAAAAAGCGTAAATTTAACCGAAGTTTTACCCGGCTGGATTGCGGAACGTTTGAAAAAAGCGCTACCCGTATTCGGACAAAAGATGAAGGGCTATTATACCAACGAGGCGATATTGGTGGGAGTAGAATCGCGCACTTCATCACCGGTAAAGGTTCCGAGGGATAAAGAAACTTTGCAGCACCCGCAGGTAACTGGCCTATTCCCTTGCGGCGAAGGTGCGGGCTATGCGGGTGGCATTATTTCGGCTGCGATTGATGGGATAAATTGCGCGCTGGCGACGAAAAATATTTTATAGCGATGGGAACGTGTGATTCCTTCCTTGGGGAAGTAGGAGGAAGGGGTTAGAAAAGCGGCGAAACCCCACCCTGCACCCGCCCCGAGGCGGGAACGGCACAGCCCATTGCTATCGTTAAGTGCCATCGGCACGCAACATATTGTAAAGACGGGTTTCAACCCGTCGCACGATGATGAGGTGAAACGGGATCGCGTAAGGGATAGAAGTGAGTACCGGCCTCGCGCCTAATGCCTGAAGGCGTATAAACGGATAGCCCGGCCCGAGGAACGAGGGGTACGCCCAAAATAGTCTGAACCTGAATTTATCGAACTAAAGAATTACCAGAATTCGTGAAATTCGAAAAATTCAACAAATTCGGGTGCAGACAAAAAGGAAGCATAAATAATAACAGAAATCCTCTATATTACTCTGTGCCTTCTCTGTGAACTCTGTGGTTAAATCAGCCGCCCGAATTAACCACAGAGGCCACGAAGATTTTCACAGAGAGGCACAGAGAAATAGTAAGTAAAATGACAACATCCACCAAACTCAGCCACGAATTACAAAACGTTTTATCCGGCGACCCCTGGTACGGCAATAATGTTTACAACATTATTGAACATGTAAGCTTTGAAGCTGCCTTTGAAAAGCCGCCTGGTGCTTCGCATACCATTGCCGAAATTGTACTGCACATGATCACCTGGACCGAAGAAGTGATGGACCGCCTGAACGGCATGACCGCCGGTATCCCCACAAGCGGCGACTGGCCCGCTACCGGTGCGCCTGACGAACAAAAATGGCAGAACTATGTCAATGATTTGAAGCTGGTCAATGTAAATTTGCAGGGTCTTATTCAGGATTTCCCGGAGGAAAAATGGGATGAGCCAATAGACGACGAAAGGAACCGCGAATTGGGCACGGGTGTAAATTATAAAGAATTGGTGAACGGATTGATACAACATCACGTATACCACTCGGGGCAGATTGCGATATTGAACAGGATGATAAATGGATAAGAAAACTTTAGTGTTGGGCGCAACGCCCGACGAGAGCCGCTACGCCAACCTCGCCTCCAACAGGCTGGTGCGCAGCGGGCATAGCATAGTAAATGTGGGCATCAAAACCGGCGAAGTAGCCGGTGTGCCCATCGAAAAACCCGAAACGATACATAAGGATATAGATACCATCACGCTTTATGTGGGCCCCCGGCACCAGGAGGACCTGTACAACTATATATTAGACACCCACCCCAAGCGCCTCATCTTTAACCCCGGCACCGAAAACGCCGAGCTTCGGCGCATGGCCAACGAAAAGGGCATCGAAACGGAATACGCCTGTACGCTGGTGTTATTATCTATAGGGCAATATTAACGTTCAATGTAGAGACGCATGATTATGCGTCTCGGACCGAAATACATAATCGGAGACGCAAAATACATTATAGGAGACGCAAAATCTTGCGTCTCTACGGTTGGGATTGTTGGGAAAATATCCTGATTTCCTTCGGATAGTAATTATTGATCCTATTAGGCAGCAATTTCGCCCATCCCAAAGCATGGCCCTCAAAAGTCATCAGGCTCCAGCCTTTATCAGTCGTATCTAAATCGGAAATATCCCCGCGCTGCAAATATTGGATGGCTTGCTGTCTGGTAAGTTCGGTTTGTAAAAAGCAATCCTTATTTATAATAAGACTTAATGCCAGTTCATGGTCCGGTATCAGGTCCCTTCCCGCAAGCTTGCCCATACGCACCCCCGATTTTTTTAAATACAGGTATTGCGATAAGGTAGCCAGGTTTTCTTTATGGACTTTGTCGATAGCCAGCCAGTCGTCATTTACTTTAAAGTAATAGTAGTTGTCCGGTTCGTTGATATAAGGCTTTACCAGGTCAATTTCTTTATAATTGGCTTTTTGCTGCTCCTTATATTTGGTGTTGGATAACTCTCCGGTATTTTCCTTTTTTCGGAGACAAGCAGCAAACAAGCCCTCACCTTTTACCTTGTCGGGATAAAAGCGATAGCCCCAGGCTTGTTTTTGGGCAGATTGACTTTCTACAATACCCCAATCGCCATTAACAGGTATCCTGATGCTTTCCAGGTCGAATTCCGTGCACAGCCAATCCAGTATATCCTCGTTCTCCGCCATCGAATAAGAGCAGGTACTATATATAAGGTGTCCATCCTCTTTCAAAGCCGGGTAAACATCGGCCAGTATGCGCTCCTGCCGCTGGTGGCAAAGGTTCACGTTGCCTTCGCTCCATTCTTCCATTGCCGCGGGGTCCTTGCGGAACATGCCTGAACCTGAGCAAGGCGCATCTACTAATATCGTATCAAAAAAACCTTTGAGGCGACTAAAGTCTTTCGGGTCGTTATTTGTTACGATGGTATTACTGGTTCCCCAGCGCGTTAAGTTATCGCCAAGCACAGGCACCCGCGTTTTGATAATCTCATTGGCGACCAGCAAATCACCGCTTTTTAGTACCGAACTGATTAGCGTGCTTTTGCCACCCGGAGCCGCGCAAAGATCGAGCACTTTAATGCTATCCTCATTCTCCTTATATATATGGTGTAAAATATGGCCGATAAACATGGACGATGCCTCCTGTACATAATAGCACCCGGCATGAAACAGCGGGTCGAAAGTAAAGGAAGGGCGCGTATCCAAATAATATCCTTCGGCACACCATGGCACCGGGCTGCTGCTTTTTATGGATGATGGCTTAAAAGGATTAAGCCGGATGGATGTCGGCGAATCGGCTTCGGCGTGCGCTTTGATAAAATTTCCGGCGTCAAATCCCGGCGAACCGGCTAACCCGGATAAAAAATTTGGTGGAAAATCAGCGGCGCTCATATCGGTTCTCAAAGGTACAAAAATCAGTTACTTTGATTTTAGGAGAAAAGAGCTGTTTTTGGTGCGATTTATAAGTCTTAGTTTACAATGAGTTAAGGCTTAGTTCGGATTAATTTAACATTTCTTTTGGCAGGTCGGTGGATTCTCCTTACATTTGTGTCCCCTTTGAAAAAAGGCGTTGTTTTTTGAAAATTTGGGACTGAAAAAATACACTGAAAAAAAGTGAAAATAACACTTGACATGTATACA
>Ga0207116_10195_pt1 | contig 17132 bp, 21 predicted proteins | sample Alteio_BWMinHeat_44_FD_153550 | JGI IMG/M metagenome (GOLD analysis project Ga0207116, IMG submission 153550) | Enriched cells from forest soil in Barre Woods Harvard Forest LTER site, Petersham, Massachusetts, United States -... | ecosystem: Environmental > Terrestrial > Soil > Temperate forest >... | reverse complement strand
TCGCCCTTTGGTTTGTGTTATTGATTGCTGGATTTCTTACTGGGCTCATCCTGCAATACGCCAGACTGCAGCGAGTACAACAGGAACTGTCGGCCTCGACAAAACAATTGGGCTCCTGTCAGTCCAGCCAACAATTGTCGCAGCTTCGCGACACAGCCACGATAATGTATCTGGAGGTAGTGCAAAAAAACTATGGGAAGGCCGGGGAGTATTCCAGGGAGGTTTTTAATCAAGCTCAGCAAATTGCGAGTAGCACGCAGGAACCCGCAGTCCGCAACTTGCTTCGTGATGTCCTGGCAACCCGCGATCAAGTCACGGCGGACCTGGCGAAGGGAGATGCGGCTGCACTTTCAGAAATACAGCCACTCTTATCTAAACTCGAGCAGACTTCGAAGCATTGACGGACTGGGGCAGTAAATCCTGAGCGACCTCCGAGACACTCAGAACCGGTATAAGCGGGAGAACGTTAATGATTTTTTCTCTGCACCCCTTGCACACATTGGGCTAGATGCCGCAGCACTGATTTGCAACACCATCAATTCTGATCAGTTTTCCAAAGCCCAAAGTTTGATATTAGCGATTCACAAGGTTCTGCGGGTCCAGGGAACTTCGTGAACACATTTGGGTTTGTGGACATTCTTGATGCAGGGAGGTTTCGATGAATCTAAGTCTGCCGGATCCGAAGCTGATTGTGCTCGTCGCATGGAACACGAACGCTTTTTGAAACGGTGGGAGTCCGTACAGTCTCGTTTTGTCGATTCCCCCAAAGGGGCGGTCACAGAAGGCGATGACCTGGTGTCCTCTTTGATGAAAACTCGTGGCTATCCCCGAGATACCAGCAGCACGCCGCAGCCGACCAGCGAAGCGCCCGCCCAACGCCTCCACCCGATATGTTCTTTCAGGATGTACTTTGCCAGCGCCGTTTCCAGTACATAGCTGGACGCCGTGGCTGGCACCGCGAAGCTCAGGTTGGCAATGGAAAGCAGCGCCATTAGCGCGAAAAACGAAACGGCCATGGCTGGTACGCCAACAGCAAGATGAGGACTGCGTGCGAGGGAAGCGATCAACCGCAAAATCGCGTATGGTCGAAAGTCGTACATCTCGCCGTTGCGCCTCATGCCCATGGTGTTCAGCACATCTGCAATCGTGCCGGGAATCACGATCAGCGCAATCAGCAGCCACCTCATTGCGCCGCCTCGTAAGGCAGATCGCCGAATTTATGCAGCACCGGCGCCGTGCGCGGCACGGTTCGTGCCACCAGGCTAACGCCCAGGCCAATCAGGCCAATTCCAATCCAACTCTCAGTGGAGACCCGTTCATGCAGCAGGAACTCGCCCATCAGCGCCGTCAGCACGTAGGAAACCGAGGTCACCGGCAGCATATAACTGAGGTCCACCCGGCTTAGCAGCGATAGCTGCGAGATCAGCCACACGATCAGCAGTAGCACCCCTACCTCCACCAGCGGGTTTAAAAATGCATGTATGTAGGGCCAGGGGGAAAAAGAGACGAGCCGACCGACTTCGTGCAGCCCACGGCTCAAGGTAAAGTTACCCAGGACATTGCTGACGACCAGCAGCAAAATTATAGTCCGGGTTTTTAGGCAGAAAGGCTGAGACCGGTCCTCGAAAACGCCGGCGGCGAGGGTCGCAGTGGACGGGCCCGCTCCCAGAATTGGGGCTGGGACCTCGTGCGTCAGCTGAAGCTCCGCGGAGTCAGCTTGATCATGAGCCATGAGCAGCCACTTTCGCAAATCGCTCTTCCACTTCTATAGATGCCGTTTTAGGCAGCGATCCAGGTCATGTGCACGAACTCTTCATGAGGCAACCAATGCTACAGCGAGAGGGCTTCGCATAGATGGTCACTTGTGACCATCTATCCAAAGCCATGTGCTATAGCCTTAGGTTTCCTAGCATTTTAGGAGGGCACTTGTCCGCTGTGAATAGCTGGTTCAAGACGTGCTGTGCGCTGTCGCGACGACGGGTTGTGCGATTGGTATACAGCACTGCGACTGTTTTGGTGAGCATCATTCTGCTCGGATCGACCACACTTCCCCAATCGGATTCCGGGAGTCCAGGAGTGTCGGCTAACGAGCTGGCACGGAAAATCGTCAGAAACGAACTGAAATTCCAAGATGAGGATCACGGCCACTGGATGTACCGACTCGAGAAAGAAGAATCCGGGAAGAAACAGGTCCAGGAAATCGTCGAAACAAAAGATGGTTCTCTCACTCGATTCCTCTCCATTGATGGCCGCCCACTTGACGCCATACAGCAGCAGAAAGAGGGCCAGCGCATTCAGAGGCTTGTGAGCAATCCAGATGAGCAACGAAAATTACAGCAGGCAAGAAACAAGAGGGCAGAACAAGGAGAGCGATTGTTCAAGTTGCTGCCTGATGCATTTGTGTTCAACTACGCGGGTGGTGACGGAAACCTGGTAAAGCTGAGCTTTAGACCGAACCCGAAATTTCATGCGCCCTCCCTGGAGGCCCGCGTTTTCCACGACATGGAAGGCGAGATGTGGGTTGACTGCAAACAGGAGCGACTGGCTGTGTTTAACGGTCGCCTCACACAGGACGCGAAATTCGGACTCGGCCTGCTGGGACACTTGGACAGGGGAGGCCACTTTGAGGTTAGGCAGGCAGAAGTTGCACCGGGTTTTTGGGAAATGACTGTCCTGAGCGTGGACATGAAAGGCAAAGCTCTCCTCTTCAAGACAGTCGGCGTGCACGAGACCGAAAACCACAGCGACTTCCATCGAGTGCCCAATGACCTTGCACTTGCTGAGGCGGCTGACATACTCAACAGACAGATAGTTGTCGCAAGTAATCGCTAAGGCGTCGCAAAAAGAAAGCTCTAAGCCAAGTCACGCGTCAAGTCGGAGAGCCCCGTTTACCTGGACGGTCGAATTGGTGAATCGAGCTGGCGAGTCCAATCAGCGGATGGTTTCAAATCAGGGGAAGCCCAGATTGACAGAGATTGTGTCAGGTGGCCCACGACATGAGCCATTCTGTACAGTATTGGGCTCGTAAATGAGCGAACCTATTGATGCTTCAAGAGAGCAGTTTTGCCCGTCAAACCAGGCGGCCGATCTTCTCTCTTGAGGCAGGCCCTCCCCGAGAGACAGGGTGTAGTAGCGCTGCCGGTCATGTTCGGCAGCCAGCATCCGCAATCCATGCTGTCCGGATGGACGGCGGTTCGCCTGGGCCGGCCCGAGGAGGTGAGCCCCCGATGGCACAGGAACGCTCAGGGCTTTACTTTGGACCGGCAGCGCGCAATATAAGGAGAAGGAATGTTTTTAGCCAGCAAAGCCGCGTGGGCTGGGGTTGTCTTCGTATTCCTGGCGACGGGGATCTCGGGACCACGCCCGACGCCTCTCGCTTCGAAACCCAACCTCAGCAAAGAAGAGCCAGGGATCCGGCAGCGGGATCGGGACGATGTCAAGAAGATGCAGGAAACTCTACGCGATAAGGGACACTACCGAGGTAAGGTCGATGGCATCTTCGGTCTACGGACCCGAGCGAGTATTCGCGCGTATCAGAAGGCTGCGAATTTGCCAGTCACCGGGCAGGTTGATACCCGGACTGCAGACGGACTCGGAGTCAGCCCTGAGGGTCACGTGGAGACTGGCGAGACTACGAAAGGTAAACCTTCGGCAGGCATAAAATGGGCGAAAGGTTCGGGGCGAACAAGCCAGACACTCCGGAAGGCAGTCGAGACAGTGGCTACTCCTGAAAGTTGCCGGGAAGACTGCGAGAAGGCACTCCAAGCCGAGAACAGCAGCGACCCACAATAGTCTGAGTTCTTTCCAGTTCGCAAAGCATGTTATCTCTTACTCCCTTTCTCACATTGTCCGAATCGAGGAAGACTTCGTAGATCAGATTTCCATTCGAGCGAAAAGCTATTAGCGCGGATTCTATTGCTGCTAGCGCGGTTTGGAAGCCAATCCGAGTCGAAGTCGGCGGTGCTGAAGGTGAGCCAGCAAACTCTCGCGGAGATGATGGTCGGTACGACGTGCTCGCGAGTGAGTGACTTCATGAATGAGTTCAGAAAAATGGGATTCATCCACTACGGCGAGGCTTGCAGATGCATCGGCGGCTATTCACCTTCGCCCCGCCAGGAGTAAGTGAAATGTGAGTTCCGACGCGGTTTCAATCTGGACTCGTGCAGAACAGAACAAAAAAGATTTCTTCCCGACAATTTGTCGGCAATTCCGTGTGGCAAGTGTGAGCATTATTGCTCAGACCTTTTGAATTCTGATTTGCTAAGGTCGGAACTGACTTGGTGTGCCGTCATGTCCACTCGGATTTGGGTGCGAGTGTACTCACCACGAAACCAGAGAAGCGGCGCAGAGGTCACAGAAATGAGGTTGTCCATGAAAAAAGTAATGTTCGTACTTGCGATGTTGAGTCTCGGCGCGCTGTGCTGGGCCGGGTCGGCGCGGGAAGATGCCACCGACCGACTGGACAATGCCACCACAGTGTTACACGAAATTATGGGAATGCCCGACAAAGGAATCCCGGAAGAAGTGTTGGAGCACGCAAAATGCGTAGCCGTTGTGCCCCACATGGTCAAGGGCGGCTTTATCTTCGGAGGCAAAGGAGGCAAAGGCGTCGCCACCTGCCGCACGGCGACTGGCTGGAGTGCGCCGGCATTCATCACGATTTCGGGCGGAAGTTGGGGGCTGCAGATCGGCGTAGAAGCTGTGGACGTAGTAATGATCATTCAGAATGAAAAAGGGATGCAACGGCTGCTCTCCAGTAATTTCCAAATCGGAGGAGACGCTTCAGCCGCAGCGGGTCCAGTTGGACGACATGCCGAGGCCGGTACGGATTGGAAGATGGATACGGAGATCCTGACCTACTCCCGTGCCAAGGGTGCGTTCGCCGGGCTCACGTTGGAAGGTGCATCGCTCCGTCAAGACAATGATTCCCGGCGCGCAATGTACGGCCGCAAAGTCACAACTCGGGCTTTGCTGTTGGGCAAAGTGCCGGCTCCATCCGCAGCCCAGCCGTTCCTTGCGGAAATTCGCGGAGCAAAAGCCCAGGCCGTAGCCGAAGGGAAAGCTGAAGCCAAGTCTGAAGCCAAAGAGAAAGACAGAAAGTAGGGCTTCCGGACTCGATCTGCCGTTGTTTGTCTTCAGCCCGACGGCAGCGTGTTCGAGTGGGAGCACAAAAGAAGCATTCAATTTTCACGCCGTGCGGTGTGATCGAGTTGTTGAGAATGTGTTTGAAAGAATTCAGAAGCACGTCTTGAAAACCGACCACTCCGCACCGAGGATGCAGTGACAGCCTGGCTCTTGAACGCCGGTATGTGATTTTCATGCTTTCTGCCGTCGGTACACAGGGCTTGCTCATCACCGCTGCGTCGTCCACCTTCGGGCCATCTGTCGATTTGGGCTGCACCTGCTTAGACTGTGCGTCTTCGCAGCTTGTTCGTTCGTCGCCTTCTGCTCGGTCAACGAAGGGGCACGACCCCACACCACCACACAGACCATCCACATCAGAAAAAGCATGAATAGCCCAGCATATAGTTTCATTTTGTTTCAGTCATGCCATCTTGGGATTGGATTTTACGCTCCCCACGCCTGCTTGCGTGCGGTAATCCCCCGCCAGGCTTCCGATCCGATCCATACCGAACCTGGTACGGAATCGTCTCGCAAGCCCGAACTAAAGACCCCTACTTGCGCGACGATACGATCCTCGCCTTGTTCTGCAGGTCTCAACGCTGTGGACCTATGCCCGCGGGAGTATGAGTCTTGCGTATGATACTGACTGCGTGAGGCTTATTTTGGAATTGTGCAAGCTCCGTAAGTCAGATCCGTGCCGCTGAGAATTACTGGAACACCTGCGCAACCCTGTTGTGGTTGTTTCGCTTGGCTCGCAGATCACTTCGGAGGATCATCTCGCTGGTCTGCGATAGGAAGACGACATTCGAACAATTCCAATTCGCCTTCAGCATCCTTCTTTGAAATGTGATCTGAGGTCCGGCCACACCTCACACAAGACCATTCCTGCGGTTCTGGATTCCATCTGATTTCCGCGTGTTTCATTGTTTCGCCCATCTGTTCTAATCATTGTCGGTAGATCGGTGCTTCGCCCGTGCGGGAAAGTCCGCAACTAACTTCCTCAAGCGTCGCGTATGCTCGGCGAGGGCTGCCTGCAATTCTTGGAGAATTTCGTTCAACTCGGGGGACTGTGGGGTCGCCACTGCTTTGGCGCAAGGCTCTTTGGTCCGATCGTCCAATCGTTGACGCATGGCGGGCCAGGGTTTTGGTAGCCTGCCACATCCCAAACAATTGTTCGATACAGTGCATACTGTAATTGCTCCCTAAGGTGCCGTTGCTGGCCGTGACGCGCTTAAGGCTCAACGCCGCAACCGGCAGTAACTAAAGTTATCAGCAGCACGGGCCATTCCTCGCCGCCTTCATTTCCGCCATCCTGTCATCAGCCGAGGCAACTCGGTTAGGGTCCGGTAAGCGCTTACTTCACACCTATCCGCCGGACCCGACCCTTATTTGGAGGTTTGGCAGGATGACGATTGAAGAGTACACACGGAAAATTCAGGAAGTCGCGACAGTGAAATACAAGATAGAGCCCCAGATAGCTAAGACGCTCTACCTTCAGAAGCGACCGGATGGATTGTGGCAAATCTCTTTCATAAGTCCGGACCTACTTACCGGTGCGCGATTGCGCCACTTCGCTAACTGGGTCCATAAGAATCGCATTGACCTGCTGCCCGGTGGCAGTGACTAAAGCTCCCCAGGCCTGGTTGGGGGCTTGCCCCCTCCAACCTCTCCTATTCCCATCTGTTAGTTTTTTCGTTGAACCACTCTAGACCCAAGTCTGCTTTTATTCTCCCCCGCACCGCGGCTGTCGCTTCAGAGTCGTCGAACAAAAAGATAAGAATGGGCGGCCTAATCGGCGCTGCTTTGGTTCCACAGATGATGTTTGCCAACACTTCCCACCCCACTTCATGGTGGACCATCGGGTCGTACCGCGATACGAAGACATCACAGCTTGGTGCCACCGCGATTAGAGTCAGTCGTCGCTTGAGACCTGCGTCAAATCCTCTCTTGATGATTTGCTTGATCCGGGCAAAACGCTCCGAGTCTGGCCCCGCGTTCGCCACCAGGAGAACATCTATCCAAGCGGCTTGAATTTGTTGCCTTTCATCCTCGGTCATGTTTGTTCCCCCTTTCCCTGGCTAGAGAGGCAGGCGATTGTACCGCGTTCGATGACACGGACCCGAATCGGCAAAGTCGGCTAGTGGTGCGATCTGGATTTTGCGGCAAAGACCGTGAACCGTATATTGCGGCGATGCCGCGCGAGCTGGTGTGGATGGAGCAATCGCGCTTTCGTGGTTGGGGCTGCTCCCAATGTGCATGGGTCTTCAACTCTCTCGGTCCGCCTATCGGCGAAACTTTCGACGCAATTAAGGCAAAACTTTGAGTCGCACCGTGACAAGAGTTTGCGTCGCACGCGTGCGCTAAACACCCGCGCGAACCCACGCCGACGCTACCTAAGACGTACAATGGGGTGTCATTTTCACCCGTCTGATATTTGGGTAAATCATGGTGTAAAAGACCCACCCGGCCAGCAGCAGCACCACTACAATGACGATGGTACGAGCAATCACAGAGACATATTACGCTTGATGGGCGGGTACTTTCCTTTATGCACATTGGTCTGTGCATTCTTGAACACTTGGAGGCAGCTTTTATGAGATGAGGTTGATAGGTTCTAGTCTTCAATCAAATCGGAACACAGACACGGCTCAAATAGGCCTCATGCGGTCAGAGTTTGCAAGGGGCCCATGCTCGGCGCGGGGCGTACGGGCTGAGGAAGAAAATAGAGGTGATCGTTACGTTGCGCAGGGAGATGCCGAGCGCTCGGCTAACTTCCTACTTTTCTACCGTAGTCCTCGAGCGTTTTCTTCGTTTCGGCTTGGCTGGCATCCTCGGAGTGCTTCAACTTAACGTGTGTGTGAAACGCTTTATAGATCATTTCGTTGGTTTCTTGTTGCGTATTCTGCGTACTATCCATCGCCTTTTCGACACAGATGATCTCATTGCACTGAGAGCACTTGCCGAAGAGATGACTGGCGCGGTCCATTTCGTCCTTTGGTCCAAGCCAAGATACGTCTATCAGTTTAGGTGTTGCCATGACTGCCTCCCTTTCCACTCTTCTACTTGGCGCGTTTACCCGTAGGGTGAACGGTATTTCCACATGCCCGATCCGGACGGGCTAGCTGGCGTTCGCGTGCGCCCGATGTAAGAAGTCATCCAACAACTGCACGAACTCATCCTATCGAGGGAGAATTGCGAAGGTATTCAACATTCTTTGGCGCACGTTCTTTCCGGAATGGGGTTCCTGGAATAAAACAACATTTAGGGTACGCGTAGGGACTAAACGATCTTGCCGCGCCGGCCTTTCCCTTTTGGGCGGTATAGCCCAGTTTTCGGAGCACGCAGACGAAACGTCTCCACGGGACCTGAGTGGGTAGCCCGGACATCAGTTAGACACTAGGACACGCTGCGTATTCAACGCAAACAACGCAATGTCTCGGGCTGACAGTGTATGTGGTATCAACTTCAGGGTCACCGAATACGCGGACTCAGGAACCTCTGTACACGTCTGCGCCGTTCCCGCCAACCCCCCAAATGCATGCGATGAGCGGCGCAGCACGCGGCAGGTCTCACCCGGACAAATCAGAATCAGCGTTCTTCAACTCTGCATCCTCATCACGGTGCCCCAATTGACCTTGCATGCTACTATTGCCACCTTGGTTCTGGGGGTCCTGCTCTGTTGCGCCCTTGCCCCGATCTGGATCTCTCGATTTGTCCATGGATACTTTCTCCCATCACTGAACTCTGGCACTCTCAACACTACTAGGGGCTAGCGGAGTCTCCTCCCTTTTGCACTCTGAAGCACTGTCGCCGGAATCCGCAGTATGCGAATGCTTGAGTCTTTTTTTGTTGTCACGTGAACTGGAATCCCCTCAGCTTCAGGAAATGGGTCTGAAACCACTTCAAACTCCTCGCCATAGAGCCGAATGCGCCTAGAAATCGCATAGCCAAGATGTTTAACGTGTGTGTTCGCGAGAAACATGACTTCCTCTTTGTTCCGGCCGGCCCCTTTTTGCGCGGCGGAGAACTGGCTTCGCGCGGGCAGCCTGCGCAAGTTGAGTTTGAACGGCCGCAAGGGGATGTTTCTCATATGCTGCGCACCCTGGTAGCGCCCGCAGAACCCTTGATGGCTAGTTAAATCTGGCCGTCGGAAAAATCTAAGCCTTCCTTCACTGTCTGGGGTTGCCCGTTGCTCTGCGCCGAACCGTAACCCTCACTTTGGCATCCGGCCTCAAGTGGACCTCTTCGCAATTTTCGTCGGTCAGGGTGTTCTCGATACGGATCTGCATATACGAGTGATCGGCCTGTTCGACGGCGATCTGTGCTCTTTCAGGTTCGCTGGCAAGGGGGGATTTTATGATCGTTTCGACAGTTCCCGACAAGGTGGCGTTCGGTTTCTCATTCATTACTTGTCCTTTTCTAGTCCGGTCTGAAAGGCTGCGGTTACTGCGGCGGCTTCTCGTCCCGCTTTGGCTGTTCGTCCGGACGCTTCCTCTCTTCCGGCTTCAGAGGTTCTGGCTGCGGGCGCTGTTGCTGCTGCGCCGCACGGGGCGTTTCCGCAGGAGGAGGAATGCGCTGGGGCTGCGAACGCTCGGTGGGCGCAGGAGTTTGCGACCGCTGAGCAGGCTCAGGCCGATTGTTCGGCTGCGCTGCGGACGGACGGTTCGGTGTAAGCGGACTTGGTTCCGGATGATTCGACTCGTGTCCGTTGTTCGGCTGGGCAGCGGGTGGACGGTTCGATTCAGGCCGATTCGGTTCTAGGCGGTTGGGCTCGGGCCGACTGTTCGGCTGAACTGTCGGCGGACGGTTCAGTTCCGGCTGGTTATTCGGGGCAGGCCGGTCGCGGCGAACGGCGTTGTCCTCTGGATGTGCGGCCGGCGTATTGGGCGGTGGCTGAACTGTGGCACGATTGATTGTGGGGTTATAAGGCGCCCCTGCCTGTTTAGCCGCTACGACTGCGTGGTCGCTAAAGGCCCCCGGCTTAGGAGTAGCGGCGACTGCCGGTGCGCCATGGTTCACGGAAGCTCGTAGCTCTGGTTTCGCGCGGGCAGCCTGCGCATGTTGAGTTTGAACTTCCACAGGGGGGATATGTCTCTCGTGTGCCACAGCCTCTTCTTGAGGCGTTGGACGCGCAGTGATCCCACCGTTGCCCCCGTTATAGCTGACGCGGTTCACCGTGGTATTGTTGATCACCGTGGTGTTGTAAACGTTGTGAATGTTGGTGACGTTCACGTTGTTCACGGAGCGGTTGTAGTAAAACTGTCGGCCTTGCCAACGTCCGCCTTGATAGCCCTCACCAAAGTATCCGTAGCCGTAACTGATTCCTCCGTAGAAACCTACCTGCTGACCCCAGTAGCCATCATAGAAGACATATCCGCTGCCGCTCCAACCCCAATAGGCTGGAGTCCAGAGCAGACGGGGTTCCGGAGCCATCACCCATGTACCCGGTACCCAGTAGTAGTCATCGTCGGCGTAAGCCCAGTACCCAGGGGTCCAGAGATAACCATCGCCGGGACAAAGGGGCTGCTCGTACACGGGCAGTTCAGGCGGGGCGAATGAGATCGATACGCCGATTTGCGCGTAAGTTGCCGCCGACATGGCCAGCAGTACGAGTGCGAACAGCGGCGAACGAACGGAGGAGATGATACGCATTGTGCTTCCTCTTGCCGATTATCCTTCGCCTGCCCGGTGTCGCTCGGCTGCTGCGGGTTGCGCGGATTGAAAGGCGCGATTTCCGGTCGAAACGTACTCAGGACCCTGTCTCGTTCGGAACAGTTCTCACAGAGACTTTCTCATTCGGGAGATGTCCAAAGTCTGTGCAAGAAAGCTCACTTCTAGCCTGGGTGCCAGCAGGTCCCTGTGGCAGAAGAGGATGAATCAGGAAGAAGAAAAAAGAGATAGATAGATTGCCGGCAGCAAAGCTGCAGGCTCACTCGGCAAAGGATTTCGATTCCACCCTGAAGAGCCATTCTCGCCCCTACTTGTGCCTTCGGACTACTCGTGCCTTCCCAAATTACCCAAGCCATGACTCCGAATCGTCAGGAGCTTGGTTGTGGCTCGATGACGGGCGCAGGGAACCCCGGCCAGTGTGAGGCAAGCTTGGGAGTTTACGAGTCTGCCCGGTGCTTTCGGGGCCGGGTAGTGCGTCGAGTCTTCTTGGGGTCGGGTCGGGAAAAAGGCCGAACCCGTGTGGGTCCGGCCAGAAACGTGCACGTGCGAGCACAGTATAGTAAAGCGGTCGTGAGGGTCCGAATGGTCGGTGTTTCCGCCGCTAACCCATGACCGCGTGTCGAGTTGTCAGACTCGGGCACAGTATCTGTTAACGGTTTCAATAACTGTTCAATTTTATACATTTCCGAAAATAAACCAGCGGTAGCCCTGTCATTATTCGTGACGAGAGGCAGTGCTATATGACTCCGACCGAACGACCTGTTGCGCATAAAGTCCTGCCTGTACGACCGATTTCGCTTCGCAATCAATTGTCCTGTTTGTGCAGTTTCGGTCATAGCTGTGCTGAAAGCATGTGTCGCCGCCGCGCCTAGATTCAGGCACTTAGCCTAGACGCTTACTGGCAAGAAACTTGCCCGCTATTTTGCGGGAGCTGACCGAGTCCGTTAAAGATTCTTACTCGCCGCGCCAGACCTCCCTTGCTACGAACTACGAAAAAAGTTCTGGGAGGTGACTCGAATCGTGCCGCACGTTATTCAGCAGAGTGCATCTCATTGGTTCGAGTTCGAGACCGAGGTGCCGAGCCAAAGCGAGAACCTGGACACTCTGAGCCGAATCCATCGGGAATTGCTGGCGAAGGTTGAGGCCATGAATTTACCGGTGGGGTGGGTGCCAGATATCGACACGGAAATCCCGTTCTGTGGAGAACAGGAACACGGTCCCTGCGACGGGCACTTCGAGCCTACCTGCTATCACCAGTTGTTGCTGTTCGGGGACCAGGGCGACTGTCTGGCAGCCAAGCTGTGGCCCGAAAACGTGCCTACCGCCAAGGACTGGGACGAATCGCTTTTGTCAGAAGTCGAGCGCCAGCAGGAAAGCACGGAAGCGGTGTTTGGCGGCAATGTCGCATTTGACCAACTGGAAATCTCCGAAGCACCCGAAAAACAGGGAATGACGCAGACGTTTCCCAGCGACAGCACGTCCATGCCGGAACCACCGAACGAACACGCGATCGATCAGGTTTGCCAAGCCGTCATGGAAGTGCCCAGGGAGTTACCGGCGCTCTGGCAGCCGGCTGAAGCAGCGACAGCCACCTCGGAGCGATTGAAGCCCGTCCGCCTGCGCAGACCCTGGTGGAAGGTGGCCGGGCCAGCCGTCGTGGCTGCGCTTGTGATAGCTTGCTGGATTGCCTACAGCGCTCGCCGCCGTGATTCGCCCTCAGGGACAGCGCTACAGAAATCGAATGCCCTCGAGCAGCAGGTGCCCTTCGTATCCCCAAAGCAGGTGCCGGAGAACAGCACGGCCATGCCGCAGACCGTGCCAGGAGCCACGGAAGAAGCGCGGCCTGCCAGGAACAGAGGCGAGCGCGTGCGCGTCGGGGAGAATGAAGTCGACATTGGAGAAGATGTGACAGTGCGCTATTTCGCGCCCAAACCGGCGGTTGTGCCGCCGACAGAGCCGGTGCCAAGCGCAGCCCAGCCGGCGGACCACTCGTTGCCAGTGCCTGAGAGGTCGGTTTCGCCGAAACTTGCTCGGTAGCGATCGGTCACCACAAAACGCGCTTGTGATCGCGGTCACAACCCTAAAGTTTTTTCTCACCTATGGGTCATTCCATTAGGGGTCGATAAAGCACCTGCAACGCTACCTGAACGAGTTTGGCTACAGGTTCAACGGGCGGGAGCGGCTGACATTTTCGAGCAGACTGTGAGCCGGATTGACCTGATCCCCTGAATCCGCACGAAATTGAATATGATTTCGTCGAAGGAAAGGGGAAGGGAGTATGTCGAAGAGCAGGCACACGGAGGCGCAGATGATCGGGGCGCTGAAGCAGTTGGAGGCTGGGCGCAAGGCGGAGGACGTGGCGAGAGAAGTGGGCGTGTCCAAGCACACGATCTATGCCTGGAAAGCGAAGTACGGGGGCATGGATGTGAGCCAGGCGCAGGAAGCGAAACAGCTGCGCGATGAGAACACGAAGCTGCGCAAGCTGGTGGCGGATTTGAGTCTGGACAAGGAAGCACTGCAGTCGGTGATTCGAAAAAACGGGTGGAGCTCGTAGCTCTGAAGGCAGCTGTCGAGCAAGTGCGGGAAGAGTATGCCTTCAGCCAGCGGCGGGCGTGCGGCTTGGTGACGGTAGCGGTATCGAGTTACCGCTACCAGACGAGGCGCTCGGATGAACCGCTGCGCAGCAAGCTGGTGGAGTTAGCGCGGGAGAAGCCGCGCTTCGGATATCGGCGGCTGCATGTTTTGCTGCGCCGCTTGGGAGAGCCGGTGAACCACAAGCGAGTGCATCGGGTTTATCGCGAGGCCGGGCTGAGCCTACGGAGCAAGAAGCGCAAACACTGCGTGCGGGTGGGACAACCGCTGCGGGCTTGGACCGCAGCCAACCAGGAGTGGGCGTTGGATTTTGTGCACGATGCGGTGGACTGCGGGCGAGCCATCCGGGTGCTGAGTGTGGTGGACGCGTACACCCGGGAGTGTTTGGCGTTGGAAGTGGACACCAGCTTCGCCAGCCGAAGAGTGACGCGCGTGTTGGATGCCATCGTAGCCGAGAGGGGGCAGCCGTTGGCGATTCGCTGTGACAACGGACCGGAACTGACGAGTCGGCATTTTCTGGCGTGGTGCGTGGAACGTCAGATCGAGTTGGTGCACATCCAGCCGGGAAAGCCGACGCAGAACGCGCACGTCGAGAGCTTTCACGGACGGCTGCGCGAAGAGTGTTTGGCAGTGAGCTGGTTTCAGAACCTGTTCGATGCGCGGCGAAAGATCGCAGCGTGGCGAAAGGAGTACAACGAAGAGCGTCCACATAGCAGTTTGGGATATCGGACGCCGAAGGAGTTTGCTACAGCGATGAGAGCGGCTGGGGTCGGCTCCGCTTTACTGGCTCCGCCGTCCCCAGCCGCAAACCCGGAGTCGGAAACTGTCGTATGATCCCGTGCGCGAAGGATGGGGGCAGGTCAGGATGGCGAGGGGGAAGGCGCTGCCCTATAGCAAGCTAGTGGAGCAAAACGGTTTCATGCCGTTTGTTAGGCCGTAAGCGGCCCGGAAATTATCGAGGCGAAGACTTAGATCGGGTTGCCTTGTTCTTTTGGTTGGTTCTAACGTCAGTCCTCTTCTTGGGCGGACTTTTCAAAAGTCGTGCGAACAGGGCGTCAAATTCCTTCTTGTTTACCTTTACTGCCTTGGCGCTCGCGTCGAATTGGCCCTCGTCCGCTTTCATGATCCGAGTCTATCACTCTACCGATTCTTCTTTGGCATTTGGGTGATCTTGCTTGGCTGTTTAATCATGGAGAGTCCCATCCGGGATAAAAGCCGAGGCAACCCCACACGACGGTTTCGGTGGCAGCGATGCCAAGCCGTTCCCAGCCAGTGATCCCGGAACTGAATGCTTGCAGACGCGCGGCGGCGACGCATTGACAGCTGTCTGTTCCACATTCCACTAGAACAACTCTGCATGCAGATCTTTACTTCTGCTGCTTTCCGAGCAGGCTGCCAATTGCATTCGCCGGGTTTCCCTTCAGAGCGTTCTTCCCGCTCGTCGCTTCTGCCAATGCACCTTGCGCGACGCCAGCCGCAACTCCCTTCATGTCGGGGATGAAGTGCGGATTTGACGTCGTTCCCTCGATGAGGAAGGGAATACCGCCCTTGCCGCTGCTGAGCGCTGCCACCTGCGTCAGTCCACCCGCGACGCCGCCTTTGAGATTGGCTAGCATCTTGAAGTTCAGTGACCCCGTCGGGCTCACCGTCCCCGCTCCGGTGACGACACCGATCGTCGGAACCGTCAGATTAATGTTGTCCGCCTTCGTCCCTTCGGGTGCCACATGCGCGTTGAGGCTAGCATTCTGGATCGAAGTGTCCGGGTTGGAAACGGCCTTCCCGGCGAACGCCGACAGCGCCCCCAGTTTCGACCCCAGGTCGAACCCGGTCAGCTTACTGTTGGCTAGCCGAATTGGCCCAGTGATCACCAGCTTGTCCAGCGGCCCCACAATGCCCAGCTCCGCCGACAGGGTGGCGCCCTTCAGCTGCGAACCCGAGGGAAGCACCACGCCCAGCGATGGCAGCATCGCTTCCAGTTCATCCCCCGGCATGTCGCGCGCATCCAGCTTCATGTTCAACACTTGCGTGTCGCCACGTGTCTGGAACGTTCCGGTCAGGTGCGCCACGGCCTTCCCAATCGTAATGTCCCCTTGCGTCAGTGTTCCCGACTGCTTATCGAGATCGACATCCACTGTGTGCTTGATGACCACCGTCTTCGGAGCGGGCGTGCCCTTCCGCGAAAACTTTAGTTTCGTGCCGGTAAGTGTGCCGACGGCCTTCGCCTGGCTTCCATTCGAGTTAAGTGTCCCGTCCAAATTTGCCAGCCCTCCAAGGCCGCTCGACGGATCGATAAATCCTGAGGCCTCGATATCCAGGTTGTTCACCTTCACCGCTGTCTCAAATGGGGTCTTCGCAGCGTCCTCAACGGTGATCGGACCGGCTTTCCCCGAAATATTTGCGTCCCCTCCCCCCGGCAGCTGAGCCGTGAGTTTGAACGAAAACTGTGAGGTGAAGGAGAAATTCTTTACGTCAAGATTCACCTTGTCGTAGACCTGCGGTTTGGCTGAAGAATTCGCTTTTCCGATAATCAACTTCCCATTGTTCACATTCAGTTTCCCCACCGAGAGATTGGCCGAGGATGTCCCTCCGGACCTCGGCTCTTCCGGCGCCTTCTTGGCGGAAGCCCCGCCGATGCTTGAGAAATTCCATTTCCCGTTGGCTGCTTTCAGCAGCGTGATCTCGGGCCGCTCCAGCTTGATTTCGGTCACGTTCAGTTGTTTCGTGAAGATGAGCGGCACCACTTCCACGCCAACCTTCAGCGACTTCGCTGTAATGAAGGGGGACTTGCCGAATACGGGATCGTCAGCGATGGCTATGTTGTCGGCCACGACGCTGCCGGAAAGAATCGACAGGCTCAGATTGCCCATCGTCACCTGTCGCCCTAGCGCACTCATCAACTCCGACTCGATCTTCGGACGGAAACTGTTCACATTAATCAGCAAGGGTAGTGCGATCAGGATCACGAGGAGAATCGCAAATGCGATTGCGCCGATTTTCAGGATGCGTTTCATGTCTTAGTTCCTGCCTTTCCTACAATTAAAAACGGTTGGGTTCATAAAGAGAAGGCCCCCCGGGGGAGATTACGTGTACAAAATCTGAGCTGCGACTCTTATACTGGTCGCTTTCATGTGTCGCATCGAGATTCCACAAACTGCGCACCGTTCGTATAACTTGAATGGTACGACTTCTACACCATGGTAGGACTGCTCAAAATTGCACATTCTTGCGAATAATCTGGGGGAACAGTACGGCGCCGCGACAAGTTTCTGGCACCAGCGACTGCGCCCAACGCGCGATCAACTGCTTTTTATAGAACTCATTGACGAGTTTTATCTACAGGCTGCGCATCCTCCCTTTGAGGTTGCGAGAAGACTCCGAGTACTGGACCATTGTCAGGTTCTTACTGCCTGAACACCTTCGGAAATTCTTTCTTCAACTGGCGATCGACCGAGTCAATGTTACCAGCGTAAAAATCGGATACCTCGTACCGTACCTCATCTTCCAGGCTATCGAACAAGACAATGAAACTAGTCTCGACCGGTTGATCCTGCCTACTATCCAGGTATCTGGTCAAGTCCAAAGAGGCTTCCTCGATCACGCGGATTCGGGCCCCCCTCATCTCCATGGAAGTCAAGAAAGACCGAATGCCAGTTACCTCAAATGCCGAAGCAACGGCTTGCATCAGGTGCTTTCTCAACGGCCGGTCGATGTTCTTTGGTTTACAGCCCGGGCAATACCTTGATTCG
>Ga0207116_10194_pt1 | contig 17354 bp, 14 predicted proteins | sample Alteio_BWMinHeat_44_FD_153550 | JGI IMG/M metagenome (GOLD analysis project Ga0207116, IMG submission 153550) | Enriched cells from forest soil in Barre Woods Harvard Forest LTER site, Petersham, Massachusetts, United States -... | ecosystem: Environmental > Terrestrial > Soil > Temperate forest >... | reverse complement strand
GGCGAACATGTGGGTAAATTCCTGTTTTCGGCATCAAAAACATATGCTTATTCGCATGACCCGCGTATCAAACACCTGATGGACGATATGGTACGCAAGTACATTGCCTGCCAGATGCCGGACGGTTATTTAGGCACCTACCTGCTCAAAAACCGCTGGACCGAATGGGATGTTTGGGCACATAAATATGCCATTATCGGCCTGCTTAACTGTTATTCGGTTACGGGGTATAAACCTGCCTTGGAAACGGCAAAAAAAGCGGCTGATTTGATCTGCCGTACCTTCGGCGACGAGCCAGGCAAACGCGATCTGATGACTGCAGGAGAACATGTCGGGTTGGCGCCTGGCAGTATTCTTGAACCAATGGTTGATCTGTACAGGTACACAGGCGATCAGAAATACCTTGATTTTTGTAAATACATTCTCAGGGCATTCGAACAACCCGATGGCCCAAAATTGATCTCTCAATTGGAGAAATACGGAGACGTAACCAAAGTTGGGGACGCTAAAGCCTATGAAATGTTGTCGTGTTTCCTCGGTATCCTGAAATACTATAAACTAACCGGCGAGCAAAAATACCTGACGCTTTTAGAAACTGCATGGATGGACATTAGTCAGCATCGACTATATATCACCGGTACTTCAAGTGATCACGAGATATTCCGTGCACCAGGGATTTTAAAAGCCGAAAATAAGGACGATATGGGCGAAGGCTGCGTCACGGTTACCTGGATACAATTTAACCTGCAACTGCTGCAGATAACCGGCAAACCAAAATATGCCGAAGAATTAGAGCGCTCGGTATACAACCATTTGCTGGCGGCAGAGAACCCTCAAACCGGCTGCGTAAGTTATTATACCGCATTGAACGGACCCAAGCCTTATCGTTGCGACCAGGGTTTTTCTTGTTGCCTTTCCAGTGTACCCCGCGGTATTTCGCTCATTCCTGAGATGATGGGCGGCAAAATAAACGGCGTTTTTACAGTATTGCTATATGAGAATGGACAAGCGACTGAAAAAATTAAGGCAAACAACGGCTCAGCAGTGTCTCTTAAAATTAGTTCGACGACTCAATTTCCTTTGGATGGTAAAGTGGTTTTCTTAGTTAACCCTTCCAAAGCAGCAACATTTGCGCTCGATTTTAGGGTTCCTTTATGGTCCGAAAACTTTGCGGCGAAAGTCGGCGGTAAAACGTATCCCGGTAAAAAGGGCGTTTTACTTAAGATCGATAGAAAATGGAGCGTTGGCGATAAAGTAGAAGTAGCTTTTGAAATGCCCGTGCAGGTGCTTCGCGGAGGCATTTCGTACCCAAACCAAATCGCTATAAAAAGAGGTCCGCAGGTATTTGCCATAGATGATGGGCTTAATACCGGCCTGGATTCATTAACGCATATCGTTTACTCCAAAACGAACTCAGCATTAACAGATGAAAAAGCAAAACTGCCTGCCGACTGGATTTGGAAACAGGCCTATTCGCTGGATATGCAGGTGAATGATAAGCCTCAAAAGGTAATTCTCGTTCCGTTCTCAGAAGCCGGGCAAAAAGCGGCCAATATTAATGTTTGGATAAAACAGTAGTAGAGACGCATAATTATGCGTCTCTACAAGGCATTATTTCGCCGCGTACTCCACCAAACTGCTGTTATCCTTTCCGTAAATTTTGGCAATGGCTTTAACCCCAGTCCCTTTTTTAAATGTAAACGGCTTGGTGTATGCATGCGCTTCGGTAAATGAAGGCGTTGAGCCATCCACAGTATAATAGATTTTAGCACCCGGTGTGGCACAGGTAATTGTTACCGATGTTCCACTTACGCTGATTACAGGTTTTTTGACGATGGCAACGTATTTTGCCGTACGGGCATCGTGTATCACCCCTTTCCAGTTCATACCAAAACCAAAGTCGTATACGTGACCTGCTGAATCTTTGTAGCAGATCATATCATGCGGGATATCCTCGTCCTGCAGTTCAACCGTTTTCATATTAGCCGGCATCTGGAATGGTAATAAACCTGATGGCTGAACAGCGCCGCTTAAGATATCCAGTATCGCCTGGTTCTGCACCCCAAAATTGGCGACAATAGCATTTGCGTCTTTTTCAAACTCGGCAGGGATGGTAGGTTTTGACAGTGTGATCACTACAATTACGGGCTTGCCTTTCATCGCTGCCTTAGTTTCGCGAATCGTTTTCAGGTCGTTATAGTTTGCCGAGGTGATGGTTTTATCTTTGTAGGAACGGTTATCAACACCAGGCTCAACCGGGTCGCCCGCAGCAATGCTGTGCGCACGGCCGTAACTAGCTTTGTATTCGCCATATTGCAGGGTAATCGGCACGTAACCGGAGCCGCCTTTGGCAACATCCTCCTTATCGTACCCGGCACCGCCACTCGGACTGCTCACAAATACGATGGCGCAATCTGCCTTGGATGGGTCGTCCGTTGATTTAAAATATTTACTTAATAACTCTGCCTTTACAGCCTCATCCCAATGCTCTTTTGACGGGGGTCCGAAAAAGCCCTGTACTGATGGCGTGTATTTTTTGGGTAAGTATACCGTAATCTCTTTCTTAAGCGGTAATGCATTCCCGCTGTTCTTCAACAATACGATGGATTTTAACTGCGCATTATAGCCTGCGGTCATAAACTCGGGCTTGCCAACGGTTACTTTGGTTTGCGCCACATCCAAATATGGGTTCTCAAATAAGCCCGTTCTGAAAATGTTGGTCAACAAACGAACCGCCGATTTCTCGAACCTGGCCCGCATAAATGCTTCGCCATGTTCCTTCACACCCATATTGTAGGCTTCTATAACCGGTTTCGAATCATTATTACCGCCAAACTGGTCGACACCCGCCATCAATATTTTATAATGCCTTTCGGCGACAGTTTTGTTCTCCATCCCCCATGATTTCCCTGCGAAAATATCTGGTGTCTTACCCTCATCAGCTGTCACGCCCCAATCGGTACAAACCACACCATCGTAATGATACTTTGTGCGCAGTAAGTCCGTTATCAGGTATTTGCTGTAGCTGTTGCCATCGTTTTCCTTGTTTTTTACATCTCTTCCATAGGATATGGTATAATATGGCATTACAGCCGCCGACATTTTGGTTTTGCCGTGCAGTTTGAGGGCGCCATCAACAAAAGATACCAGGTGCTCGTCAAAGTTATTACCCGGATATACAGCGAACTTGCCATATGCAAAATGCGCATCTCGCCCACCCTCTTCGGGACCACCACTCGGCCAGTGTTTCATCATCGCATTTACGCTATGATAACCCCAGCCGTCTTTTATTTCAGCAGTGCCGTACGAAGTTTGAAAGCCATCCACATAAGCTCTTGCCATATCGGCATCCAGTTGCGGATCCTCGCCAAAGGTGCCGTTGATACGTGCCCAGCGGGGTTCAGAGCCTAAATCTATCTGTGGAGATAAAGCTGTCGATATACCCAAAGCCCGGTATTCCTGTGCGGCGATATGGCCGAACTCCTTTATTACATTAGGGTCAAAGGTCGCGGCCAAACCTAACTGGTCGGGCCATTGCGATATTCTGCCGCCTGCTCCTGCTGTATACTCCACACCCGAATTGGTACCATGTCTCGGATCGCTGCTGTTATTAGCCGGGATGCCAAAACCAGCTCCCTCAACCAATGCCTGCACATTGTTGTTCCAGCGGGCCGCTACTTCGGGCGTTTGCACTGATGTAACCAACACATGTCGTAAATTATCCTTCAATAAAAAATCCTTTTGCTGATCGCTAACCAGCGCGGCGTCCATGCCATCAGCGTAAGGCTTTCCACCATAGGTGCCCGCGCCAAATGCGCCACGCGACATAGCAGGAATAGCCTGATGCGCACTGTACAGCATCAACCCTGCGATCTGATCAATCGATAATTGTGATGCCAAATCCTTTGCCCTTTCGGCAACCGGTAAACGCCAGTCCTCATATTTATCCAGTTTGCCGTTTTTGTTCAGGTCCTTAAAAGCCAGGCCGTCAACAGTCAATATTTTTACGCCAGATTTGGTTGAATAACCCAATGTGGGCCCATTCGGGTTTTTTACCAGCACAATGCCAGAAGTATCGGCATTCGAGGCTGTCCATTTTACAACATTGTGGTTAATAGTACTGCTACTGACGGTTACTGCGAATGCCAGTAGCGACAGCGAGCCTATAAAATAAACTGCCGGGCGGGTTAGGTTTGTTTTCATACCAGGGATCAGGAAAATTTGGTTTACAATCTTATTGTGTCACAACAACACAAACAAATGTAAAAATATAATCGGATTACTCGGTATGCAATAGATAAACGAACGATGGGTATAGATGGACGGGTGGCTTGGGGCGATGAACATTCCGTAAAGACGCCCCGAACATTTGGGGCGTCTTTACGATGAGGTTAAATGTTTTATCCCGAATGGTCGTGCAAAATTTTCCAGCCGTCTTTAGTCAATATCATTACCAGCGAGTAACGCCCGGAGCGTTCGGGCAGGTTATTGCCAGATAAGGTGAATTTCCCGGTCAAAAGCGCGTATTTTTCGCCAAGCAGAGTCACTTTCATTTCGCTGTAATTTAGGTTTTGTTTGGGCATTTTTCCGTTGAAGTACTTGGTTTCATAAAGCTCGCGTATGCTGCTCAAACCAACCGGACCAGTAGGGTACATCATGGTAGATGAATCCGTGTACATCTTCATAAAACTTTCCAGGTCGCCTTTATTCCAGTCGTTTGCGGAATTATTCATTGCCGAAACAATGGCATCGGCCGGTTTGTTTTGCTGGCCCGCCACCTGCAGGCTAAGAACCGAACCGCACACGAACAATATCAATATCTTTTGGCTCATCTTCATGGTGTCAAATTTAATTCAATGTACAACAAATAACACTTTAATTTTTGGCTGTTAATTCACCCTAATCGGGTGAATTTTACCTGCGCAAAGAGTTTTAAATTTGATTTTAAGAAGAAAACGTAATCCGGTCGTCATGAGGTCAATAACTAAGCCAATCACAAAAACAAACAAGCTTTGGGATACCATATTGTTGATCCTTCGGATATGGCTTGGTTACCAGATGATCCATAACGGCCGGTTCTTTTACCAGATGTTTTCATCAAAAGAGGACCGTGATTTTTTCGAAGGATGGTTTGGCAAAGGCTTGCATTTCCCCTTCCCACTATTTATGGCTTACCTGGCCAAAGGCGGTGAATTTTTTGGCGGCACACTCGTTCTCTTTGGGCTATATACCCGGATCGGCGCATTCCTGATAGCCTTCACTATGCTGGTGGCTACGTTAGTCGCCAATATCGGCAAGAACTGGGAAGTTGACGGCACCATCACCGTTTCGTATTGTGTGATGGCAGTTATACTTATCTATTGGGGCGGCGGCAAATTTGCGCTGGAATCGTTGTTAAAAAGGAGTTAACTTAAAACCATATTTGAGTTTCCTTTAATCCTGAAATTCCCCGTTCGCTATCAAAGTGATTATTTCAGACTCGAGTGGTTTTGATATAAAACCTTTGACGTATTTATTGGCATTGGCTCTGTCCTTATCGCGCCGATCAAGCGAGGACGAAAGGATATAAATACTCACATTAATTTTCACTTTTTCGTTGAACTTTTCATATTGTTCTAAAAATTCCCAGCCATTGAGCATCGGCATGTTTATATCCAGAAAAAGTACCGTAGGACTTTTAACATTTTCAATAAAAGCAAGGCCCTCCTGCGGTTTTGTGAACGTTGTGATGTCGACCTCACCTAACGTATCTTCTATAATCATGCTACAAAGCAGATTATTAAATGAATCATCATCAACAGCAACATATTTTAAGGCTGCATTCATATTTCAAATTCAATTTTAAACTCCGTTCCTTTATTTTCTTCACTCTTTACACTTATTTTTCCGCCAAGTGTTTCTACCTGTGTTTTTACCATAAATAATCCCATTCCCTTTCCTTCGATATTTGAGTGGAACCGTTTGTACAAACCGAAGATCTGATCGCCATTTTTATTAAGATCAATGCCCATGCCATTGTCGCTAAAAATTAGTTCGACCTTGTTTTCCAATAAACGACTCTTGATCTCAATAATACTATGAACATGCTGCCGGCGGTATTTTACGGCGTTTGAAATAAGGTTATAAAAAATACTATACAGATAAGGTTTTAGCACATAAAGCTCGTTGACTTCCGAAAAATCGTATTTGATTTCCACATTATCCTTATCAATAAGATTCTCTATGCTGATTTTTATATTCTCGACCAATTCAGAAAAATGTACTATTTCTTTGATCTCATCCATTCCGCCCTTTACTTGTAAAATTTGATTCAGATCGTTTACCACCTCGTCAAGTTTCATTACCGACACACTTATCCCCTTGCTGAGTTTTGCTTTATCTTCTGCGCTTAATTCCATATCGTTCAAGGCGTTTGATGCACCAATGATATTGGCCACCGGCGCGCGCAGGTTATGAGAAATGATATAAGCGAATTTTTCGAGGTCATTGTTACGCTGTACCAGGTCGGTAGTCATAAGGTCGCGCTCCAGTTCTGATATTTTCCTTTCGGTAATATCTTTAAAGGCGAGCACAAAACCCATGTTCTCCTTGTTATCATTAGCCACACCTGCCCATCTTACTTCGTACCATTTAACCGAGCCATCTTGAAGCTCGTAGCTGGTTTCATAGCCAATTGTTTCGTTATGTGTCACCTTATCCACCGCTTCCTTTACATGTGGTAATTTACTTTTCGGAAAGTAGTTAAAAGCCGGCCCTCCTACCCTTAGTTTTTTGCCAAATTGCTGTATACAAAGGTCATTTGCGTTAGTGTTGAACGATACTATTTTATATTCCGCATCGCACAATACATAAGCCATATCAGTATTTTCAAAAATGGTCTGCAGGTTTGCTTTGGATTGCAGCATTAACTCCTCTGCCTGTTTTCTGTCAGTAATATCAATATGTAATATTACCGCCCCTTTCTGGGTCTTATCTGCCAGGGGCGCCACAATTAGCTGGAACCATACTTTTTGCTGCTGGACATAATAGCAATACTCTATTGAGAATTCCCTCCGCGCCCCTGCCAGTATCTCTTTTATCCCTTTTTCAATCTTTTTCAATGCGGATGCATCAACACCTGTGGCTTTTTCTGAAATAGCGAGGTAGCTGTAGCCTATGCCGTACCTTGGCACGCCAAGATTGTTGGCCAATGTAAATTTCCTCCACGATTCATTTACAGCAACAATTTTACCCACCTCGTTAATCAAAACGACATTAGGCGGCATGGCATTTAATATGGCTGTTTGCCTTTCGCTCGCTGCTTTAAGCTCCTCAATGTTCTTCTCTATCTCCAGTTGTGCAAGCTTTGACTTTGTTACATCCTGGTTAAATCCTATGATATAAACAGGCTCCCCTTTTTCATTCAGCTCAAATTCAAACTGCGTATGCAAATACCTGGTACAACCATCTTTATCTATAATACGGCAATCGCCCTCAGTTGGCCGAATACTTTCAAGAGCATTTTTAAAATTGTTTTCAATTCCCAATACATCATCAGGATGAACATTTTTTAAGAAATTATCATAAGATGGTTCTACCTCGCCTTGTTTATATCCAAGTAAACTATAGGTGCCTGCCGACCAGTTGGTAGCATTGGTATTAAGGTCAATCCTCCAGGTCCCAAATTCGGCTAGTAATTCGGCTTTAGTAAACAAAGCCTCACTATCAAATATTTTATCCAGGTAGAGCTGGCGCTCATTATCCGATTGATATTTTCCAATTGCATTCAGGATTGCATTAGGCAAACGCTGAAGCCTGTCCTTCAGCACATAATCTGCCGCACCCTCTTTCATCACACTCACCGCAAATTCCTCCGACACAGTAGCGGTTATCAGGATGAACGGAATGTTTCGCCCGCTTTCCTTCAAAATTTTTAAGGCTTCAAGTGAATTAAAAGCAGGAAGCGAATGGTCGGAAAGAATAACGTCAGGATTAAATTCATCAAGCGCCTTTACATACTCGTCCCTGGTATCAACAATAAGCTTTTCAAATGCAACGCCTGATCTTTTTAGCGTCCTTTCTACAAGCTCGGCATCACTCTGGATATCCTCGATATGTAATATTTTTAAACTCTGGGTCATAGCATAAAAATTAGTCGACCGTTTCATTGGTGATCAGCCAATAAAATCCAAGTTCGGATACCGCTTTTGCAAATCCTTCAAAATCAACAGGCTTAACCACGTAACTATTAACCCCAAGGTTATAACTTGTTATAACATCCTGTTCTTCTTTTGACGAGGTCATAATAACTACGGGTATGACCTTAGTGTCCGGATTTGATTTTAATTGCCGCAGTACCTCGATGCCATCAACTTTAGGCATTTTAATATCGAGTAAAATTACTTTGGGTTTACTTTCCAATTGCCTGTCCGCGAACGCACCTCTTGCAAAAATAAAATCAAGCGCCTCAGCTCCGTCCTTTAAATGGATCAGCCTGTTAGCAAGGTTTACCTTCCTAAGGGCACGTATAGTCATTTCGGCATCGTGCGGGTTATCTTCAACCAGTAAAATTTCAACTTTGTCGTTGTCCATGATTTAAGTTTTAGGTAAACTGAAATAAAATGTGGCGCCAATATTTTCCTGGCCCTCTGCCCAAACTTCCCCCTTGTGTTTATCAATTATCCGTTTTACTAATGCAAGGCCCACACCGGTACCCTCAAACTCAGCCTGTGAATGTAAACGCTGAAAAACACCAAACAATTTACCGGCATAAGCCATATCAAAGCCAACTCCGTTATCCTTCACGTAATAAACTATTCTTGTTTCCTCATCCCTGCCTCCTATTTCAATCTCCGGGTGGCTGTTTTTTGCTGAATACTTAATTGCGTTGCTCATCAAATTTACCAAAACCTGTTTTATCATGCCAGGATCCCCTTCTGTAGGTGGCAACAAAGCAATATTAATACGGTAGTCCTGCTCTAAGTCATTTTGTAACAATTCATTAACCACATTTGTTGCTAATGATTGCATATCGATTTCTGTACTTACTAGTTCCTTTTTACCGAGTCGCGAAAACGCAAGCAGGTCATCAATCAACTGCCCCATCATCCGGGCATTTGCAATAACATTGCCAATGATGCGCTGCCCTTCAGCATCCAGCTTCTCTTCGTAATCCTCCTTGAGCATAATTGAATAGCCACTTATTGCACGTAATGGCGTTCTCAGGTCATGCGAAACAGAGTAAGAAAAAGCTTCCAGTTCTTTGTTCACAAGTTCAAGCTGCAAGGTTCGTTCCCTCACCTTGTTATCCAGGTTCTGCCAAACATGATACACTTCAGCAGTCATAATATTGAATGCATTTGCCAGTTCCCCCAATTCGTCTTCGCTGCCTACATCGATAAACTTGGGCGATGAATAATTCCCTTCCGAAATGGCCTTAGCAGCGATGGTAAGCAGGTTCAGTGGTCTTGTAATATTGCGGCTCATCATCCAGGCCGCAAGAATACCGACAGCCGTCAGCAACGCTCCGAAAATGAATATCCAGTTCATAAAACTGTTTACACCCTCCAGTATGTTTTGTTCCGAAAGCGCAATGGCAGCCAACCACCCGGTATTAGGTACAGGTTGCACTTTCATCATCATCAGGTGGCCATTGGTACCTGTGTACTCGATAGGTTCCCCTACATTATTTGATTTTAATGGCAAGGCGGGAATAGGCTTTAACAAGTCTGTCCAGAGGCTTCCATCGGTATTTGCTATATAAAGTGTGGTTCCGGTGCCAATCAATTGCGAAAATTGTGCTACCGCTTTGGGGGTAACGTGCAGCCATTGCCAGCAGATAATATATCCTATAATATGTTTTTCTTCCGTCACTGTTGCAATAGCCGGGTAATACATTGTGTCCCTCATTAAGTATATTTTACCTACTTTGCCCGAGTCGGGACCGACATGTGTAAATGCGAGTACGTCTCTTATATTCACATTTATATGAACTGTAGACTTGTTTGAACGCAGTACAGGCACCAGGTTTTGGTCCAGCAGTTCTATCGAAACCCAGGTACTGTCCCTGTGCAACTTGTCGAGCTCTGCAAGCGCTTCTTTGCGGGATTCCTTACCGCCTGATTTAACGCACTGTATAACCGTATTTTGCGCTGCTTCGGTATGTTCAATTTGGATGGCCCCATGTGCCTGTTGACCAAACATGGTGCTTATTTGGGTTGTTAATATCCCTATGCGGTCCCTGGCTATGGTCAGGGTAGCCTTCCTCAAACTATAATAGTTTGCGAATCCATATATGACTATAGCAGATAGCAGAAAGGCACATATCAAGAGCGGCAGGCGTTGTTGTATCGACAAGCGGCCGAATGAGATTCGATTTTTTGTGGTTCGCATAGCTTTCTTTTAATACCAGGTTTAGGTGTGACCGGGCAAAATAGTGCAATTTTTAATTGTGATCCTATACTTCTTTGGCAACAGGCAATTTTACAGGGCTGTGTAAAATCAATTATTCTTTAATTATCTAAAAATTAATTTTAAAGAATAGCGGTTCCTGTAATATTTAAGAAAATATTAATGTCAAGCTTTCATTAATTAGGGTCTATAACAAATTTACTAACTATTCTGTTAATACGGTACCGTGTTTTCACCCATTTTACGAGTTTATTTTAGTAATAGTTAATTTTGAATAAAAAAGTTACAGAGCCTTTGAAACAAAAACCCGCCTAAAGTGTAACGTTGCCAATTTATCTCCAACGCATTGTACCTCAGGGAGAAACTAAGAAATAAACCACTCACACAATTTTTATTTTTTTTAAAATGTTTTCTTTTATCATTCGTCTCTACCTTTAAAGGAGAAATACATTGATAACTGCAGTAATGCCCGAAGAAAAAAACAACCAGATCATACAGGCGATAAAATCGTATGGTAAGGGCTTGCTGGGCTTTATCCGCCGCAGGGTAAAAAGTGATGCAGATGCGGAAGATATATTGCAGGACGTGTGGTACCAATTAAGTGCAGTAGTAAATGCCGAGCCGATTGAACAAACCGGCGCATGGCTGTACCGGGTAGCTACCAACAAAATCATCGACAAGAACAGGAAAAAAACCGAGGAATTGCTCGACCTGAATTTTTCTGACGATGAGGATGATGAAAGCCCCGATTTCAGGGCCATACTGCTCACAGAAGGCACCACACCCGAAACGGAATATATCCGCGGCCTTTTTTGGGAGCAATTATTTATTGCCCTGGATGAGTTGCCCGAAGAGCAGCGTCAGGTTTTTATCTGGCAGGAACTTGATGATATCCCCTTTAATGAAATAGCCCGGCGCACGGGCGAAAATGTGCAAACGCTTGTCTCGAGAAAGCGATATGCCGTGCTTCACCTGCGCAAAAGGCTCAAACAATTGTATGAAGAAATTACACAATAAATTAAAAAAGACATGAGAGATACAGAATATGGAGACCAGGCCTACAGACGCAGGTTCAGTTTCAGAAAAAAAATGATTTTTATACCCTTTTTAGCTGTAGGAGCTTTGGCCCTTATCAGTTACATCGTAATGCTGCTTTGGAACGCTTTGATACCCATTATTTTCCACATCGCGTCAATCACGTTCTGGCAGGCAGCAGGAATACTTATCTTATCCAAGATATTATTTGGATTTGGCGGCGGCCATAAAGGAGGCGGAGCGCCCTGGATGCGCCATAGGATGGAACGTTTTAAAAACATGAGCCCTGAAGAAAGGGAACGCTTTAAAGAACAAATGCGAGCACGCTGTGGCAATTGGGGCCATCGTCGCGGCGAATGGGATTGGGACCGTCCGGCAGAAAGTACTGCTAAGCCGGCGGAAGATGCTACAAAACCCGTAGAATAAATTTTACCCGGTTTTGTCCAATTTAGGCTTTACCGATAGTTATTAGGTTATAAATTTTACAAATGCTATGGAAATATTAGTTTTCAAAACAAATGTGAGCAGCAAGAGAAAAGTCAGCAAGGTAAAACCCCTGCTGACTTCTGTTACTGCGATCAAACAATGGAATTTTGATTTGGATGATTGCGATAAAGTGCTGCGTATAGAGACCACCGGGCTAAATACAAACTACGTAGAATCGCTGCTGCATACAGCCGGTTTTAATTGCCAGGTACTGGATTATTAAGCTTAATCACGGATAACGCCGCATACTCATCATGATAACGGTAGCGCATACCAATATTATAGCGATAATAAAGACTATCATTTGAGTTGGGATTAAGTGAAAGAAACCTGTTGAAAAAAGACTTACGAAGCCTTCAAAACTTCGTAAGCCTGTTCTATTAACTGATCAATTAAAAGCGCTTTTCAGGTTAATGTATTTGTTAAGGTCCTTTGAAACAAAACCTTTCGCCCTCATATCTTTAACATATTGTGGCGTAACACCAGTTGCTTTTAGCGAGGTAGCCTCGTTAAGCGAAACGGTATATCCCATATCTTTGAAACCCTGGATAAAGGCCGGGGTCACACCCAGTGATTTCAAGGAGCTTAATTCATTAATTGGAATTTGTTTATATCCAACCGCCTCAAAACTCTTGATATATTCTGATGTAATATTTAAAGCTTTAAGCGACGAGAGTTCATTGAGTGGTATATCCTTATAGCCAATATCCTCAAAACTCTTCACAAAAGCTGGCTTGATGCCAAGTGCCTTTAGCGAGGTCAAGTCATTGGCCGGAATGTTTTTGTACCCGATATCATTAAAGCTTTTGATGAAATCGGCGGTAACGCCCATTGCCTTGAATGATGATAGCTCATTCGCTGAAAGATTCTTGTAACCCATTTCAGCAACTGATCTCACATAGTTAGGAGTGATGCCCTGTGCTTTGAATGACTCGATCTCATTTGCCGACAGGTTAGGATAACCCATATCATTAATGGCTTTAACATATTCAGGCGTAACGCCCAGGGATCTTAACGAAGTGAGCTCATTTGCCGACAGGTTTTTGTAACCGATATCGCTCATGCCCTTGATGTATTGGGGCGTAACACCTACCGCTTTCATGCTGGTTAATTCATTCATCGGGATATTGGTATACCCGGCATTTTTTAACCCCCGGATATAATCGGAGTCAATATTCATTGCCTTGAAAGAGGATAAATCCTCGGCACGCGGCAATTGATTTTTGGCAACCTCCTTGTCATCACCAGGGTTCAAATTGGCTTTTTTAAGGCTGCTGATGTATTTTGCATCAATTCCCTGCGCTTTAAAACTGATAAGCTGGTTAAAATCCAGGTGGGTATAGCCGGCTTTGTGTATCTCGTCTACATATTCCCGGGTCACCCCAAGCGCTTTGCCCGATACCAGTTCATTCGTACTCAAGTGGTTGTACCCCATTTCCTTCCAAAACTTAATATAAGGCTCATCAACTTTAAGCGCAGCCATAGATATCAGGTCATTTTTTGAGATATGGCTGTAACCATTGGCTTTCAGCATTTCTATGTATCCTTTCTTGATGTTGATGACAAAAAAGGCAAACTGGTCATTATCTTCAATGTCGCTTATACCTTCGCCCTTCAGGTAATCGGTGAATGATTTATCAGCCGTAAACTTATAATGGCCGTATCCCTGGTTGCCATCAAATTTGCCATTGAAGGCCATTGTTCCGGCATCACGTTTCAGGGTAAAATCGCCTTTGGCGTCTTTTGGTAAAGCAGAAAATTCGCTCAAAAGGAAACTATCGTTATCCGACCAGTTACGGTCATCATCATCGCTCCTGAATTCAATACGAACTTTATCGCCTTTTATGGTGGCAAACCAAGCACCTGCTGTCCGGTCCTCCGACCTCCAGTTCTGGTGACCAGATTTATTGTAAACTGCCGTTTTTGCTTTAGTTTTTGACTGGCTGAATGCGGTTTGATTCAACGCGCAAGCCAATCCGGCCATCAACGGCACTAATATGAAATATTTCCACATGGTATGGATGTTTGATTTTTTTGCGTTCATCATAACAATTCGTTTTTTTAATAATGACTGGTTATAATTAGTTGTAACACTCAGTGCAAGGTGCGGCACCGATACTTTTAATAAACTCATCTGGTAACTCTCTTTTTCAACCGGGTTATGGCCCAATACGGCTTCGTCGGTTAAAAACTCCAGGTTATTTTCCAGCTCACCGCGGTAAAGCCAGGCAAAAGGGTTGAACCATTGAAATACCAATACCAGTTCGGCTAATAAAATATCGAGGCTATGCCCCTGCTGTATATGCACCTTTTCGTGCATTAAAATCTGGTTGTAGGTATCCCAGTCGTATTTTTCAGGGTTGATGAAAATGTTATTGCCAAATGAGCATGGTGCTTTATCACCTTTTACTTCAATAATGCGGAACTTGCCATCCCGTATTACCGGATTAGTGTATGCCCTGAACAATAACACCACTACCTGTAACAACAGGTTCAAACCAAAAGCGGCTACACCGGCCCAATACAGGTAAAACATCCACTTAAACACTATTGGCCATATTGGTGCAGACGGAATAGTAGCGGCAGGCTGTACTTTTACAGGCTCCGGTTTCGCAACAACTTGTTGCTGAACAGGCCGTACTTGTTTTTGCAGCGATTGTTGCTGCTGTTGCAGCACCTGTGCTTTTATCTGAGCATCTAAGCCTTGAGTTTCCGGCACCTGAGTTACTACCTGTTCAGGTGCGTCCCTTAAGGTCCATGCCTGCGGAATGGTGATTAATGGCAGTACGAACGACAGCCCGAGGCAAATGAGCAGCACCACACGATTGAGATGGTAAAAGGTCTCCCGCTGCAAAAATATCTTATAAAACAACAGGCATATCGATATGAGCAGGGCTACATGCAGGATATAGGGTATCATTTCTTTGATGATTTAATGATTTCTATTATTTCGTTTAATTCTGATTCGGATATTTTTTGCTCTTTGGCGAAAAAAGCCAGCATGCTCGGGTACGAATCGTTAAAATATTGACTCACGATATCTTTCATGGCGTGCTTCTGGTATTCGTCTTTTGATACAAGCGGATAGTATCTGAAAATGTTGCCAATTGCCTCATGCGCCAGGAAACCTTTGTCTTCCAGTATCTTCACCATCGTGGCCACCGAATTGTAATGCGGCTTCGGATCAGGCAGTTCCGGGATAATTTCTTTAATAAATGCTTTCTCTAATGTCCAGAAAGCCTGCATAATTTGTTCTTCTCTTTTAGCCAGTTTTTGCATGATGTTATAAATTATAAAACAAATCTAATACTAATCTATTAGTATTACAACTAATCGATTAGTATTTTTCATAAAATGTTGATTATCAACACAAAAGTTTATATCTTGTTAAAAAAGTTAAAACATAAATGCACGCAAAGCAGTTTTAATAATTAAGACGCTTGTAACATTAGGAACGTTATCGGTGTCTGACGATAAACCAGCGATATTAATTTAAGCTTAAAGAAAACTTTACATTTAATTTATATTGCTATTTTTGCACCCCGTTGCGTATTTTAAAAATAAATGGCCCGTTCAATTGCATTGACATTAAAGAATAATTGGAAACAGACCTGGAACTCGTCTATTTTGCGGGCGCAGATCATTGTTGGTTCCATTTTATTAGTTGCCATTTTTTTGATGCTGCCTGCGTTTTTTAACCTTATTCAAAATAGGGATGGTTACATCATCAACGATTGGGTATTAGCAAATATTCCGGCGCACAATGTATCATGGGCCATTTTTGGTATCATCTGGGGTGTTGGGTTGTACGCTTTGTGGAAGGGCATTGAAAAGCCTACGATCTACATCAATTACCTCTGGACGCTGATATTTGTGACCATGTTAAGGGTTTTAACCATCAGCCTGGTAGCACTTGACCCGCCGAAAGGATTGATTGCGCTTACGGACCCGCTTACAGGCATTTTTTACGGCGAAAGCAATATCACCAAGGACTTGTTTTTTTCGGGGCACACCTCTATACTCTTTCTTACGTTTCTTTGTCTTGAGAAAAAAACCGACAAAATACTAACGGGTGTCGCGACCATTATTGTTGCCTGCTTATTGCTGGTGCAACACGTACACTATACTATCGATGTTATTGCGGCCCCTATTATTGTGTACCCTGTGCACAGGCTTGTTAAGTATATGCTTAATCACTAAGCAACCTTCCCTAACAGATTCACGTCATTACATAAAAAAAGGCCCCTGCCTGGCGGCGAGGGGCCTAACTCCGATTTATCAGACCGGAGTCAACCTAAACCTTATCACAAGCTAATAACGATGTAATTTATCGTGTAGTTTTGCGATATTGTGTTTTTACTTTTAGATGATATATCCTCCTTATGGAAGTTGCGGAAATTGAACGTTTAATAAAAATCAGCAAGGAACGCCCGCTGATGCCCGAAACGTATATACCCTGGCAACTGGAGCCTGAACCCGGTGATATTTTTTTACCCGAATTTTTAACGTCGTTGCATGGTCTCGAAATATATGACACTCTCACTCCTGCTCAAAAACTGGAGCTTGGCCGCCACGAGTTGGTGCAGGTAATTGCCTCCTATGCCTGGGGCGAGTGTTTGTTTTGTCTTTTTATGACGCGTCACATCCTTACTTTGCCTTTGGCCGATGTACAGCACCGTTTTCTTTTGAGAGAGCTGATAGAGGAGTTCCGGCACCAGGAGATGTTCGGGCAGGCGATTACCAAATTGGGTGGTCAACCTATCCGGCAATCAGGTTTACACAAGTTTTTTGGCGAATTCAGCAATAAGTACTTACCTGCTGATTATCTATTTATGGGCAGTGTGTCTGTTGAGTTGGTGACCGATGTATTCGGCGATTTTGCGCGAAAATCTCCGGTAGTATACCCTGTTCTGCGAAAAATGTTCGATTTGCACAACATAGAAGAAGCACGGCATATACTTTTCACCAAAAGCCTGCTAAAAACATACGCCGCCAAAGCGGGGTATATTAAACGCACCTTATATAGCTACGTGATACTGTTTAATATCCTTTTTGTCCGTACGATGTATGTGAAGAAAGAAATATTTGAGCGTATCGGCCTTGAAAATCCCGATAAGGTGTTTAAAATCGCAGCCAAAAACTTCAAAAATAAATTCGCCGCAACCTGTCTTGATGATATTGTTGAGTTTGTTGATAGCTGGAAAGGATTTAACAATGCTACACGCTGGGCGTGGCGCTGGTTTTTGGGTGCGAAGGTTTAATTCACACCAACATTTACAACCGCTTCAACATTTTCAACCTTTCCTGGCCTCCCATTCTTAAACGCCGCCCGCGGTTTCAATCCTAATAACTCAAACATAGCCATATCGGTATCAAATGATGGATTGGGTGTTGTCAAAAGCTTTTCACCGGCAAATATCGAATTAGCACCCGCCATAAAACAA
>Ga0207116_10193_pt1 | contig 17364 bp, 4 predicted proteins | sample Alteio_BWMinHeat_44_FD_153550 | JGI IMG/M metagenome (GOLD analysis project Ga0207116, IMG submission 153550) | Enriched cells from forest soil in Barre Woods Harvard Forest LTER site, Petersham, Massachusetts, United States -... | ecosystem: Environmental > Terrestrial > Soil > Temperate forest >... | reverse complement strand
TTGGTCAGGGAGTAAGTCTGCGGTGTCGTGCCAATGTTGACCGGGCTGGATGGAAGAGTGCTGCCGTAGTTCGTCGTCGTACCGTATTGGAAATAGACACTGGTGGCCACGCCGTCCGGGTAAACGTACCCGCTCAACACCTCAGCGAAGCCAACCATATTGGTGGCCGGCTCGGTTATCGCCGTTGGCGCGGCGGGCGTTACAAAATAGAACGACGGCGAAGGGCTGCTCTCAATGTCATAATAATCAAGCGAAAACATGTACCAGGAGTAGGCTGTGCCACCCGACAAAACACTGCCCGGAAGCGAGTATGAAGTTCCGCCCACAGAAGCCGAGAACACGATATTTCCCTTGGGATAGGCGAGGATGACCAGGTCATAATCCTGCGCTCCGCTTGCCGCGTCCCAGGTGAACGCAGGCGTGAGAGTTTGAATAAATGGGCCGGGTGCGGAATTGGTGCCCGGTGATACGAGCGCGGGCGGCTGCAGCGTGGCGGTAGTGAAGTTGGTGTCCGCGCCATAATTCGTTCCAACGCTGTTGAATGCGAAGATGCGATAATGGTAGGTCGTGGACGAGGGAAGGTTGCCCAGGCTGGTCGTGAAGTTTTGGGCGGAGCTGGCATTTCCCAGGTCAAAGTTCTGGCCGTAATTGGTGTCGGTCCCAAACTGGAAATAAGCCGAGCTGACCCCGCCATTGGGATTGACCGAGCCGTTTAACACCGCCGAACTCGTCGTCACGGAACTGGCGGCGAGCGTCTGGACGGTCGGGGCCGCCTGGCTGGCACCCGTGGTGAAACTCAAGAGCGCGCCACCGACCGAATAAAAGTTGTAGGCTTCAAAAAGGTAATAGTAGGTGGTGTTCGGCGTCAGGTCGGTGACGTTGTAACTGTAGTCCAGGACTCCGTTGCCACTGGGGAAATAATAAGAGGAGACCGGTATCCCTCCCTGGAAGGGGCTGAAGGGGCTGGTGCTATACTGAAAATAGGCGACGTCGCTCGACCCGTTGGCGTTGACGGACCCGTTCAAGGTTGCGGAATTCGTGGTGATGGAACTGGCGGCGAGCGTGGTGACTGTGGGAGCTGCGTTTGACATGGTGGTGAAAGTCACGTCGCCGCCGTACCGGGTGCCGACGCTGTTGGACGCGACCAACTGACAATGGTAAAGCGTGGAAGCAGCCAGCCCGACGACTCCGGTACTCACGGGCACAGCGTTGGTGTTGGACGCGCTGACCACTGCCGGGGTTGTGTCACCACCGGTGTAATTGGTGTCCGTGCCGTATTCAAACCACCAGGTGGCGTCGGCGCCGTTGGGGTTGACGATGCCGTTTAGTTGCGCACTGCTCGTGGTGACCGAGGTGGCCGTGTACGTCACCACCGTGGGCGGCGAAGCCGTGGTTCCCGATCCTAACGTCGGGAACGACTGATCGCCACCAAGCTGGATGCCGTCGTTGTCCATGACCACCAGTTGATAATGGTAGGCGGTTGACGGACTCAGCCCGCCGATGGGGTAGCTCAGGCTGGCGGGATTGGTGGAGACGGTAAGGCTGGTGTTAGTCACCGTGCTCGTGCCGTAATTGGTGTCCGGACCGTATTCGAACCAGTAACTGGTATCGAATCCGTAGGGCGTGGTGATGCCGTTAAAGGTCGCGCCGGTGCTGGTGACCGAGGTGGCCGGCAAGGTGGTGGCGGGGGGCAAAAAGATCATGTTGCTGGCCACGCCGCTATTGAGCCGGTGAAATCCTCCGGCCCCGCCAACGATTTCCTCCCTGGCCACGAACCGGTGGTTGACCAACCGCACGGGAAGCGCAAAAGTCGTCCATTGACCGGCGTTGAAGGAGCCGCCGGGCGTCAAGTTTTGCACCCCAAAGAAAGGTCCGGTGATCTGGGAATCCGGACCAGTCAGTTCCTCGTCCCAACTCAGGTTCACGAGCGGAGTTACTCTGGGGATGAAGGTGATTGACAAGCCCGACCTTCCATGAACCAACTCGAACGCGCCAATGTCACTGCGGTCACCGGGCGGATTTTGCAGATTCAGGTAATTGACAGGCCGGAGAAACCCGCGTTGATCGGTGGTGAGGCCGAAACTGTTCCCCTTGTCAACCGCCGCGCTGGTGGACGCCAGCGCCATCGTGGGTGTGGGGCCGCCGTTATTTTGCAACGAACCGAGTTGCGGGTCCAGTTTTGTGCTATCTGTCGTGCCGCCTAACAGGTCAATGCTCGTCCAACCCATGTTGCCGTCCGTCCGTCCGATAAAATTGAAGCCCTGGCTGTTCACGCTGCCGCTCACGTCTGTCCCCGGAAGGCCACTGTCGGTTGATAAGCTATTGCCGCTAACGATGGTGTTTTTCAGTGTCGGCGCGACGTTACAATAAATACCACCGCCCCCGGCCGCGTAGGGTAAACCATCCTGTTGGGCGATGCTATTTCCGCTGATCGTGCAACTGGTGAGCGTAACCGCGCCGTTAACGTAAATACCACCGCCATACCCTGTGCCAGGAGCAATGCCAGGATCAATTTCATCCAGTATGTTGGAATTACCCACAACGGTGCAATTTATCAATGAACCAATGCCGGTAACATAAATGCCGCCGCCGCCGCCGTAACCCTGTGCGAGCCCTGGGCCTATGTCATATTGGTATCCTCCGTCGACAGCGTTAGAGTAAAAAGTGCAATTGTTAAGCGAAAGTTGGCCGGAGGAATAAATGCCGCCGCCAAGAGCGTTCCCCGAGTTAGTATATGAAGCACCACCGCTGACAAAATTAGACATGACCAGGCAATTGATGAGCGAGAGGGAGCCCGAACTGAAGACGCCGCCGCCATCGCCTTCCCCGCCATTCCCGCTGGAATACATACCGTTCAAAAAGCTATCGCCACCGCCGCCAGATGCGTTGTTGCCGGTAATCGTGCAGTTCATAAGTGTCAAAGCACCGGAATTGAAAATGCCACCCCCTTGACCGCCCCCGCCGTCGCTCGCCGCATCCACATTGGTTGCGCCTACAATCACACCCCCGCTGATCGTGAGCCCGGAGATGGTCACCGTCGGCACTGGTTGTGCGGAAAGAATATTGAACACGCGGCTGGCATTGTTGCCGCTAATGGTCAGAAGCATTGCCCCCGGTCCCGTGATGGTCAGGCTGCGGTTAATTTGCAGTTCGTTACCATTCAGCACGATGGTGCCTGTAAGCCCAGCTTGGAAATTGATGCTGTCGCCAGCCACCGAAGCCGCAATGAGTGTGCGCAGGCATTTCGCCGAGCCGTCATCGGCCAGAGTATTGACGGTGCGGGTGGTGCCAGTCGGGCCAGAACCAGGAACGCTATACTGAAAGCTGCCCGCGGCCAGCAATGCGCCGGCACCGCCGTTGACCGTGGCTGGCTCCAGTTGTCCACTTGGATCAGAGGAATAATAGCTCGAACCCACCGTTAGGACCCCGCCGCCAGTATTAAACTGGATGGGACTCGGCGAAATCCCGGCCACGACTGAATTCCAATCCGGAGCGGTGGAAATCCCATATCCGGAGGCAATCACCATGTATTTGCCGGGAGTCAAAGTCAGGCTGGCAACGCTCTGAAAGCGATAGCTGTCCACCACCGTCCCGGTCGTGCCGGAGAACGTCACCGGTTGCCCGATAAAGGACGAACTGGCCTCGCTGTAGATTTGAACGCTAACCGACGAGCCGAAACCCGCGCCGGAACCGCCAATCGTGACGTCATAAGCTCCCAGCGCGCTGACGACCACGTTCGAGTTCACCATAAACTCGAGGCCCAACGCAAATGGGAAGCCAGAGTTGTCGCCGGTGGTTTGGAGGCCGTTTCCAGGCAAAGCAGTCGGATTGAGGTAGGCGGAGGTCTGCGCCTCAACCCGGCCCGCCATCAGCAGCAGGGTGCCAATAATCAACGCTGCCGGCTGCGAGACGAACAAAGTGCTTTTCATAGGTTTTATATTATTTTCCTCGGCAACCCTATTCGTGTGCCCGTTAACAAATGCGTAATTCCAAAGGCAAAAGCGCAAAGTGAATTGACCAAACCAGAATTGGTGGCTCCCGGCCAAGGAGGCAGAAATAGTGGGAACAGCTCTTGATTAGCAGCACTATGAAACTTGGCAAATGAGCGGAAGTCAAGCCAAATACAGGCAATTCCGGGTGGAACCGCCTGCCAGACCGCATGAAGGTGGCGAGTCGGTCTGTTCTAACTTTTTACATAGTTGTTAGTTTTGGCGCAGCGGTTTGACCGGGCTTGCAAATATGCGATAGTGGCGGGTTGGTTGTTCTTTGACATGGGAGGTCAGGGTTAAGTGCGCAAGAATGGTTTAAAGTTCAAAGGTTAAGGTTTAAAGTCTGGGGATTGGTCACCGCCCGGCGAGAATGGCCGGAGTTACGTGTACATACACAAAAATTCGCTTAAATTCGCTTGGTACCGCTTAGCGAAGGGATTTTTTCCCGCGCTGAGTTTACTTTAACGTTAACGGGTTGGCACGGTTAATGCGCGTTTGTCGCCTTTTGTCGGCTTATGTCGCCTTATCCGGGTTCTGCTCGAAGACCTTTGCAGGGTTCAATTCGCTGACTGATGATTCAAGGGAATCGTCATGGTGACGTGGGTGCCTTTTCCGGGGAGGCTTTGCAATTCGAACCGTCCGCCTAAATCCGCGAAGCGCTGTCTGAGGTTGCGCAAGCCGTTTCGGGAATCGTTGCTCACCGAAATATCAAAGCCGTTGCCATTGTCCTCAATCTCCACTCGCAATTGCGAGTCGCGCAGGACCACGCCGATTTTGACTTCGGTGGCGTGGGCGTGTTTGTTGACGTTGTGCAGCGTTTCCTTGCAGGCCAGGTAAAAGCTGTGACGGACTTCCGCTGGCACCACGATGTTCGGCAAATCATTCGGCGCGGTGAACCAGCACCGCGTGGGGGTGTTCTCGAACAACTCGTCCACGCGCTGGCCCAAATAATCCACGAGGCTCCTGAGCGTGTCGTTCTGCGGCAGAACGGCCCAGACGATTTCGTCGAAGGAACGCACGGTTTCGCGTGCGGTGCTGGAAATCTTCCGGGTCTGCGCGCGCACTTCCGCGGGATCGGTGGCGTCTTTTTCAGCCACTTCCGCGAGCCAGGCGATTTCCGTCAGATTCGCTCCCACACCGTCGTGAATATCCTGGGCGATGCGCGTCCGCTCTTTTTCGAGGGACAATTGCATTTCCACACGGCGAAGCTGGCGCCGCCATTTTTGGCTCAACGTGAAATACACTGTGCCTGCAACCGCGCCCGCGCCCGCGAGGATGGAAATGGTGAGAAACCACCACGTCTGCCAGAAGTAGGGCAGGACCACGAATGCGAGCGAAGCCCCGGCCTCATTCCAAACGCCCGATTGATTGCAGGCGGTCACATGGAATTGGTAGTTGCCCAACGGCAGGTCGTTGTAATTTACCGTGCGTTGCGTGCCGGAGTCCACCCAATCTTTTTCCAGGCCATCGAGTCTGGTGCGGAACCGGACGCGTTCCGGCGCAGTGAGATTGACAGCGGTGTAACGGAAATCGAACCGATGCCGGCCGGGATTGATTTGAAGGGCGGAAGTGCGCCGCACTTCGGAAAACGGCAGCGCCATTGAGCGACCATCGGCGCTTTTGTTGACGACGGACTGGCCGTCCACGGAGATTTCCTCAATCAACACCGGCGGCACGACTGGATTGGTCGGGATGTTGGAAGGATCCACCGAGACCAGGCCTTTGATGGTCGGGAACCAGAGCCGCCCATCGGCGGTCCGGCAACCGGCTGGTTGAAAGCCGCCCGGACACTCGAGCGCAGGCAGCCCATCGGATTTGCCGAAAGCCAGGCATTTAATGGCGGCGCGCTTGCCATCGGCAAAGTCGTTCAAGTCCTGTTTGCTCGCTCGGAAAATTCCTTGAAACGAGCTAAACCAATAGTAACCGCGGCCATCGTCGGAAATATTATTAATGACATCGTCCACGAGTCCATCGGCAGTGCTGATGGTGGCGAAGCGGTTGTTTTTAAGGCGGCACAAACCTCCGTCCACGGTTCCGATCCAAAGTGTTCCACCTGGTTCGGCGCGGAGGGAACGAACGGTGTCGCTCGGCAATCCGTCTTGACGCGTGAACCTGCGACACTGGCTGCCGTTCCAGCAAAACAATCCGCTGCCATCGGTGCCGATCCAAATATTGCCTTCAGAGTCCTCGGTGATCACGATGATGTCCAGGGCGGCGGCTGGGTTGGGGAGATCAATGGTGGCCAGGGTCCCGTTCTCAATTCGGTTGAGTTTGTTCAAAGTTCGCTGACCGAGCCAGATTCGATTCTTGGAATCTTCAAACATGCTGGCGATGGGCTTGTCGTGACCGGGAATGTCAACCACGGGGGCAAAGTGGTCGTCCTCCAAGCGGAATAAACCGCCCACCCAGGAACCGACCCACAAGACTCCTTGATGATCCAACAACGCCGAGCGGATGGGGCGGGTATCGAGGCCTTGCTGCTTGTCAAAGTGCGCGATTTCATTTCCCGTGATGCGGTTCATGCCGTCGCCATCGGTGCCGACCCACAATTCGCCGGACTTGCCTTCGCAAATTGCAGTCACGAGGTCTGAAGTAAGGCCATCCTTGCGGCTCACGGTTTTAAAGAGGCTTGGGCGGAGGCGGTTCAATCCGCCGGGCCGCGTGCCGACCCACAAATTCCCTTCGGAATCTTCGAACAAGGCGCGCACCAGATCACTGCCCAAGCCGTCCTTGACTGTGATCTCCCGTGGCGGGGCATTCGTCGAGTAACGAAACACGCCTTTGCCGAGCGTGGCGACCCACACATGGCCCCAACGATCTTCGAGGCAGCTTTCCACCGTGCGATCCGGCTTCGTCCACGGACCGGCATCCGCCATCCATTCGCCGTTTTGCCAGAGCCGCACATGGCCACCGGTCACAATCCACCAGCCACCGGAACGGCTGGGGCAGAGCACTGTGTATTGCCACGGTTTGCCTTGAAGCGCCGGCGATAGTTTGCCACTTACGATGCGCGCCAGGCCGTTGGAACTTGCGGCCCACGCTTCTCCCGAGGCGCCCCGAAACACATGGAACACCTGGCGTGGTTCAGTTGTCCACGCCTCGGACGCAAAGGTAAACCGGCCATCAGAAAAACGGTACACCGCCCCGTCCTCGACCGTCAGCCAAAGCGCGCCCGTCTCATCGTCAATGATCCAAAAAATAGTTTTGGCGGTGCTTTCGCGAGGGGGCAGTGAGAAAGCGGTGAAGGTTCCATTCTGGAAACGAATCAGCCCGCCCTCAAAAATACTGATCCATAATGCACCGTCGCGACCGACAAACAATTGACGGATGCGCGCGGTGCCAAGCTCGGGCGTATTCTGCGTATTGAAAATCTTGAAGCGGACGCCATCAAACCGCGCCAGGCCGTGCGTGGTGCCGCACCATAAGTAACCGTCCGGCGTTTGCGCAATGGCGTTGACAATATTTTCCGGCAAGCCCTGTTCCGTGAGCCAAGTGTCAACAAGGTAACTATCGTCCGGCGATTGCGCCAGACCGACGGAAGCGACAGCGAGAAACAACCAACCAAGAATCGGCAGGAAACAATACCGGACAAACACGTCCGCGTACTTTGCCGTCCGGCCGTTGCGCACGGCTCTCATGAACTTCAAGCAAGGGTTCGTAAACAAAAACAAAGCTAACACACCAGCGTTGCTGCTCAAGACGGAAGCGCGCCCGAAACTGCAAATAATTTCAATAAAAGCGATGAATTACGCGTCATCCCCCCTAAAAGGGGATTGTTGCACCCCGCGCATATTGTATAGTTCTTGAATTGTGAACCGCAGCCGCAATTTTGAAAATGGCGCGGATGAGCATACCGATTTGTTTGCCCGTCAGCTTCTGGAAGCGGCCCGTAATTTTAGAATAATCCGTCCAATAAATGAATTTCCTGATATGAAAAAATTGCGAATTTCAGCGTTTTCAGTCGCCTTCATTTTGTATTGCGCCTGCCTGCTCCCGGCGTGGGCGCAATGGATTCAGAACAGCGGCGTTGGCCCTTTCGACTACGAAAACACCGCCAACTGGAACGGCAGTGTCATCAACAATCAATTTCTCACGAATGTCACCTCCGGGATGAACATCACGTTCGGGGCGAACTTCTCCCTCTCGTCCCTGATGTTGCTTGGCTGGAGTAATAACGCGAGCGTCACCTTCTCCAGCAGCAGCAGCACGCCGCAAACAATTCAGTTCCCCTCGAACGGCGGCATCGCAGTGTCAAATAGCCTGGGCGGCATCATCACTTTGGGAAGCACGAACAATCCGTTGATTCTTGATCTGGCGGGCTCGACCAATTGCACGTTCGGCGGCGTGCCCGGCACCAGCGGTTCAGCGAACACCTCGATGAACATCAACGCGCAGATCATTGATTCCAGCGGCAAAACGAACGGTATCAAAGTTGCCGGCGACCGGGTGTACACCTATCTGCTGAATACCAACAACTCATTTGTGGGACCGGTGAATTTCTATGCGCTGCGTGGCGGCGGTTTCGCGAATATCAAACCCATCGGCGGCGGCCCCAGTGCGTTGGGCGCCCCGACAGATTCCACCAACGGCGTCATCAGCGCGACTGACAACTCCAGTGCTGGCGCACTGAGATATATGGGCAGCGGCGATACCAGTGACCGGCCGTTCGTGTGGAATGTGACTTTTAGTAACCAGATTGCGAACGCTTATCAATTCGCCAATGCGGGTACCGGTCTGCTCAAACTTTCCGGTCAGATGTCGTTTCCCACCAATGGCACCAACGGCTCGCAATTTATCATCAGCGCCACTAACGCGCCGATTGAACTGGATGGATACATTCACGGCACTGGCAACGTCAACGGCACGTTCACCATGATTTGCTTCGCCGGCGGCCCGGCCAACACTTCCACGAACCGCATCACGCTGACTGGGCTGACGAATGATTTCCGGGACTTCATCATCTCCAACGTGGTCTTGTCTTATAACGGCACGGCTCCGGCCGGTGTGCCTTGCTCCATCGGCGCGGGAACCAATGTGGTGGTGGGAGGCGGCAGTGCGTCTCCCGCCGGCTGGCAGGGCAATGCCGGGCAGGGTTCAAGCCTGCAATATAGCGGCGCGACCAACGCCACCTTCACCCGCAATATCATTTTGAACGGCCAGAGTTACGGCTGGGCACTCGACAATGCCGGCGCGAGTAATACGCTGACTTGGAACAATACCATCAGTTGGAATTCGAACCCGAGCATCACCGGCTTCAATCCCCGTTATCTGTATATCAATCCGACTTCGACCTCCACCAATGTGGTTTACAGTTACATTCCTGACGCCAACTTCAACGCGGGTGGCACTCCCATCGGCATCACTTTGGGATTAGGGAATCCTTACGGCACCACGGTGGCCAATGGCGGTTACGTGCAATTGCTGAATCCGACCAACACCTTTGCCGGCGGTGTGCAAATCGCCTACGCCCGCACCCTGCAGGCTCTGACGCTGGCCAATATCGGCCAGCCCAGTTCGATTGGCACGGGCGCGGGTGGCTACTTCGTCACGGAGAACGGTGTCGCTGTTCCCATGAACGGCATCAATCTCGGCTCCTTCGATTCATCCCGCGGTGGGTTTTTCTCCTACATCGGGACCAACAACACTTCCTGCAACCAAAAAATTACCGTCTTTGGTCCCACCTTTAGCACCGCCGTCATGGAAGTGTGCGGCTTGCGTAACGACAGCCCGAACAACAGCAGCCTCCATATGAGCGACACCAGCAGTTGGTTCCTGCAACCTCAGGGAGCTTCGGGAGGGACAAATGCTTATCAAGCCGACCTGGGCGGTTCGGCGATAACCACCAACACACTGGATTCTGTCATCGGAGACATGCCGAGCAACGGCAACGTTCCTGTGCCCAATACTGGCAACTTGCTCGTAAACGGCTCCGCCTGGCGCTTGACCGCTGCTCAGACCTACTCTGGCACCACCATGGTGGCCAATGCCACGCTACTCATGGATGGCAGTATTGCCTCTGGCCTCGGGCTGACGGTGGGCGCAGGCGGCGTTCTTGCCGGCACCGGTACCGTGAATGAAAATGTCAATGTCCTCACCAACGGCACCATCGCCGCCGGGGACGGCGCCCTTGGCACGCTCACCATCAATGGCAACCTCACCAATTCCGGCAGCATCTTCATGAAGTTGAACGCGGCGGGCGCCACCAACGACCAGCTCGTTCTGGGCGCAAACACACTGGCGTACGGCGGCGGGATACTCGTCGTGTCCAACACCGCCGGCACGCTGGCAGCCGGCGACTCATTCACTTTGTTCAGCGCGGGCAGTTACACGGGCGCATTCGGTTCAGTCAGCCCCGCGACGCCCGGCCCCGGCCTGGCTTGGAACCTTGCCGGCCTGACCAACGGCGTGTTGAGCGTGGTAACGGGCGTTACGCCGTCCGCGCCGAAACTGACCACCATCACAATCTCAGGCTCCAATGTGATTCTCAGCGGTACGAATGGAACGGTGAGCGGCCCCTATCACGTTTTGTCCTCCACCAACCTCACCCTGCCGTTGAATCAGTGGTTGCGGCTCACGAACAGCACGTTTGACAGTCAGGGAAACTTTATCATCACCAATCCGGTGAGTGGCCCGGTGGAATTCTACCTCATCGAGGAACCGTGAGTATTGAAGCGGCAGTTACGGCGAAGATGAAAAATTTTATGCAAGAGTTCAGCGACGAGCCTTATGAAGCCGGCCTTCGGAAAAATCCCCGGCGTCGCGGTTTTACTTTGATTGAGTTGCTGGTGGTGATCGCGATCATCGCCATCCTTGCCGGATTGTTGCTCCCTGCGCTGGCCCGGGCCAAAGCCAGCGCCAAGGCCACTCAGTGCATGAACAACATCAAGCAAATACTGCTCGCGTCGAGGATGTACGCGGATGATTACGAGGACGGCCTGCCTCCCTACGGCATGGCCGGTCCCACGGTCAAGCCGTTCGGTTTCCCTGGCTCCCCTTTGCTGGTAGTGCCCAGCGGCGTCAATACCACCGGGGATGAAGGCTGGCCGGACACCATTCGTGGATACCTCGCCAACAACACCAATGTTTTCAGTTGCCCGGCCAACCCGGCCAAATTGTCATTGAACATCGGCATCAACCTGAATCTGGCCCGCAGCATTTCGCTTTGGCCGAATCCGCCCGCAAATTATACCACCTTGTTGAAAAGCAGCAGTGTCGCCCGCCCTTCGGCAACGACTTACTATGCCGATTCGGGCCAGGCCACCAGCGCAACCGCGAGCGACACCAACGCGGACGACTGGGTGCAGGAAGCAGTCACCGGCAACCAGCTTAGCTGGATTGATTGGCGCACACCTTTCAGTTCGACCGGGGTTGCCGATCCGGACTGGCTTTCTCTGCCCACCCGCGCCATTGACCGGCATTCATCGCGTTGCGTAATGGGTTTTGTGGATTACCACGCAGCGACGCTTCCAGCGAGCAGTATCGGGTTTTATCAGACGATCGGCGGCGCTGGAGACATGTGGTCGGGCAATTGATCCTTGGCGGTCTGTATCTGTTCTTGTCGGTCTGTCTGTGGTGGTGAAAGCGTTCAATCAGAATGTTGGCCCCAAAATATGAAAACAACCCCTCATGCCTTTGTATTACCCGTCCTGGTCTTGAGTCTGCTCGCATCAGCCGCCTTCGCTGCCAGCACCGACACCTGGGTTGGTGGGACCGGCAGTAATTTTGGCACTACCGGCAACTGGACTTATTCCTCCGGTTCCGGGCCGATTGCCAGTGGTGATTCGCTCATCTTTTCCGGGGCGGGAGCCATCACGCCAAATAACGATCAAACCGGCTTTACCTTTGGCGCCATCACTTTTAGCGGCACCACCGTTTATTCGCTGGGCGGCAATCCTTTCACACTGGCGAGCGCCGGAACCATCACCAATAGCGGTGCGGTCACGCAAGTCATCAACAATAACATTACTTTGACCGGCAGCGGCGCAACGGTTAATCCAAGCGTAGCCAGCTCGGCGCTCACGCTCGCAGGCGTCATCAGTGGCAACGCCAATTTTACCAAGACTGGAAACAGCAGCAGCACGCTCACCCTCTCGGGTCTGAATACCTTCAGCGGCGTGTTAACATTCGATTCCGGCACGGTCGTGTTCTCCACGCCGCCGAGCGCCTCCGGTGGCAATCTCGGCAATCCCAGCGGCATCACCTTCGGTGGCAGCAGCACTACCACTCTCGTAACGACTCCGACTGCGGGCTCAGTCCTGATTTCCTCTCCAAATATAACCGTTAATACCAGTTCAACCGCGCTTTTTAAGAACGGCGCCGCCAGTGGCACGACGTTTGAAATTGCCGTACCGATCACGGGCGCGGGCAACTGCAAGCAGAACACCCCGACGACTTCAGGGGCAGTGGTGCGATTTAGCAATAATTCGAGTTCCTACACCGGCAATTTTACCATGGCAGCAGGCACTTTGGAATACTCGTCGGTTGCCAACGGCGGCTCCCCCAGCGCCCTCGGTGAGGCCGCCACAGCTTACGCCATCGCCAACAGTTCTTCCGCCGCAACTTTCCGTTACGTCGGCGCTGGAGCCAGCTCGACGACGCGCGCGATTGATTGGCAGGCAACTACCGGCGGGCTGTCGCTCGACAACGGTCCGACGGTCAGCGGCCCAGCGGTGTCATTCCTGGCGAGCAGCAATTTAAGGTCTGGCAACGGCACGGTGACTCTTACCTTGACCGGTTCGAGCACTGGTAACAATACACTGGGCGAGATGATCAATGATGGGGTTTCGAGCGGCACGACGGCGGTTTCGAAAGCCAGCGCTGGCACATGGGTTTTGACCGGAGCCAACACCTACAGTGGCGGAACGACCGTGAGCGCGGGCACGCTGCAATTGAGCGGCAGCGGGACGCTCGGTTCATCCAGTGGCGCGTTGACCTTGAGCGGCGGTCTATTGGATTTGGGCGGCACAAGCCAGTCCTTGGGGACGGTGACAATTTCAGGGGCAAGCACGAATCAGAATGGTAACATAAACGCCTCAAATTATTTAGGGACGCTCACTTCTGGCTTTGCGCTCTCCAGTGCAAATTTGGCTGGCAGCAGTGCGGCTTTGTCTTTGTCCGGCGCGGGCACCCTGGCACTCTTCGGCGTCAACACTTATAACGGCGGCACAACCATAAGTGGCACTGGGACATTGTTTGTCACCAATGATTCCGGTTTGGGAAATGCCGGAACCGGCCTCACCTTCAGCGGCAGCGGTACTTTGGCCACCACCAACAACGGTGCCGCAGTCAGCAACAACGTCGCCATCAGTTCGGCCCGCACCATCACCGTCAATAGCGGCATCACCGCCAACTTCCAAACCCCGGACACAAACAACCTGACCATCGCCGCGAAAATCACCGGCTCGGGCAGCGTAACCAAAAAAAGCTCGAGCTTCGCGCTGGGCACCGTCCGGTTCAGCAACGACACCAATGATTACACTGGCGACTTCCTCACCGGCTTCGGGAACACCGAATTTACTTCCGTGTTCGACCAGGGGACGGCGAGTTCGCTGGGCAAGGGCGCGTCTGCCACCGGTGGCCAAATCACGCTCGGTAACGCCTCTTCATCCGGCACGCTCCGTTACGTGGGCGCGTCAAACAGCACTACTCACCGCCCATTGAATTGGACGGCCACAACCGCCAGCGGTTACACGCTGGACGCCAGCGGCAGCGGGACCGTGCGATTCCTTGCCTCGGGCATCATGAGATCAGGCACTGGTGGCGCCACTACGCTCATCTTGCGCGGTACTAATACCGGCCCCAACACGCTCGCGCAGGAGATCAATGATCTAAACGGCGCAACCAGCCTGACGAAGAGTGACGCCGGCACGTGGGTCTTGAGCGCTACCAACACTTTTTCGGCCGCGACCATCCTCGCCGGCGGTGTCCTTCAACTGGCTGCGCCGGAGCTCCCGGGCACGAGCGGACCTTTGGGCATAGGTGGGACGATTTCTTTTTCGGGTGGGACTCTGCAATACACATCCACGGACAATGCGGATTACTCTTCACGGTTCAGCACCGCGTCGAATCAAACTTTCAAAGTTGACTGCAACGGTCAAAACATAACGTTCGCTACTTCACTGAGCAGCAGTGGCGGCTCGCTCACGGTCAGCAGTTCAACCCTCGGCGGCAGTCTCACGCTTCCCGGAGCGAACAATTACTCCGGCAACACCACGATTAATAGCGGCACTTTGCTCTTGAACGGTTCCCTGGCATCCGGGAGTGCGGTGACCGTTTCCGGCGGCATTTTGGAGGGCACGGGGACAATCAATGGTCCGGTCACAATTCAAAGCGCAGGCACCTTGGCTCCGGGCACGGCGTCACCTGGAATTCTCACCATCAACAGTAGCCTGTCTTTAGCTGGGAACGTCAATATACGCATCAACAAAGGCGGTGCTAGTGACGAGGTTGCCGGAATGAGCACCATAACGAATGGCGGCAATCTTACCGTGACCAGCGTAGGAGCCACGCTCGCGGCGGGCGACTCGTTCACGCTTTTCAGCGCCAGTAATTATGCAGGCTCATTCGCGACTGTGAATCTGCCTTCGCTTGCGCCAGGTCTGGTTTGGGATACTTCATTGCTGGCGTCGAGTGGTATCATCAGCATCGGCCAGTTGCCGGTGATTGTCACCGCTCCGATGAATCAACTCGCCGAATGCTCCGGCAACGCAACCTTTACTGTCGCTGCGTTGGGGACCGGCCCACTTTTATATCAATGGAGTTATGGTGGCGTTCCGGTCAGCGGCGCGACCAACACCAGCTTCACCGCAACCGACGTGACTCCCACCGGGCCAGTTTCTGTCTCGGTCACCGTAAGCAATATCTACGGCGAGACTACCACGAATGCGACTCTGACTGTGGTGGACACCACCCCTCCGGTGATTACGCTGAATGGCTCCAACTCAGTAACAGTGGAGTGCCACGGCAGTTTCACCGACCCCGGGGCGACCGCGTTTGATGCCTGCTCCGGCAGCGCGAGTGTTCAGACCGCGGGGAGTGTGGATGTCAACACGCCGGGGATTTATACACTGACCTACACTGCTGCGGATTCTAGTGGAAACACGAATCACGCAACCCGCACCGTGAACGTCACCGACACAACCCCGCCAATTATCACTTACAGTTTCACCAATCTTGTCTTGAGCGTGGGGACTAACTGCTCGGCGGTGCTGCCCGATTTGACCGGAACAAACTACATCGTGGCCATGGACGCGTGCAGCGGCACCAACATCGTCATCACCCAGACGCCTACGAACAACACCGTCCTGTCTCTCGGCACCAATGTATTGATATTCGCAGTCGCTGACGAGTCAGGCAATACCAACTATTCAACCAACGAGGTTGTGGTCGCGGACACCACCCCGCCGGTAATCACCTTGAACGGCTCGAACAGCGTTACGGTGGAATGCCACGGCACTTACACCGAACTCGGCGCCACCGCCACGGACAATTGCACACTCGAGAGCCTGACCACCAACGGCATCGTGGACCCCAACACGGTGGGCATCTATACCGTTTCGTACGTCGCTACGGACGCGGCCGGCAACATGGCCACAAATATCCGCACAGTGACCGTCTCAGATACTACGCCACCAGTGGTGACACTGAACGGCCCGAGCAACCTCGTGGTGGAATGCCACGGAAGTTTCACCGACCCCGGGGCGACCGCTTTGGACGCCTGCGCGGGCAGCTTGAGTGTCAGCGAAACTGGCAGCGTGGATCCAAACACGCCCGGGATCTACACGTTGACTTACAGTGCGACCGACCCCTCGGGCAATATTGGGAGTGCCATGCTCACGGTGTCGGTAACTGACACGATGGCGCCTGTAATCACCTACAATTTCACGAATCTGGTGTTGAGCGCCGATACCAATTGCTCAGCGGTCATGCCGGATGTGACCGGAACCAATTATATCCTTGCGGTTGACGCGTGCAGTGGCACCAACCTCCTAATAAGCCAGATTCCGACCAACAATGCAGTGCTGACCCTGGGAACCAACATAGTGATCATCGCGGTGGCCGATCTCTCGGGCAATACAAATTACTCCACCAACACGGTGGTCGTCGTGACTTCAACGCAGCTATCGCTGGACTCCTCGCTTAACCCGGCGCTGCCCGGATCGAACGTCACCTTCACGGCCACGGTCACTTTCAATTTCTCCTGTGTCACGAACCCTACCGGCGTTGTTGCTTTCACCGACGGTACAAATGCTCTGGACACGGCTCCTGTGGATGGGTCCGTGATGGCGGCGTTTACTACCAGCACCCTGTCGCACGGCAACCACGTCATTTCAGCGGTGTATTCGGGCGATGGAAGTTTCCTCGGCAGCACGAACAGCTTGACCGAACTGATCAACACGCCACCCGTAGCCGGTCCGGCAACTTACTCGCGTCAACGCGACCTCAGCCTGCAAATCGCCACGAGCAGTCTCCTGACCAACGCCACCGATGCGGATGGCGATGCGATTTCCCTGATGTCAGTCAGCCCTATCAGCACGAATGGCGCTACTGTCTCCCTCACTAATAATCTCGTCCTCTACACTCCGTCCGCGACCAATGGCAACGTGACGGATAGCTTCAGCTATACCGTGACCGATACTTTTGGGGCAACCAATACCGGCACGGTCACCGTGACCATCGCGGCGGAAACGCCGGTTAATATCACTGGCGTGAGCGTATTGGCTGATGGAACCGTGCAACTCAATTTTTCCGGAACCCCAGACCATATATATCTAATTGAAGCCGCTACCAACCTCGCCCCAGCCATCTGGGCGACCTTGACCACCAATCAAGCCGACACCAACGGCCTTTTCCAATACCTTGATCTAGGTGCCACCAATTTTGCCACTCGCTTCTACCGGACGTCCATCCCGTGATGCGCGGGGTCATTGTTCGCAGAAATACTCCTGGAGAATGCCTGATAAGGCGACCCATGCCGGCAACCGATCGTAAGTCCTGACAAGCCGTTGACGATGACGCCTCGAATTTTTGTTGGAGCACCCGTATCTAAGGAAACGCAGATTTAATCCCACCGTCTTCCGATTTATTGGTCCTGCGCCCGACGCCGATCACAGGCCCAAATTTGTCGTGCATTTTGGGCGCAAATGCTATACGATTCGGGACGCAATCAAAGTCCTAGAGGCCGCTTCATGAAACCCGGAGACCTGAAGTTCTATAAACCCTTGCGCTCCATTAATGGAACGGGGCGGTGTTGCGGCAGGAGCTTCCCCGAGCACGGGTGATTTCGGAACTGCAAGCGATGTGGAAAGGAGAACACCACGAAGCCAAAAATGCTCATTTGTGGATTCGTGACCAGCCTGGCGGTCTTGCTCCTGGC